>ERZ791909.548-NODE-548-length-31688-cov-15.803686_pt1 | contig 31688 bp, 29 predicted proteins | sample MGYA00510143_ERZ791909 | MGnify/ENA primary metagenome ERZ791909 (study PRJEB30046, sample SAMN00792093) | human gut metagenome | study: EMG produced TPA metagenomics assembly of the A metagenome-wide association study of gut microbiota in type 2... | reverse complement strand
AGGCGACTACGGCAACTTCCGCCTTACGGGGGAAGCCCTCACGCAGCCCGGTGCCCAGGCGGCGCTGCTCTTCCACACCGACGGCGAGTCGGGCTACGAGGTGGTTTTCCGCAACGGCGCCATCGACGGGACACGCAAGAGCGGTTCGCTCGCCTCCGTGCGCAACCTTTACCGCTCGCTGGCCGAGGACGGCGAGTGGTTCGGCTTCGAGGTTTCTGTGCGCGGCCGTAACATCGTCGTCCGCATCGACACTACCGAAGTGGTCTGCTATACGGAACCCGAACATCCCTACCGCACCGAAGGGCATGCCCGGCAATTGCTGGGACACGGTGCGATCGCGCTGCGCGGCGTGCAGGGCGAAGTCGCGTTCCGCAACCTTGCAATCGAGCGCCTCGGCGCACAGGCGCGCAACGAGGCCGACACACTGCCGCCCGTGGACGAACGCACCGACGGCGTGATCCGCTTCCAGCAGCGCGATTTTCCCGTCATCGACTACCACGTACACCTGAAGGGCGGCCTGACCAAGGAACAGGCGCACGCCATGTCGATGAACTACGGTATCAATTACGGTGTGGCGCCCAATGCCGGGGAAGGCGGTATCGGCCGCATGCTGGCCGACGACGGGGAGGTCTATGCCTATTTCGACGAAGTGAGGCGGATGCCTTTCCTGCGTGGCGTACAGGGCGAGGGCCGCAAGTGGACGGCGACCTTCTCGCAGAAGGCCCTCGGTGTATTCGACTACCTGTTCACGGATGCCATGACCATCATCGACCACAAGGGACGCAATTCGCGCATCTACCGGCCCGAGGAGGTGCACTACGACGGCGTGACGAAAGAACAGTATATGGATCATCTGGTCGACCAGACGGTGAAGATACTCACCAACGAGCCGGCCGACATCTACGCCAACCCGACCTACCTGCCCGACGACATGCAGGCCGATTACGACAGGTATTGGACTGACGCGCGCGTCGACCGCGTACTGGATGTGCTGGAGCGCTATGGCATCGCCCTGGAGATCAACGCCCGCTATCGTATCCCGAGCTTCGACATCATCCGCCGGGCCAAGCAGCGCGGAATAAAGTTCACGTTCGGCACCAACAACGTCGACGCCGACTTCGGACGTCTGGAGTACTCGCTCGAGGCGGTGGAGAAATGCGGACTCACGGCCGGCGACATCTGGTTCCCCTCGATGAGCGTACGCCGCGAGCGTCCCGTCGTCCTTTATAACAAATTCAAGTAACGGATCGGGTTTATCCCGGTTTGCCTACCGCAGCAGGCCGGCTTCGTAGTAAATTACGATCTGCTCGATCATCTTGTCTTCGTTGTCCTTGTCGTACTGCGATTTGAGGTCCTGCCCGAAAATCCGCGATACGCCCTGCCAAAACCCCGCTACGAATCCGCCCCGGAACTCCTTGAGCACCTCGTAGGCCGTATATTCGGTTTCGCGGTCGATCAGCTTGAGCAACACCTTGCCCTGCGTGCGGGTCATGTGTTTCAGCACGGGCGTATATTCGTCCTTGATCTGGTGGTATACCTGCCTGATGTACTCCTTCTGCGCCTTTTTGGTCGGCAGACGGCATAATTCCTCTTCCATGTCGGCCATCCTGGCTTTCGCGACCTTGGCGATGGGGTAGACCTTCTTCACGGCGTCGACCAGCTTGCGGTAACGGCGCAGGTCGACGGGGCGGCTGAACACGTAGACCGGCAGGATGTGTACCAACGGTACCGAGTCGCCTTTTTCCACCGCCCATTCCTGATGCCAGAACCCGCGGCCTCCCTGCGCACGCACCCCGGGGGACACGGCGGCCAGCATTACCAGAATCAGGAGCCACTTTTTCATCTCGGTGAAAATCGTTATCTTTGCGAACGGCGGACTTTCGCGGGGCAGGCCGTGCCTTGTGCATTGCCCGCGGGTTTGCCTTTGAGCCCGGTTTGCATTATCTTTGCCGCGGACAAACCCGGCGGCGGTTCCGGAGCCCTCCTCCGTACGCAGCCTGCATGGCCACTGCAAAAGTAATTATTTATCGGATAAACGTATAAAACGAATTGGATATTATGCTGGAAAAAGGATTGTCGGCCCAGAGCCGGACGACGGTGACGGCCGGAAATACCGCCGCGACGATGGGGTCGGGCGACCTCGAGGTTTTCGCCACGCCTTCGATGGTGGCGCTTATGGAGCATGCCGCCATGACGGCCGTAGCCGCGGCGCTCCCTGCGGGGGCTACGACCGTAGGGGCGGAGATGAACGTCACGCACATCAAGCCTTCGGGGTTGGGTGCCGAAATCACCGCCACGGCCGTGTTGACCGGTGTCGAGGGGCGCAAGCTGACCTTCAACGTCGGCGCCCGCGATGCCGAAGGGATGATCGGCGAGGGCGTACACATCCGCTACGTCGTGGATCGTGAGAAATTCATGGCCAAAGTCCGCTGACGTAGGTGGGGGACACCCGGCCTGCTGACGGGGTTTTACGCAAAACGCAACGGGCGCGGAAGCATTGCCTCCGCACCCGTTATTCCGTTTCCCGCTGTCGGTCAGAGCCCGACCAGCAGGTGTTCGGCCAGGATCACCAGGATGCCTGACGCATAGCCTGCGAAGGCCAGCCAGGTGATCTTCTTGAAATACCATCCGAAATTGATCTTTTCGAGCCCCATCGCCACCACGCCGGCCGCCGAGCCGATGATCAGCAGGCTTCCGCCCACCCCGGCGCAGTAGGTCAGCAGGTGCCAGAACAGGCCGTCCTGTACGAACGACTGCATGTAGGCAGGGTCGGCGCTCGCGGCCACCGCCGCCGTGTCCATCACGGGGTACATACCCATGCAGGCGGCGACCAGCGGCACGTTGTCGATCACCGACGACAGTACGCCGATGACACCCGCTATGGTGAACACTTCGTGTACCTGCTTGTCGAGCCAGTTTGCCACGTCGGTCAGCACGCCTGCGGTTTGCAGCGCCGCCACCGACATCAGGATTCCCAGGAAGAAGAGGATCGTCGGCATGTCGATATGCTTGAGCACCTTCGTCACGCGGCATTTGATCGACTCCTCGATGCCGCGCTTGCGGTCGTAGATGATCTCCGTCAGAACCCACATCACACCCAGCGAGACCATCATGCCCATGTAGGGCGGCAGGTGCGTGATGCCCTTGAATACCGGTACGAACAGCAGGCTCAATACGCCCGTGATGAGGATGAATTTGCTCAGGCGCGGGCCCACGCCCACGGGCAGTTCCGCTTCGAACGTACTCTCGTCCACCGGGGCCGTATCCTCGTTGCGGACATACCGGGTGGCGATTGCCGTCGGGATGATGACCGAGACGATGCACGGCACGAAGAGCGTCCCCATCAGCGCTGCCGAGGTGACGTTGCCCCGCATCCACAGCATGATCGTCGTCACGTCGCCGATCGGTGACCAGGCGCCGCCGCTGTTGGCCGCGATGACGATCAGGCTGGCGTAGATCCAGCGCTCCTTCTGGTCGGCGATGATCCTCCGCAGGAGCATCACCATGATGATCGTGGTGGTCATGTTGTCCAGCGCCGCCGACATGAAGAAGGTGATCAGAGCCAGCAGCCACATCAGCTTGTGCTTGTTGCGGGTCTTGATGTGGTCTGTGATGACGTTGAAACCGCCGTGCGAGTCGATCAGGTCGACGATCGTCATGGCGCCGATCAGGAACACCAGTATCTCGCACGTGTCGCCCAGGTGGTCGACCATGTCGTGACCGATGTTCGCGTCGTGGCCCAAGAGGCTGAAGATCGTCCAGATGGCGCCGCACATCAGCAGTGCGATGGCCGATTTGTCGACCTTAACTTTGTGCTCCAGCGCGATGAAGGCGTAGCCGACCACGAAGAGCAGGATCATTGTCAGGATCATATCTTATCGTATTAATCGTTCAGTTTCAGCAGGGCGCCTGCCGGCCCGTTGTCCGGCTTGTCGGCTCCATGCGTGCAAAAGTAATGAAATTCTTTCTTGCACACCTGCAAGAGTCGGGCATTTTTCCGTTTCCCGATTGTAAATTACGATTTTTTGCTTATCTTTGTCCCGCTTTCGAGCAACGGATTGAGCTGTGGTGTAATGGTAACACAGCAGATTTTGGTTCTGTCGTTCCAGGTTCGAGTCCTGGCAGCTCAACGAAATTAAGGCAAATTCCCCGCAATATGATGATTGCGGGGAATTTGCTGTTTTACCGGTTCCCGTATTTGTCTTTTATGCAGGCCAGATATTGATTTGTCGTCGAAGGGCGGGATTTCTCCGGAATGAAAATATCGTGTACGGCACCTCGTTCGTCTATTATGCAGTAATAGGGGAGCAGTTTTTCATCCAGATCGAGTATTTTTTCCACATTCAACATCCGGAACCCCCATGGATTAATCCTCGGCCCCTGCCGCCTCATCTCCTGGATATTGTCATAGCGGGCAAGGAATACGACCGGAATATTCGAGCCTTCCAACTCCCTTGCGAGTTTATCCGCGCCGAATGAGATGCATTCGCCGCAGGCACGGTCGCAATAGCGGAACACCAGCGTCGGCTGGCGGACGATTGCCATGAGCGGGCAACGGATTCCTGCGGAATCTTCGGTCTCGCAGTCCCCGACAGGCAATCCGCCGTAACGGTAGTTTACATTCAGATTTGTGGTCGTGCAGTCTGCAATGTATTGGGACATGGTTAATTTGTCGATTATCCGGTCTTTCAATAGGATCTCTTCCTGCAGCCTGAAAACCCGCACCAACAATACCGCGTCGACGATGAAAAGAAGGGATAACAGACCGTAGGTCAATATTCTGTCCCATTTCATAGGTCGGGTTCCTTGAGCGTATAGAAAATCAGCACGGGATTGGCATCTTCGCCGATATCCTTCAACACAGGGTTGTCCGTCCCGTCCCGCTGGTATACCAGCGGGACTACATAGGCCGGAATCTGCGCGATGAATTGATCCTTCCAAGATGATTTAACTCCACAGAAAGCTACATCTGCCAACGCCGCATCTCCGGAGCGTGGGGCGTTGTTTTTCAATAAATAAATCTTCCCGCTCGTTTTTGAATGGCAATATATGTCTATGATCTCTGCCGGAGGCGTAGATGCCTCTAAAAATAGAAATTTCTCCCCAGGTGTAAAACTACCCCAGAAAACAGGGGCTTTTTTATCCAGCTCTATAATCTGTTCGTCGGTAAGATCCTCTGTCGGCAGTACGGAACCCAATGCGGACTTATCCACATAGTAAAGCGGCTTTAGGCTTCGACCGTCGAGCCGGTAGATCGTATCGTTAAGCTTGGGATTTATCAGCAAATCGTCGCCGCTTTGTTTTACAATCGGCTCTGTAAAGCCGATTTTGCGGTTTACTGCACGATTTGTCAGTGCACAGGCCTTGATCTGGAACTTATTGTCCGTAAAAAAGAGCAGCCGGTCGGCAACCTTGCGTTCCTTGGAAGAGGGATCGTGCCGGACATAGGCATCCGTAAAACAGAGTATTTCGTTTTTGTCCAGGTATTCCATCCCCGTAAACCGGAAAGAAATCGGGGTCGAGTTGACAAACCGGCCGTCGAGATCGTAAAACAAGACTTTGTTTCCCCTTCCATCGAGTATAGCCAATTGCGGTTTCTCTCCCGGGGTCAGCGTCACATGGTCTATATGGTAGTATTCCTGCGGCCCCCGGCCGAGTCTGTATATTTCAGCGCAGGGGTTACCGTCGAGGTCGAAAATAAAAACTGTTTGCGCCCTCTCCTTGTCCACAACGATGATCCGGTCGTCGGTCACGAGCAACTGGTCTATATTACCCACGGGTTGCCGGGTTGTCCCCAGCGGCACATACCGGTAATCGGCGATAAAATCGGCAGGCGTGGCTTCGGTCTCCTTGGTCAATAGAAGCCGGGTCATACCCTCGGTGTCCTGTGTCGTGTCCTGCCGGGTTCCGCATCCGAAGCAAAGTCCGGGGAGCAAAAATAAAACTGCAATCTGTCTAAGCATAGTATTCTGTATTTTTTGCCATGACGGATTTCACAGGTCGGGTTCCTTGAGCGTATAGAAAACCAGCACGGGATTGGCATCTTCGCCGATATTCTTCAATACCGGGTTGTCCGTTCCGTCCCGCTGGTATACCATCGGGACTACATAGGCGGGTACATGTGCGATGAACTGATCCTTCCAAGAACCCATAATTCCGACGAAAGCCATTTCAGCCAAGGCCCTGTCTCCGGATCTCGGGGTATTCTTAAGGAAATAGAGTTTCCGGCTCGTTTTTGAATAGCAATATCTGTCGATAGTCTTTGTAGGTGGCATGGAAACATCTACGAATAAAAAATTCTTTCCCGATATGAAATCACCGCCAAAGACAGGCGCTTTTACGCCCAGTTCTAAAATCTGCTCGTCAGTAAGATTCTCTGTCGGCAGTACGGGGCCTAATGCGGACTTATCCACATAATAAAGCGGTTGCAGGTCATGCCCATCAAGTCGGTAAATCGTATCGGTCATATTCGGATTCACCAATATTTCTTCGCCGTTCCATTTTACAAAAGGAACCGTAAAGCTGATTTTACGTTTTTTCGCTCGGTTGGTCAGTGCACTGGCCTTGATCTGGAACTTATTGTCCGTAAAAAAGAGCAGCCTGTTAGTGTCTTCACGTTTCTTAAAGATAGGATCTTGTTGGATATAGGCATTTGCATAACAGAGTAATTCATTCTTATTTAAATATTCCATACCTGTAAAACGGAAAGGAATTGGAGAAAAACGGATGAATTTACCGTCTAAACCATAGAATAATACTTTGCTTCCCATTTTATCGAGTACAGCCAGTAGCGGCTTCTGTCCCGGGGTCAGCGTCACATGGTCTATATGGTTGTATTCCTGTGGCCCCCGGCCGGGCCTGTATATTTCAGCGCAGGGGTTACCGTTGAGGTCGAAAATAAAAACTGTTTGCGCCCTCTCCTTGTCCACAACGATGATCCGGTCGTCGGTCACGAGCAACTGGTCTATATTACCCACGGGTTGCCGGGTTGTCCCCAGCGGCACATACCGGTAATCGGCGATAAAATCGGCAGGCGTGGCTTCGGTCTCCTTGGTCAATAGGAGCCGGGTCATCCCATCTGTATTCTGTGCAGTGTCCTGCCGGGTTCCGCATGAGGGGCACAGGCTGCACAGCAAAAATATAGCAATATATGATTTGTACATAACGTCGTCGATATCTAATTATGAACAAGGGTAGTAGGGCGTGCACGGCGTTGTATCCGTGCGTTCACAATATGTACCTTTTCTTTTGTCGAATTCTGTTACTATATGACCAGAAGGATCCATGTGATACTTTGGGCATTTAACCTCATATGTGCCATTCGGCCCGTAATATGCAATCACACTACCTTCGCCTCCCCCGATTCCTCCGGTTCCCCCTTCATCTTGAGTTAAGGCTTTTACGTTGACATCCAGCAGGGATTTAATGGGAGAGGTCAGTGACACGATCAGCGACGTAGTCGCAAAGATGGCGACCGCAATGGCCATCATGATTTTAAATGTTTTTGTGAGGGTGGGTTGTATTTGGGTTGTTTGCTTATCGCAAATTAAATTAAAAATAAATGATTTTGCAAATATTGCGCGATATAAATAATAATATGTTGATAACATTCCCTTGTTATGCCGAAATAATGTGTTTTGCTGGGATGTTTTTAAATTAATTGATCTGATGCGAAGCAATTCGTGTGTTGAACCGAATAATCGGAGTGTCGCTTGCCGTCCCGGCTGTGCGGGAGGTGGTACAAAAAAAGGGGACTTATCGAGTCCCCTTTCCCGGTTTTACAGCCACAGCACCGGGTCGGTTTGGCGGTTTTTTTGCATATTCCCGTCCTGAATGTCGGCGGTTCCGGCAGTTTTTGCCGGCTCCTTGCCGTCCCCGTCGTTGTCGCCGCAATGGGTTGCGGCATCGAGCATTCCTGTCAGGAGATCCATGGTCTCCGCATTTTCCGCTTCTGCGGTGCCGGCGTGTCCGCCGTTTTTCATGTTGTCCATAATCGTTGCGGGTTTAACGGATTTTCTTGTGTGAGATGGCCGCGGCAATCCATAGCAGCACCACGGCGCCGATGACCGATGTGGCCAGGCTGCCCAGCGTGCCTGCCGGAACCAGCCCGAAGAACGAAAAGAGCCAGCCGCCGAGCACGCCGCCTACCAGCCCTACGACGAGGTTGACGATGAGCCCCGAGCCGCTGCCTTTGACAATGAGGTTGGCGATCCATCCGGATGCCAGGCCGAGCAGGAGATACCATACGAAATACATAGTTTTTCTGTTTTGATCTTATGCTCCGTCTGCAAAATCCGTTCCCGAACAGATGCTGCGTCGGTTCAGAGCGCCTGCCTGAGGGCTTTGGCCAGCTGGTCGGGGCACGAAGTGCCCTTGCCGCGGCAGTCGATGCCTTCCAGCCGGGCTATCGCGTCGGCGGCTTTCATGCCGCGCACGAGCGCCGTTATGCCCTGCGTGTTGCCGTGGCAGCCGCCCGTGAACGTCACATTGCGGATGATGCCGTCTTCCAGTTCGATGTCGATCTGCCGGGAACAGGTGCCGAGGGTAGGGTAGGATATGTGTCGGGTCATGTGTATGCGTTGAAGAATCCGGATGCAAATATAACGATAAAACCGGTTGCATCTGCTGCCTTGTTTGCGCGTTCAGGATTTTTTGTCCCGAATTTTCTGGGGACGCCTTGCCGGCCGGCCGCGGATTTGGGCCAAAATCCCCGCAGGATCGTTTGCAGACATACGGGCATAAAAAAACATTGCCGAGAAAGAGGTAATCTGTAAGAGGCGCTTAGAAATTCCCCCCCCCTCGACAATGTTGTTGGGACTGTGCCCGGGTTTCCCGGACAGGTATGCAAATGTAAAATAAAAAATTTGAACCTGCAAATAAAAAAGCTGCAAAAATTTGCAGCTTTTTTCATATCTGAAAGCGGTTTTTACTGGCGCTGAAGGTCGCTGTTGTCGGCTACGACCATGTTCTTGTCGATGCGCAGCGTGACGTTGCCGTCCACCTCGATCAGCAGGGTTGTCTCCTTGATCTCTTTCACCGTGCCGTAAATGCCGCCGGCGGTAATTACCTTGTCACCTTTTTTCAGGCCTTCGCGGAATGCCTGCATCTGCTTGCGGCGCTTGGATTCGGGTCGCCACATGAAGAGCCATAAAACCAGCACCATGAGGCCGATCATAATGATGAAACTGTACTGCTGCATGAAACCCGGCTGGGGCTCTACGGGCGGCACCTGAAGAAAATTAATCATACGTCGTTATGTTTTAAGTGTTTATTTCCGTTAACGGAACAAATATACGAAATATTGTCGAATACACAAATGTTTATTCCACTTCGGCCTCGATGAACAGCCTCAGGGGTTTCCGCCCGCCGGCGAATGCGATATCCAGCGTCTTGAGCTGCCAGCCCCATTCGCCCCGCGCATCGAAGGTGAGCGATACCTGCTGCGCATCGCCCGGCGTAATGGGCTGTGCATCATATCCGAGCGTCGTGCACCCGCAGCTGCGGTCGTATCGGGTGATGGCTACGGGCTTCGATGCCCGGTTTTCGATCCAGAGCCTGAGCACGGCCACCTCCCCCGAGTGCATGCGTCCGAAACGCACGGTATCCGTGCCGCCCGTGTCGAGGATCGTGTCCGTGACGGCGATAATCCGGCCTTTCCGCCCGGTCTCGCCCGTGCGTGCCTGCCGGGTGCCGCATGCCGCGGTCGTCACGGCCAGCGCCAGCAACAACACCCCGCGCAGCATCGGGACTCAGATAAGGCCGCGGCCGGCTTTCCTGATGCGGCCTTCGGCGGTGAGCGATTCGACGATCTTGTCCAGCACGCCGTTGATGAAGGTGCTGCTGCCGGGGGTCGAGTAGTATTTCGAAATCTCGATGTACTCGTCGAGCGTCACCTTGACGGGAATCGACGGGAACGAGGTCAGTTCGGCCATGGCCGTGCCGATGATCAGGTTGTCCATGAACACGATGCGTTCCACGTCCCAGTTGGCGGTGAACTTTTCGATGTAATCCTGGTAGGCATCGTAGTTGACCAGCGATTTTTCGAAAAGCGTCTTCACGAATTCGGGGTCTTCGTCGCTCTTGAACTTCGAGGGGACTTTCAGTTCGGTGTGCGACGGTTTCAGGCCCGAGAGCGAACGCAGGATCATCATCACGATGTAAGGCAGGTCGTCGCTCCAGAGGATCGACATCTCTTCCAACTCGGTTTCCAGTGCCTCGCAGCTCTGCAGCTCCTTGAAGAAATCTTCGAGCAGCTTGCGGTCGTCGGCGAACGAGCGCTCCTCGCGCAGCATGTAATCCTTGAAATAGTCGCTTTCCGAGAGCTGTGTATAGAGCGTACGGATCAGCTCCGGATGGCGGCCCCAGCCCAGCTTGCGGGCGGCGACATGGTCGTTCACGGCATCGCTGTTGGCGATGACGCGGATCACCTGGTTGTCTACGAACTTGGTATTGGGGTTGAGGTCTTCGTATGTCGGCAGTTTTTTCTGTTTGGCCAGTTCCTGCCGCTGTTCGGCGTAGCGCGTCAGTTCCACGGGGAGGGTCAGGATCTGGAAATAGAGGTCGTAGGCCTTGTCTACGGACGCCATCAGCGTTTTTTCCGATGCCATCATGTTGTCGGCGCCCGATTTGAGGTGGGCGAACAGTGCCTTGACGACCTTTATACGGAGTAATCTTCTGCTCAACATATCTGTTTAGAACGGTTTTTTCGGCCGCAAAGATAGGAAAAATTTTTCCGGAAAGAAAGAATTATTGTCTATCTTTGCAGCCGTATGGAACAAATCGAAGAAAAAGAAATCCGGCCGTACGACGTGATCGTCATCGGTGCGGGGGCAGCGGGCATGATGGCCGCAGGTACGGCGGCGCGCGACGGCAAGCGTGTGCTGCTGATCGAGAAGATGGACAAGTCGGGCCGTAAAGTCCGTATCACGGGCAAAGGGCGCTGCAACGTCACCAATGCACGGCCGGCCGAGGAGTTCGCCGCGCAGGTGCGTACCAACGCGGAGTTTCTCGGACAGGCTTTTGCCGAGTTCAATAACCGCGCCGCCATCCGTTTCTTCGAAAAGGCCGGGGTGAAGCTCGACATCGAACGCGGCGAGCGCGTCTTTCCCAAGAGCGGCAAGGCGTGGGACATCGCCAATGCGCTGTTGGAATATTGCTACGAGAACGGCGTGAAGATCATTTATAATACGCGCGTGACGGAGATCATGACCCTGGGCGACAAGGTCTTCGGCGTCCGCTATATCAACAGGCGCGGTTTCGAACGCAAGGAGGAGTGTCCGCAGGTGATCGTCGCCACGGGCGGCGTTTCCTATCCCGCCACGGGTTCCACGGGCGACGGCTACACCTTTGCGGCCGACCTGGGACATACCGTCGAGCCTGTGCGCCCTTCGCTGACGCCGCTCGTTTCGTTGCATCCGCAGATCGGTTACCTCGACGGCCTGTTGCTGAAAAACATCAGGGCCGTGCTCCATATCGACGGCGAACCCGTGCGCGAGGAGTTCGGCGAACTGGGCTTCTCTGAGCGCGGCATCGAGGGTGCCGTGGCGCTGCGCATGAGCCGCGATGCGGTCGACGCACTGATCGACGGGCGCCGCGTGAAACTGGTCGTCGACCTGAAGCCTGCGCTCACGGAGGAAATCCTGCACGAGCGTATCGCCCGCGAGATAGCCGGGATGGAACCCACGGAGTTTTTCGGCGAACTGCTGCGCAAGCTGGTGCCGAAACCCCTGGTGATGCCGCTGGCGCAGGAACTGGACATCCATTCCAAGAATTACGTCGGCAAGCTCACCGAAGAGGAGATAACCCGCCTTATAAAGACGCTCAAGGGATTCACTTTCCCCATCACGGACTATGCGCCGTTCGAATACGCCATCGTGACGGCCGGGGGCGTTTCCTGCGCCGAGGTCAACCCCTATACCATGGAATCGCTGAAGGTTCGGGGGCTCTATTTCGCGGGCGAAGTGCTCGACCTCGATGCGAATACGGGCGGTTATAACCTCCAGATCGCCTTTTCGACGGGGCGTCTTGCGGGACTGTTGAAAAAATAACGGTTATGGGGATCGGCGGCCATAAACTCGGTTTGAAATTTTACGGGCGGGTCACTGAGCTGCGTAACAGGCTCTCCCGGGCCCGTTTCTTCCGTGGGCACGGCGTGCATTCGCCTTTCGTATACGACGTCGTGCGTAATGTGTTCATGCGCGATACGCTGCTTCCCGGCGACCGGGCGTTGTTCCGCGAACTGCTCGCGGCCGGAGTGCCCGAACGCCGCGCCGTGCAGCTGCAAAATCTGGCGATCCATTGCGGTTATGCCTCTTTTGGCCTGAATCGTGCGGATGCGGAGTTCTGCATAGCGACGCGCGGACTGTCCCGGGCGGAGACGCTCGCCCTGGTCGGCGATGCGGCCGCCGCCGGGAATACGGTAGCGGTCATGTCCCCCTACGACGGGCGTGAACGCCGGGCCATGTGCCTGCAAATCGTCGCGGCGCACCGTTCGACGACGGTGGACAACCGCGGTTACCTGCTGGTTTTCAATAATAATTTGCCGAAACAACACTTCCGGATATGAAAGTATACACGAAAAAAGGCGATAAGGGGTTGACCTCCCTTGTCGGCGGCGAACGGGTCTTCAAGACCGACGAACGGGTCGAGGCTTACGGCACGGTGGACGAATTGGCAGCCTTTGCGGCCTTGCTCGGAGACAACATGCGTGCGGAAGTTGCGCTATCGCCCTATGTCGATGACCTGAACCGCATCCTGTCACGCCTGATGACCGTCGAGGCATTGCTGGCATGCGGGAAAACGGGGTGCGGGAAGGTTGCGCCGCTGGCTCCCGAGGCCGTCACCTGGCTCGAAGGCCGTATCGACGCGATGCAGGACGCGCTCAAACCGATCGACAAATTCACGATCCCGGGCGGCAACGCCGTCGTTTCGATGTGCCACGTGTGCCGTACGGTCTGCCGGCGTGCCGAGCGTGCCGCGCTGCGTGCCGATGAAAAATACGGCACGGATGCCACGGTGCTGATGTGGCTGAACCGCCTTTCCGATTATTTTTACCTGCTCGGGCGCACGCTCACAGAGCATTACGGTGTCGAGGAGACCCTGTGGATTCCGTAAGTCGTTGTCCGGCAGCTTGTTGATGTGTGCGTGCGGATGTTTTGTAATTTTTTCTTTGTTTTTCTCGTTTTTTTTATACTTTTGCAAATCAGTGATAGCGGAATAGCGATTGTCGCCTGATGTTAATCCGCTGATATTTGGGAACTTAAAAACTTGGAACTATGTACTGGACACTTGAATTGGCATCGAAGCTGGAAGATGCTCCCTGGCCCGCTACGAAAGATGAACTGATTGACTATGCTGTGCGTTCGGGTGCGCCTCTCGAAGTGCTCGAAAATCTGCAGGAAATAGAGGACGAGGGTGAGATTTACGAATCTATCGAAGATATTTGGCCCGACTACCCGTCGAAAGACGATTTCTTCTTCAACGAAGAGGAGTATTAAACTTGACGAGCGCTCGGATGAGCCGTTAAAAAGAGCAAGCAGCCCCGCATGAGGCTGCTTGCTCTTTTTTATAGTAAACCGATTGTAATCCGAGGGTGCTCTGCGGCTATTTTTCGGCCACGTAAAACAGGTCGAAACAGTCGTCCGACACGGGGCAAATGCGGTAATCCTCCATACGGATCGAGGAGGTGAGGTCGGTATTTGCTTTCAGCAGCTTCCGGCGGTTGATCCGGTTCAGGATGTCGTAGGGTAGCTGGAGCAGGCGGCGGGGCAGGCGGTGCTGGAGATCCAGGATGTCGAAGCGCGTGATGCGTGCCACGCTGCGGCGGTTCTGCTCGTAGTAATCCATGACTTTCCCGTTGCCTGCGACCCCGAGGGTTTCGACCGACCGGAACTCATGCCCCAGCAGGATTTGCAGCTGTTCTGCCGTATATTCTCGTACGTGCCACGGGTTGCGGGTGAGCGACATCGGTGCATTGGGGGTCGTCACGATGAACTTGCCGCCCGGTTTCAGTACCCGTTTCACTTCGCGCACCAACTCGATGTCCTGCTTCACATGCTCGATCACCTGGAACGAGATCACGAAATCGAAACTGTTGGCTGCGAATGCCAGCGGCGGCACTACGGCCTGGTGGAATTCGACATGCGGATGCCGTGCCAGCTCCGCTGCCGGGGCGAATTTGTCTACCGTGATGAAACTCCGTGCATGGGGAGCCACCACCTCGATTCCGTAACCCGCTCCCGTGCCGATCTCCAATACGTCGCCGCCGATGCGCTGCGCCGCGGCATGGTAGGCCAGCAGCGACCGCTGGAAGACGAAATTGTCGGACATTTCGCGCGAAACCCGTTCCGCCGTGTTTATCTTACCCATTATTGCCGTTTGACTTTTATCCCGTCTTCGCCCACTTCGACCGCGCCGCGTTTCATCAGCACGCCCAGCGAGCGTTTGAAGACCTTTTTGCTCATTTCCGTAAGGCGGTTCACCTCCTCCGGGGAACTGTCGTCGTTGAGCGGCAGGTGCCCGCCGTTGTCGATCACCAGTTGCAGCAAAACCTCTGCCGAATCCTTGACCTGCGCATATCCTTCCTGTTGGAGGCTCACGTCGATACGGTTGTCCTCGGTGATTTTGCGGACGTATCCCTTCATGCGGTCGCCGATGGCTACGGGGCGGAATACCTGGTTGCGGTATAGCATGCCCCAATGGCGGTTGTTGACGATCACGCGGTAACCGATCGGGCTTTCCGAGGCGACCAGCAGGTCTACCTCCTGGCGCGGTTCCACCGTGATCAGGTCGTTGTTGATGAAGCCCTTGAGCTTGGTGGTCGCCACGCAGCGCCCCGTGATGCTGTCTTCATAGAGGTATACGATGTAGCTCCGTCCCGCGAGGATGCCGCCCTGCTGGTTGCGGTTGGGCAGGAAGAGGTCTTTGCCATGCAGTCCCCAGTCGAGGAATGCCCCGTGCACGGTCTTGTCCACCACGCGCAGGTAACCCGCCTCCCCGGCGCGGAGCAGCGGCGTTTCGGTTGTCGCCACGAGGCGGTCTTCCGAATCATGGTAGACGAAAACCTCCTTTACGTCGCCGGGTTTGTCGGCGAGGGAGATATAACGGTTGGGCAGCAGAACTTCGTTCTGCTCCTCGTCGGTGAGGTATAATCCGTATTCCGAAACACGGCTTACGGTGAGTTTCTGGGTGCGTCCTGCTCTGAGCATATCGTTTTTGCGGAATTGACCGCCTGCAAAAGTACGTTTATTTTTGCGGGATTGCAACTTTCCCGGCCAAGTTCCGCGGTGCGGGAGCGGCCGCATCCCTTTCCGGGAGTCAGAGGGATCGGGCAGCACCGATCCGTAGTCCCCGTTCGTGCCGGCTTTTGGGCGTTTGCGGAAAAAAGCGTAACTTTCGAAAACGAACCTTAACCTTCCTGCCATGAAAATCCGTGGATTTTTCGCGCTCCTGTTGACCGGCCTGCTCGCCGCCGTTGCGGCCTGTGCCGGGCAGCCCGTCGCCGAACTGTACGACAAGGCCGAGTACCGCATCGCCATGCGCGACAGCGTAGCCCTCTACACGGCGGTCTATACGCCCAAGGCGCCCGGCAAAGCCCCCGTCATCATCTTTCGCACGCCTTACGGCTGCGGGCCCTATGGCGCCGGACGTTTCCCGCAGGGGTTCGGGAAGGGCTATCTGCGCAGCTACGTCGACCGCGGCTATATCATCGTCATGCAGGATGTCCGGGGGCGTTATATGAGCGAAGGCGACTTCGAGCATGTCCGGCCTGCCGGCAGCGGTGAGACCGACGAGACGACCGACAGCTACGACACGGTCGACTGGCTGGTCAGGCACATCCCGCACAACAACGGCCGGGTGGGTTTCGCCGGGTGTTCCTATCCGGGGTTCTACGCCATGATGGGCGGCCTTTGCGGCCATCCCGCCGTGAAGGCCGTCTCTCCGCAGGCTCCCGTCACCGATTGGTTCATGGGCGACGACGTGCATCACAACGGGGTGCTGATGCTCACCGACTCCTACCGCTTCCTGAGCGGCATGAATACCCCTCCCGGACGTGTTCCGGCCGCGAAAATGCCCTCCATGTCCCGGCAGACCCAGCCCGACGAGCGGACGTTCTTCCTGGAGCATACGACGCTTGCGGAGCTTACCGCTCTGCTGAAACCCAACCCCTTCTGGGAGGAGATGGCCGCGCATCCCGATTACGACGCGTGGTGGCAGGAACGCGACCTGCGCCGTGCCTGTTACAATGTCCGGCCCGCGGTGCTCGTCGTCGGCGGGACGTTCGATGCCGAGGACTGCTTCGGGGCGTGGAACCTCTACCGGGCCCTGATCCGGCAGAGCCCTTCGACACCGTGTCACCTGGTCGTGGGCCCGTGGGCCCACGGGGCGTGGCGTAACGGCGGCCGGACGCTCGGGGCGTTCGATTTCGGCAACGATGCCTCGTGGGAATATTATATGGAGCATTTCGAGGTGCCGTTCTTCGACCATTACCTCCGCGAAGGCAATACGGACGCAGCGGCTCCGCTGCCGGCCGCTGCGGTCTTTTCCTCGGGGGACAACCGCTGGCATACTTTCGGCCGCTCTCTGCCGCGCGGAGCCCGGAAACTGACGTTGTACCTCGCCGACGGCGGTATCCTCGATACCCGGCGCCCGACGGCCAAAATATCCGCAAGTACCTATGTCTCCGATCCTTCCGATCCCGTGCCTTACTACGAGGCTTCCGGCCTGCGCCGTCCCAAAGAGTATATGGTCGCCGACCAGCGTTTCCTGTCCGGGCGGCCCGACGTACTGACGTTCGTTTCGGAGCCCCTCGAAGAGGATATGACCTTCGTCGGCCCGGTCGATGCCGACCTGGAGGTGATGCTTTCGACGACCGATGCCGATTTCGTGGTCAAGCTGATCGACCTTTTCCCCGAGGACGATCCGCTGCCGGGCTACCGGATGCTCGTGCGGGGCGACGTCATGCGCGGCCGCTACCGCCGCAGTTTCTCGCGCCCCGAGGCGTTTACGCCCGGTGTCCCGGCGCGGGTGCCTTTCCGGATGACGGACATCGCCCATACGTTCCGTGCCGGACACCGCATCATGGTGCAGGTACAAAGCACCTGGTTCCCGCTTGCCGAACGCAATCCCCAGCAGTTCGTCGACGTCTGGAACTGCCGGGCTTCGGATTTCGTGCCCTGCCGGATTTCGCTGCTTCACCAGCGCGACAATGCCTCCTCGGTCACGGTGTGGCGGTTGGGGGCGCATTGAGGCGTACAGGTCGGCGTCGGCCGCCCGTGCCTGTCTCCGTCCGGTCGTTTTGCCTGTCCGCTATTGTCCTGTTGACAACCCGCGTCCGGTCGTCAGTGTAAGTCCGTTTGCCCGGTTGCGTCCGGTCGTTTGGATAGGTTGTCTGGGCAGATTGTTTGGATAGGTTGTCTGGACAGGTCGTCCTCAAGGCCGTCCGCTTCGGCCGGTTGCCCCCGGCTGCCTGCGCCCTGTTTCCCGCATTGCTTTTCATCGCCGAACCGTATGCACTGCCGCAAGGGTGCCGCCCTGCGTGTCCGTTTTGTATGCCCGGTTCCCTTTGTTGCCGCCCTGCCTTACAAACCTCCATGTTTTTTATTCCCGCAGGTGCGATCTGTAAGAAAATTTTATATATTTGTTTACAAAACGGAGTTTTTCTATGAAAATACGTGTTGCTGTCTGCCAGGTCGACATGGAATGGGAACATACCGCCCGGAACCTGGAACGTCTGGAGCCTATCGTCGCGGCGGCCGATGCCGATATTGCCGTGCTGCCCGAAATGTTCGCCACGGGGTTCAAACTGCGCCCCGCCCGTGTCGCCGAGCCTGCCGACGGGCTTGTCGCCACGACCATGCGGCGCTGGGCGGTACAATACGGCAAAGCCGTCGTGGGCAGCGTCGTCATCGCCGAAAACGGGGAGTTCCGCAACCGGATGTTTTTCGTGAAGCCTTCGGGCGGGGTTGCCTGGTACGACAAGCGGCACCTGTTCCGTCCCGGCGGCGAAGCGCGCGACTATACTCCGGGAAACCGCCGCGTGGTGGTGGAATATATGGGGTTCCGGTTCCTGCTGCTGATCTGCTACGATCTGCGCTTCCCGGTGTGGAGCCGCAACCGGGGCGATTACGATGCCATCCTGTGCAGCGCCTCGTGGGCGGACGACCGCCGCGAGGTGTGGCGTACGCTGCTGCGGGCGCGGGCCATCGAAAACCAGTGCTACCTGGCAGGCGTAAACCGCGTGGGCACGGATCCCGATGCCTCCTATGCGGGCGACTCGGCGCTCGTCGACTTCCGTGGCGCCACGCTGGCCGATGCCGGTGAGCGGGAGCAGACCCTCGTCGCCGAATTCGACTCCGAGGCGCAGGCGGCTTTCAGGGAGGAGTTCCCGGCGTGGATGGATGCCGACGGCTTCGAACTGGAATTCTGATTTCCGAAAAATTTGGTATTGCCCCCGGTATGCGCTATCTTTGTACGATATTCGCGCCGGAGAGCCCGCACACTAAACGGGGCTTCCGGTACGTTTGACTACGATGATGAAAGAAGACACGATCAAAATACTGGGGGCCCGGGTTCACAACCTGAAAAACATAGACCTGGAGATCCCGCGCCGTAAACTGGTAGTCATAACCGGCCTTTCCGGTTCGGGCAAGTCGTCCCTGGCGTTCGACACGATCTATGCCGAGGGACAGCGCCGCTACATGGAGACGCTTTCTACCTATGCCCGCCAGTTCGTGGGGACGATGGAGCGTCCCGATGTCGACAAGATTACGGGCCTGAGTCCCGTGGTCGCCATCGAGCAGAAGACCACCAACAAAAATCCCCGTTCCACGGTGGGTACCGTGACCGAGATCAACGATTTCCTGCGTCTGCTGTACGCGCGCGCGTCGCGTGCCTATTCGCCCGTCACGGGCGAGGAGATGGTGCATTATACCGACGAGCAGATCGCCGGGCTCATCATGACGGGCTTCACGGGGCGCAAGATCGCCCTGATGGCTCCCATCGTCAAAGGCCGCAAGGGGCATTACCGCGAACTGTTCGAGTCGCTGGCCAAAAAGGGGTATATCTATGCCCGTATTGACGGCGAGATCCGCGAGATTTCGGCCGGTATGCGCCTCGACCGTTACAAGATACACACCATCGACCTGGTGGTCGACCGCCTGGTCGTCGGCGAGGAGGCCCGCGACCGGGTGATGACCTCGCTCAGGGAGTCTCTGCGCCAGGGCAAGGGTACGATGGCCGTCTACGACTACGGTACCGAACAGCAGCGCTTCTACTCCCGCCACCTGATGTGCCCCTCGACGGGCATCGCGTTCGAAGACCCCGCGCCGCATACCTTCTCGTTCAACTCGCCCCAGGGCGCCTGTCCGCATTGCAACGGGCTGGGCGAGGAAGCCGTCTTCGACGTCGGGAAGATCATTCCCGACATGGGGCTTTCGCTGCGCGAGGGCGCCGTCGAACCGCTGGGCAAATATCGCAACAACATGCTTTTCGCCATTCTCGAAATGCTGGGGCGGCGTTACGATTTCACGCTCGACGACCCCGTCGGGTCACTGCCCGAGCCGGGGCTGAATGCGGTGTTGTACGGCGATTCCGAGCCGTTGACCATCAACCTTTCGGAGTTCAGTTCTTCGGGCGGCAACCACCTCGTCTCGTGGGAGGGCGTCGCCGAATATATAGGCCGTACCGAAGACGAGGACTCCAAACGCGGCCAGAAATGGCGCGAGCAGTTCCTCGTCTACCGCAAATGTTCGGTCTGCGGCGGTTCGCGCCTCAAGAAGGAGGCGCTCCAGTTCCGCATCGGCGGCAAGAGCATCGCCGACGTGTCGGCCATGTCGATCTCCGAATTTTCGGAATGGGTGGCGCACATCGAGGATTATATGGACGACAAGGAGTGGAAGATCGCACAGGAGGTCGTCAAGGAGATCCGCGAGCGCCTGCGCTTCCTGATGGACGTAGGGTTGGGCTACCTGTCGCTGTCGCGTTCGTCGCGTTCGCTCTCGGGCGGCGAGAGCCAGCGTATCCGCCTCGCCACGCAGATCGGCTCGAAGCTGGTCAACGTGCTTTATATCCTCGACGAGCCCTCGATCGGCCTGCACCAGCGCGACAACCGGCGCCTGATCCGCAGCCTGGAGGAGTTGCGCGATGCCGGCAACTCGGTGATCGTCGTCGAACACGACGAGGACATGATGCGTGCCGCCGACTTCATCGTCGACGTCGGCCCCCGTGCGGGGCGCAAGGGCGGTCATATCATGGCCGCGGGTACGATCGACGACATCCTGCGTTCCGATTCCATCACGGCCGACTACCTCACCGGACGCCGCCGTATCGGGATTCCCGAAACGCTCCGCAAAGGCACGGGGCAGTGCATCGTGATCCGCGGGGCGCGGGGCAACAACCTCAAGAACGTCACGGCCGAATTCCCGCTCGGCAAATTCATCTGCGTGACGGGCGTCAGCGGTTCCGGCAAGTCGACGCTCGTCAACGAGACGCTGCGCCCGATCCTTTCGAAGGAGCTCTACCGCTCCTTCGGGCAGCCGCTCGAATACGACAGCGTCGAAGGCATCGGACATATCGACAAACTGGTCGTCGTCGACCAGTCGCCCATCGGCCGTACGCCGCGCAGCAACCCGGCGACCTATTCGAACGTTTTTTCCGACATCCGCAAACTGTTCGAAATGACGCCCGATGCCCAGATCCGCGGCTTCAAGGCGGGGCGCTTCTCGTTCAACGTCAAGGGCGGCCGCTGCGAGGAGTGCCGCGGCGCGGGCGTCCAGACCATCGAGATGAATTTTCTGCCCGACGTCTACGTGCGTTGCAAGGCGTGCGGGGGACACCGTTACAACCGCGAGACGCTCGAAGTGAAATACAAAGGCAAGAATATCGACGACGTGCTGAACATGACGGTCAACATGGCCGTGGAGTTCTTCGAGAATATCCCTGCCATCCACCAGAAACTCCGTGCCATCCAGGAGGTCGGTCTCGGCTACCTTACGCTCGGCCAGCCCTGTACGACGCTCTCGGGCGGCGAGAGCCAGCGTATCAAGCTCTCCTCCGAGCTGTCCAAGCGCGATACGGGGCGTACGCTCTACATCCTCGACGAACCTACGACGGGGCTCCATTTCGAGGACATCCGCCTGCTGCTCGACGTGCTGAACAAACTCGTCGACCGCGGCAATACGGTCATCGTCATCGAACACAACCTCGACGTAATCAAGGTCGCCGACTACATCATCGACATCGGCCCCGAAGGCGGGGCGGCCGGCGGCGAGATCGTCGCGGCGGGCACTCCGCACGAAATAGCCTGCGCCCCACGCAGCTATACGGGCGAATTTCTGAAAAAACTGGGTCTTTAGTCACGACTTTAGGCAGTTAGGCACCGTATTTGCATTTTTCATGGCCGTATAAACCTTTTATGTGCTATGAAAAAAACAGTCATTATCGTCGTGAGCGTGCTGCTGTGCGCAGTCTGCGCCACCGTGATCGGACAGAAAAAGATTCTGTCGCCCAAGGAAGAACGCCGCGAGGTGCGTGAGAAGAGACGTGCGGAACGTATCGCAGATTTCGAGAAAACGATGGATTCGGTCATCCTTTCGCGTAACTTCCAGTTCAACCCCCAGACCATGCAGCGGCAGCCGGCCGGCCCCATGCGCCAGATCATCAACCCGGCCTTCAACGTGGGCGTCTGGGACGGCACGATCGACATCTGCCTGCCTTACGTCAAGGGCTATGTGCCGCCTTATTACACGACCATCATCAACTACACGGTTCCCAGCGTGCAGGGCTATACCACCGAGCAGACCCATGAGGGCTGGATGGTAACCTTCTCCACCTCGCTTTTCTCGGCGTCGACCTATACCTTCACCTTCGAGATCTTCTCCCGTACGGGCGGTGCCAACCTGACCATCACCAACCCGTGGTATAACCCCGTGGAGTACTCGGGCACCATTTCACAGCTTTATTGACCATGAGTTCCGGGATGTATCGCCGGACGGGATGCGGCGCCCCCTTCCCGTCCTTCCCGTCGCGGCGGGATGCCGCAACGCAAATCCTTCCCGAACTGCGAGCCCCCGCCCCGGCGGGGGCTTTTGCTCCTGCGGGGCGGGTGGTAGTCCGGGTACTGTGTCTTTGCGCCCTTGTTTTCGGGGCGTCGGGTGCTGTGGCGCAGTCCGCGCAGCCCCAGTTCACGCTGGGCACTTCCGCCGTCGACAGCGTGCCCCAGACGACCGTGGTGCCTGTCCAGCAGCCTCCTGTGCAGGTCGTCGAGCATACGACCGTCTACGAGGAGTCCACGCGCGGCATGACGCGGCCCGAACGCCGTGCCTACCGGGCGAAGCTCTATGCGCAGAAGATCGACTCGCTGGTACAGTCGCGCGACTACCTGTTTTTCCCCAACAGTATGCAGGAGGTACCGGGCGGCATGATCCGCAGCATCTATACCGATTATTACTTCTTCGGGATGTTCATCGACCACGTCGGGGTGCACCTGCCGACCGAGCGCGGCATCACGCAGTATCTCTACGTGCTCAATTTCGACTCGCCGTCCCTGTCCGATTACCGGGCCGAGCGCCTGGCGTGGGGCTGGCGTATCTCCTTCGGGTTTGCCGACGGCGATACGGCCTACCATGCCGGCTTCGAGGTTTCGACCGCCACCGGCGAAACGGTGCTGACGCTGGCGGCTCCCGACCTTGTCATGCGCTATGTCGGATGGCTCTGGGACAAACGGATCGGCGACCCCAAGTTCCGGCGGCTGGACTGAGCGGCGGCTTCTTCGCGGGCGGCAAACCGAACGGCCGGCACCTCCATAGGTGCCGGCCGTAATTTCTGTTTTCCATGGTTCCCGTGCGCCGGGTTCCCGCCGTCCGGAATTCCGAAGTGACTCCCGCTTTCGGCGCACTTCCTGTCCGGCGCACTTCCTGCCTGGGCGGGTGCCATCCCGTTTCCGCGAGCCCTGCTTTTCCGTAAGGCCCGCATTGCGGGCTTTTTTGCGCCTTCCCCGCCGGCTATTCCGATACGAGGAACAGCGACCGGGCTCCCGGAAGCGTCAGTTGCAGCCGCGTCCCCTGCGCCGATACCTCGGCGGCGAACGGGGCGTTGTCGCCCGTATGCGGGTCGAAACTGCGCAGTTTTACGGCGTCGCGCAGCAGGATCCCGGCTTCGGCCGTTTCGGTGCCGATATTGGCGAAATAGTAGATATGGCGGCCGCCGCATATCCGGTGGATGTAGCGCAGGCCGGGAGCACCGGAAACCGTGACGTCCGGTATGAAATCAGCCTCCAATGCCTTGCGCAACGATTCCGTGTCGGGTTCGGGCAGGAATAACGCCGGGTTTTTACGTGCCGTGAGCATCTCCTGCACGCGGGCTGCGACCTGCGTTGCCGGTACCTCGAAGCGGGTGGATGTTTCGGGCAGCGCCGTGGTGAAGATCACCCGTCCCCCGGCACGGCGGAACCGTTCCACGGTACGGAGGCACTCCGGCGAGATACATTTCACGCCGGGCAGGATCAGCACCCGGTAGTGCTGGTGGTTGACCTTGTTGTCGAGGTGGAGCATCCCCCTGCCTGCGGGGCAACGCGCCAGTACCTCGGGATGCAGGTAGGTGAAATCGCGTGCGAGCGTGTCGCTGAGCATCGCCGCCACGCGGATGTAATCCGTGCCGGGAAGCTTCACGCCTCCGGCGTAATAACCCTCCGGGCCGTCGAGGTAATGCCCCGCCTGCAACGTCTCGATGGGGTAGAGCATGGCGATGTCCGCCACCGTGCGCCCCTCGGGCTGCAACAGGTAGTTCAGCCGGGCGAGGAAGCGGTTGAATGCGGGCAGCGCCTCGTTATAGAGCGGGTTTCGGTAGGAGAGTTCGGGCAGGAACGTCACGTCTGCGTCGTTATACCATACGGCATGGGGGATAAGCTGGTTGATGCCTTTGGTATATTGCTCCATTGCGATGGTATAGAGTTCCCGGACGGGGATGTTGCCCATCGCCCCGAATGTTTCCGACATGACCAGCCGCTTGTCCCAGTTGGCTGCCGATGAGGATACCACCTTGTAGAAAAGTTCCGCGGGGCGGTCGCCGCCGATTTTGTCGATGCCGGGCACGTCCATGTACTTGCCGCAGAGCATCAGGTCGCCCGCGACGCTTACGGGGTTGAGCACCTCCTCCTGATCCTGGTGTCCGGTGGAGCGTATGCCGTGCGCTGCCGCCCAGTCGTGGATCGTCTTCATGAACCCTTCGGCATAGAGCCGCGCCCGGAACCCGAACAGGTAGTTGCGGGCGGCGGCAGTCCCGGGGCCTGTGTCGTACCACAGGGCGGGGTAGAGCGCTTCTGGCGAAAATCCGTGTGCGGCTTCGAAACGCTCGTTGAAGCGCTCCGTCCAGATACGCCCCTGTGCCCGGTAGAGTGTCGGTTCGTCGCAGAATGTTTCGGTAATGACCTCTCCGAACGCCTCCGGGAACCGGTCGTAATAACGCTGGTGGGTATCCTCCACGAAGAGCCGTACGGCATCCGGGTCGAGGTAGTCCACATTCGGGTCGCCGTCCTTTACGCACATGAAGCAGAGCAGTTTCCATGCCCCCTGGGGCGGTATCCAGCGTATGCGCCCGCCGGAAATGCGTCCGGACAGGGGGCGTACCTCCCGCGTGAGGCTGTCCATCGCCACGAGCGCCATCAGGCGCCCATCGCGCGGCAGTTCTATGTCGCACTCCGTGCCTGCCGCCAGCGGGTATTCGAATTTGTCGAGCCGTTTTATCGTCGCCTCCGGATGACGCTGCATGAAGCGCGGCGTGCCGTCGCCGTTGATGGCGCCCATGCTGCCGCTCGGGAACCCGTACTCGTCGTAGAGCGACAGGACGAGCCCCGCCTCGCGGGCTTCGCGGACGATCTCCCCGTAAAGTGCGAAATACTCGTCCGAGAGGTATTCCGGTGCGAAATGCCCGCCGAACGGGAGGATGGCGCATCCGCCGTACCCGTCGCGTTGCGTGAAAGTGCGGAATTGTTCCGCGGCCTGCGTCCGTTCGATCGGGGTGTTGTTCCAGAACCAGAGCGGCACGGGGCGGTACGCTGCGGGCGGGTTGCGGAATTCGTCGGCATTCTGTGCCGCACTCCCGGCTGCGGCCAGTACGCAGGCCAGGGTCATCAGTTCTTTTCTCATCTTAACTCCGGGTTGTCGGTTTAACGGGCTGCCTGCGGATCGGAAAAACCTTGGCTCCCCGATCCCGGTTTGGCCTGCATTTTGTATATCAGTGCCACGGCGGAGACGGAAACCCCCTCTTCGCGCCCCTCGAAACCGAGATGCTCTGTGGTCGTAGCTTTGACCGATACCCGGTCATCGCCTACGCCCATTGCACCGGCCATCGCGGTGCGCATGGCGTCGATATGCGGCCGCAATTTGGGCCGTTGCATCCGGATCGTACAATCGACATTCCCGATCTCATATCCTTTTTCGCGCAGCAGCGCCGCAACCCTTCGGAGCAGTATTTTCGAGTCGATGCCCTTGAAGTCGTCCGACGTGTCGGGGAAGTGCATCCCGATGTCGCCCAGCGCTGCGGCGCCCAGCAGTGCGTCGCATACGGCGTGTATCGCCACGTCGCCGTCCGAATGTGCCACGAATCCTTTCGTGTGCGGAATTTCGATCCCGCCCAGCACCAAGGGCAGCCCGTCGGCCAGCGCGTGTACGTCGTATCCGTGTCCTATCCTGAAATCCGTCATAGAGTTCCGTATTTTCCCGTAAAGATAGTGGAAGCGGAGTGCAAAAGCAAATTTCGGCCGTCGCAGCCAGCCGGAAATGCAAAAAACCGGACGCGGGATACCGTGAATTACGCTGTTTTTGTTATATTTGTACTATAAAATCTTCGGCCGGAAGAATTCTTGCAGATGCCCCATCTTCGAAGCGTCTTTTTGCCGTTATAAATATTGTCATGGAATGGGCGGAAATCGAGGGGCGTGCGCCCGGCGTTACAGCCGGCGGCAACCCGACGATGTGCCTGTAAATTATATTAGGAGATTATGTCTGAAATAGTAAACCTTGAACCCCGGATCGTGTGGGAGCAGTTCGATGCCATCACACAGGTTCCGCGCCCCTCGAAGAAGGAGGGCAAGATCATCGAATTCCTGGTCGATTTCGCCCGGAAGCACAACATCGAGTATAAGAAGGATGCCATCGGCAACGTGGTGATGCGCAAACCCGCCACGCCGGGCTTCGAGGATCGCCCGGCGGTTATCCTCCAGTCCCACATGGACATGGTCTGCGAGAAGAACTCCGACGTGGAGTTCGATTTCGACAACGACCCGATCCGCACGCACATCGACGGCGGGTGGGTCAGGGCCGAAGGTACGACGCTGGGTGCCGACTGCGGCATCGGCATGGCTGCCGCACTGGCCGTCATGATCGACCCCGCGGTGCAGCACGGGCCCGTCGAGGCGCTCTTTACGGTCGACGAGGAGACCGGCCTTACGGGGGCTTTCGAACTGGGCGAGGAGATGCTCACGGGCAAATACCTCATCAACCTCGACTCGGAGGACGAGGGCGAGATCTTCATCGGCTGTGCCGGCGGCATCGACACCATCGCCACGTTCCGGTATGCGATGGAGGAGGCGCCGAAGAACTACTCCTTCTTCCGCGTCGACGTCTCCGACCTGCAGGGCGGGCACTCGGGCGATGACATCGACAAGGGACGCGTCAATTCCAACAAGACCGTCGCACGCCTCTTGTGGGACGGCATGCAGTCGTTCGAACTGAAGCTGAGCTATTTCAACGGCGGCAACCTGCGCAATGCGATCCCGCGCGAGGCGTACGCCATCTTCGGCATCCCGACACGGTTCAAGTCCGAGTTCGTCAAACGCTACGACCTCTTTGCCGCCGACCTGAAAGCCGAATTCCGTTTCCGCGAGCCCAATTTCAAGATTACGCTCAACGAGATGCCCGAGGTCGACCAGGTGCTCGATGCCCGGACGCAGTTCGGGCTGGTCTACTCGCTGGTGGGCGTTCCCAACGGCGTGATCGCCATGTCGTTCGCCATGCCGGGGCTGGTCGAGACCTCGACCAACCTCGCTTCGGTGAAATTCGAGGGCGACGACCGCATTGTCGTCACCTCGTCGCAGCGGTCGTCGGTCGAGAGCGCCAAGACCTATGTCATGCAGATGGTCGAATCGGTATTCGCCCTGGCCGGTGCCGACGTCGCCCATTCCGACGGTTATCCGGGCTGGGCGCCCAACCCGCAGTCCGTACTGCTCGAAAAGACCGTCGGCGCCTACGAACGCCTGTTCGGTGCGGAGCCCAAGGTGCGTGCGATCCATGCCGGATTGGAATGCGGCCTGTTCCTCGAGAAATACCCCGAACTGGAGATGGTTTCCTTCGGCCCGACGTTGCGCGGCGTGCATTCGCCCGACGAGAGGCTCGAAATCGCCACGGTTCCCAAGTTCTGGGATTTGCTGCTCGAAGTGCTCAAGACCGTCTGACCCGCCTGCGAACGCGGCAAATCCCGCCACGGATGCACGGTTCACGATAACGGCCCCGTCTTTGCGGGGCCGTTGCCGTTGCGGGTGGTGCCGCGGTTATTCTCCCGCTGGCCTTACCACTCCCGTGAACTTGACCACGGGATATGCCAGAAGTTCGTTCGAAACCTGTACATGGCATTTGTCCGTGTCCTTGTACAGCGTTATTATTACCTTCCTGTCCTGGGAATTCGCCGGCCCGGTCATCCTCATGCAGAACTGCATGTCTCCGTTCTTTTTCCGCTTTTCCAGCGTTATTTCCGTCGTGTCGTCCGTTATGGTCAGGTTGCCCAGCGGTGTTTTCGGAAAGAGGTCGGGGGTGAAACTGATAACGCCCCGTTTGCCCTCCATGGATATGTAGTTGCCCGTGGATGACTTGACCGGGGATTTGTCCTCCGGGAGGTAAAATTCATTCGCCTCGATCACGAACCGTCCCTCTTCCAGTGCCTTCGACGCTTGTGCGTGGCGGATCTCCCCTCCGGCCGCTTCGCCTTGCCGTCCGGCTGCCGGTTTTTGCGCTGCACATCCTATTATAGAAAAGAGTCCGCAGGTCGCTGCCGCAAAAGCTATGAACAGGCTTTTCCGGAGTAAAAAAAGTTTTTTCATGGCGGTAAATTTTAAAGGATTAATGAAAGGATTGTGAAGCATGTGTTTTATATTGTTCACAATGTAATTAAAAAATATGAGTAAAATAATCATTTTATTCATATTTTTGCCGGGCTATGAAATCCATGCGGTCGATGATCCGGGCCCCATCCGCATGGATCGGGTAACCGATGACCGCTCCGGGTGTTCCCGGCAGGGCGCTGCACGGCAGGCTGCAAATAACAAAGGGGCTGTCCGGCAAGTCCGATTTTACGATTTCACCCCCGCCGGAACAAACTCCGGCAGGGGTGATTTCTGTTTCTGGCTGCTTGTTCGGCAGCTCCTTTTCGTCGATATGGATGCCGCGCCCGGAAGCCGTATGCGTCGTCCCTTGCAGCAGGGGAAAGACGGCCGCGTAAATGCCGCGATGATTTCCGCGATGATTCCTGGAATGATTTCCGCGATGACTCCTGCGATGATGGCCCACGCGGTGATGCCGGCGCCCGGCGTATCGGGCAGGATCGCCGGCGGGGGATTACATCCCTCCTCCGCCCTGAGCGCCGCCGGTGCTTCCGCCGCCACCGCCCTGTGCGCCGCTGCTCATGTCGTCGTTGCGGATCGACTTGGCAGTGCGTTTCACCCCGACGTTCTGTTTGCCGAAGCGGTAGCTGACGCGGAAATAGAGGCTGCGGCACGCATACCTGTATTCGCTCCAGCCGCCGAAGGTCGGCGTGTCCGAGGTGTTCCTGTTCCTGCGGTATTTCTCGAAGGGGTTGTTGCACATGATGCTCAGGTCGAGCTTCTTCTTGAGGAACTGCTGTTTGATGCCCATGTAATAGTAGTAGTAGCTTTCCGATTTGCCGCCGAGCCACGCATACCCCGTCGAATAATTCTCACCCAGCATAAGCCGCGCCTCCTTCCAGAGCGCGAAGTCGAGGTTGAGGTTCTGGCTGAACGTGAACTGGTCGGTGTGGATGTCCATGGCGTCGAAATCGTTCTGCGAATACCTGCCGTTGTAGCTCAGCGAGAGGTTGACCTTCTCCGACGGGCGGTACGAGAACGAACCGTTGAATCCGTAGCTGCGCGAACGGACGTCGTTGCTGTAGGTGGTGTTCGTGATGCCGTCCCCGTCCGAGAAGGAGTACGACGACATGTTGTTGTTCGACAGGAACGTGTTGAGTGCGAAGGTCATGCTCCATTTTGCGGCATAGTGGCCGTACTGGAGGTTGATCGTGTGGTATACGGCCGCTTCCAGTCCCGGGTTGCCGTACGACAGCCGCGTGGGGTCGGTGTCGTCCTCGGCCGGCGAAAGCATGTAGATGCCCGGGCGCTGGAGCCGCTGCGTGTAGGAGAGCGAAATGTTGTGGCTCACCTTGGGGATGAATGTCAGGCTCAGGTAGGGCACCACGTTAAACTGGCGGTTCGAAAACGAGTAGGTGCCTTTGGCGGTCTCCTCCACGTCGGCGTCGTTCCATGTCCGTTCCATGCGCGCACCGAGGCGTCCCGACCATTTGGTGTAGGTGAATCCGTATCCGGCGTAGATGCCCAGCACGTGCTGGCGGTAATCCATGCCCGTGAATTTTATTTTTTCAATCGGGAATGTGCCGTATTCGTCGCTCTGCTTGTTGTCGGTGTCGGAGGTGCTGTTGCGGTAGATGTGTTTCAGCCCCGCCTCGATCTTGTGGTGCTCCGACAGCGGGTTGGCGTAGTCTACCTGCACGGTGTTGCCCGTCATGCGGTTGTCCGCATCCTGCAACGCCCTGTAATTGTATCCGTCGTTGTATATCCGGTCTGTATGGCCTTTGTCCGGGTCGATCTCGACTTCATCCGATATGGTCAGCGTATGCCCCTCCTTGCCGAAGGTGTGTTCGTAATTGAGCGAGACGCTGCCGCCCATGTAGTTCCATTTCTGGATGCTGCGGCTGCCGTATTCCAGCAGCGGGTTCATCTCGGGGTCGAGGATCGCGTTCGTGCCCAGCGATTTGTAGCGGCTGCGGCCGAGCCACAGCCACCCGTTGAGCGTGATCAGGTTGAGCGTGTCGGGCTGGTAGCTCATGTCCAGTCCGACGTTGCCGTAACGCGAGCTGCCCTTGTTTTCGGAGTAACTGCGGTTGTAGCGGTTCTCCGAGTCGTAATTTTCCTGCCACGACTCCGATTCCGAGGGGGTACGGCCCCCGTCGTAGTAGCCTGCATAGCCCATGATGCTCGCCGCGAACTTCCCGGCCTGGATCGAGAGGCTGGCGTTGCCGTTGTAGGCCGGGTTCTCCAACACCGTGACGCTCGCGCCGACGCTGCCGTTGTATCCGTGGAACTGCTTCTTGCGTTGGGTGATGAGGTTGATGATGCCGCCCACGCCTTCGGCTTCGTACTTGGTCGAGGGGTTGGTGATGACCTCTATGCGGCTGATCTGCGAGGCGGGCATGCTCTGGATCACGTCCTTGAAATTGTTGCTCATCGTTGCCGAATTGCGCCCGTTGAGCAATATCTTGTAATTGCTCTGTCCGTTGAGCAGGACGTTGCCGTCGCCGTCGAGCGAGAGTTGCGGAACCTTGCGGATGATTTCGTCGAGTGTGCTCGTCGAAGCCTGCGGGTCGTCCTCGACCGAGTAGGTGGTCTTCTCGGCGTCGGCCATTACGAGCGGTTTCTGGACTTCGATCACCACGTCGCCGACCTCGACGCCCTGCGTGATGGCGATCTTGCCGAGCGCCTTGCCCGATGCGGGCACTTCCACGGCCTGTTTGTAGGGCGTGTAGCCTACCATCGTGATGCAGAGCTGGTAGTCGCCCGTTTCGGGGGCTTTGAGCGAGAAGCGGCCGTCGGTATCGGCGGCTACGGCGTTCACGACCGTGGCCGAGTCGCGCTGGAGCGAGACGGTGGCATAGCCGACGGCTTTGCCGGAAGCCGAATCGGTGACCGTCCCGGTCAGGGTGTTGGGTTGTTGCGCGGCAGCCGGATGCAGACACTGCAGCATGACTGCCGACAGCAGGAGAGCGAGGGCTTTTTGCATGTCAGGACACTTTGAGGTTTCACAAATATGGGGCTTGTTTTCCGATTTTCCAAATTTGCGGACGGCATTCGCCCCCCCCCGTGTGTAATTCGGATTAATGTCATGTAAATCAGTAGATTGAATGTTTCCGGAAAATGTAAAAAATCTTCGGCCGTTATAACCGTTGCAGCCGGCGTACTCCGGCAGTTTTTAATGTTGATATTAAAACATGGTTAAAATAGTTATATTTGTATTCTGAAAAGTCCCTGTGCATGCTCCGCAAATACGCTCTTACCGTGGTTTTCCTGTTCGTCGTGTGCGGAGCTGCGGCCCAGCTACCCGACGACGAATACTATCCCTATGGCACTGGTTATGAGCAGCGTACGCCCATCGTGCTTACCGACTCCTCGCTTTTCTACCGGGCAATCCAGACCATGCCCGACCTCTACGGCAGCATTTCGGCCTTCAATCTGCCCTACATCGCGCTCGGCCGCCGCGGGCAGCATTACTCCTCGGAGGCGGCCTCCTTTTCCGGGTTGGGGATTTCGTCCCGCTATTTCGGTTCGCTGCGGCTGCTCGGGGCTCGGGAAGAGCGCCGTGCCGGGATCGCGGCATTGCCCGAGGCCATCGGCG
>ERZ791909.543-NODE-543-length-31902-cov-4.240525_pt1 | contig 31902 bp, 29 predicted proteins | sample MGYA00510143_ERZ791909 | MGnify/ENA primary metagenome ERZ791909 (study PRJEB30046, sample SAMN00792093) | human gut metagenome | study: EMG produced TPA metagenomics assembly of the A metagenome-wide association study of gut microbiota in type 2... | reverse complement strand
AGACGCCTTTGTAAGTTATACCAAAGCCGCCCTGACCAATTACATGAGTGATCCGATATTTTCCATTCTGAAGAACATGTCCGTTTGGCAAATTCATAACTATACTATGCGCAATTCTATTAATCTGCCAAAATTACGTTATTTATATAAAAGAATAAAGGAAAGAAAGAATATTTTGCTTAATTCCTGTAGAATCTAACACATTTTGTATAGGTATGATATAAAAAGAAAAGTTATCGCGTGTTTTTCCGCTGCAAGCGGACATGATTGCATTTTTTATTTCTTCCGGACTGCCTGAATGCTTGAATATTCCAGAAAGTTCCTCATTGCTAAGACGTTCAAGCACGCCATCCGAACACATGAGCAGATAATCGCCTGCTTTGATATCGCTTAGCAGTATAACATCGGCCTCTGTCGGATGATCCGTCCCCTGCACAGCCCGTATAATTACATTCCGCTGCGGATGGTGCACAGCCTCTTCACGAGTGATCTTTCCCAGTTTCACCAACGAATTGACAAGTGAATGGTCTTCGGTCTGAAATAAGATATCTCCCTGCCTGAAATGATAAATCCGGCTATCTCCCACATGCGCCAGGGTTATGCCGCCCGTGCCGACAAAAACCATGGTTAAAGTGGTGGCCATTCCTTTTGCTTCCGGATGAACGGCTACATAGTCATCGAAACGCGCTTCGGTATAACGGATTGCTTTATTAATAAAAGCAGCGGTTGGCTCACCTTCACGAAAAGTTGAGAAAAAAGTCTGGAAAGACTCGCAAGCCAACGAACTTGCAATCTCTCCTTTTTCAGCGCCACCGACACCGTCACATACCAAAAACAAATTTTGATTGGAGTTTGCCGTTTCCGGCAGAGGGTAGATGGAATCTTCGTTATTCAATCTGCCTCCTTTTTCGCTGACTGCCCAAGGTTTGCCGATCGTTATATTCATAGCATAGACAAATTTTATTCATTAAACCGGAGTACCGTACGACCGATAATAATCTCATCATTATTATTCAGTACGACAATCTCTCCATTCTCTAAGTAATTGCTATTATATAACGTATGATTTTTACTATTATTGTCAGAAAGATAATGTTTATAGCCACCTTTTGCATCTTTTTTCACCTCGATCCGGATATGCTCACGGCTCATTGACTTATCGGCCGTCACAATGCCGATCGTAGCCGTGGATGCATTGGATTTTCGTCCTATGATATAGAGGCCTTCCTGAAGGGGAAAGGTTTGCTCCGGCGTATCGGCATTTGCAATTACAGAGAGACGTCCGGTTGTCATACGAAGAGGTTGTACCAGAATCGTTTCCGATTCAGATGCGCTATTTCCTTTCTCCATAGACAGTAAAGAGACAGGAATCGGTTGTTTGCACTTCGGGCATTTGAAGGAGGTGATATCGAGGGGAATTTTCCCCTCGTCTACCTTTAACCCAACATGGCAATGTGGACATTTAACGGAAATCATAAGATAAATGATATGTCAGATCCGTCAATATCGGTCGAATATGTATCCAGCATGTCTGCATCGGACAGCATAATCGTGTCATCAGATAATGTAATAAAATCAGAAACATCAATACTTTCGTCAATCATTACAACATCCGACAAATCGTTTCCCCCGTCCACATCCACGATAACAGCGTCGGTCAGCATAGCTTCGTCGCTGTCTAAAGTCACGAATGTGTAATCCTCTTCTTGCATAAAATGTTATAATTAAATTTTCTGGAAACAAAAGTAAGGAAACGTATTGACATTCAATTATAAAATAGTTCCTTATAATCAAATGATTGGGTTTACTGTACGAAAGTATTACTTTTAGTATATGAAATGGAATATCTTATTCACTTACCCATTTAGCCTTACAGGAGGACATCGGGCATTGTTTTCTGTTGCGCAATGATTCCCAGGGTATTTCACCTAAAAAGGTTCCGCATTTAGGACAAACATAGTCGATTTTGAATTGATTGGTCAAATCTTGCAGCAGTTGCGGAATCTTGGCCGACTGTTTCGCACCCAGATAAATACCGACTGTCGGGGCACAGATCGTGATAAACAAGCTAAGCCCAAACAATTCCGGACTTCCTTTTCCAAGAAAACCGATTACAACCCCCACCACCCCGGGAAGGGCAAACGGAAGAGATTGAAACAACCTGGTTTTAAACTGGTTGGAAGATTGTATCTTAACCTTTGCTTGAATATAATTATCGTATACCTGTTTCAACGCCGCAAACTCCTCGCTATAATCATTATTAAACTTCAAGGCTTCCGGTATATTTAAAACATAATTATCTCCCAGCTTGATCGTGTCGCTGGGAGTAATATGCTTTTTAATGATCTGGGCACCATTGACGAATGTTCCGTTCGTAGAGCCCAAATCTTCAAGCAGCCAACATCCTCCCTCTTCACGAACCAGTTTTGCATGGTATCGGCTTACGTGAGGATCGTTTACCACAAAATCGTTATCGTTCGCTTTTCCAATTTTTATGATCATTCTGTAGCAACTTTTGGTTCTTCAGGTTTTCCCATCTCCTTTTCAAGATTGTCTTTCAATACTTTCAAAGGATCTTTGGATATCACCAATTCTCTCGGTTTCCCGTCCTGTGTCAATAATAATAATTTTTGCTTAGGCAGGTTTATTTGCAGGATGTGATTTTTATTAATGATATGGCTTTTGCCTACGCGCATCAGGATCGTGTTACAACCTGCCACCTGTTTCTCCAATATTTCTTCAATTTTCCCTATATTAATCGCAAAAGTGAATTGGATCCCGTTGGATAATAGTAATTTGGTATAATTTCTATCAGCTTCAAAATAGAGGATCTGCCCTATTTTAATACGCAACAATTCATCTCTCGTCTTAATTATTAAATACCGCTCCATACGTAGATATTGTTTTTTCGTTCATCATCAGAAAACAAATGTACGCTATTTTGCGGGATCTAAAAAAATATCCGGGCAGAAAAATAAATTTTCCGCCCGGATATTTAAAACTCTCTGCCGGAAAATCACCCCGGCAGCTATGAATGCCAAATCCCTTAATCTTCTAAAGCCGCCTGCGCCGCAGCGATACGTGCGATTGGCACGCGGAACGGTGAACAGGATACATAGTTCAGCCCTACTTTGTGGCAGAACTTCACAGAAGATGGTTCACCGCCATGTTCGCCACAAATACCACATTTCAAGTCCGGACGAATAGCTCGGCCTTTTTCGGTAGCCATACGGACCAACTGTCCTACTCCATTCTGGTCGAGAACCTGGAACGGATCGACTTTCAGAATTTTCTTTTCCAGGTAAACCGGAAGGAAGGATGCAATATCGTCACGAGAATAACCGAAGGTCATCTGTGTCAGGTCGTTTGTTCCGAATGAGAAGAACTCGGCAGAAGAGGCGATACGGTCTGCTGTCAATGCGGCACGCGGGATTTCGATCATCGTACCGACCTTAAAGTCGATACTGTCTCCCACTTCCTCGAACAATTGTGCGGCAGCTTTGCGGATCACTTTTTCCTGTTCCTTGAATTCGTATAAGATACCCGTCAGCGGAACCATAATTTCAGGTTTTGCTTCGATACCTTCTTTCTTCAACTCGAGGGCTGCTCCCAAAATAGCACGTGTCTGCATCTCCGTAATTTCGGGATAGGTGTTACCCAAGCGGCAACCACGGTGTCCCAACATCGGATTATGTTCGCAAAGCGATTCCACACGTTTCTGAATTTCTTTTACAGATACGCCCATTGCTTCTGCCATTTCTGCCTGACCTTTCACATCATGAGGAACAAACTCATGCAGAGGAGGATCGAGCAAACGTACCGTTACCGGACAGCCGGCCATAGCTTTGAATATGCCTTTGAAGTCATCTTTCTGGTACGGCAAAATCTTTTCCAACGCGTTCTTACGTCCTTCTGCATCTTCAGCCAGGATCATTTCACGCATCGCTTTGATCTTTTCACCTTCGAAGAACATATGTTCCGTACGGCACAAACCTATACCAACTGCACCGAAACTACGTGCGATCGTAGCGTCGTGCGGAGTATCGGCATTCGTACGAACCTGCAACTTCGTATATTTATCAGCCAAAGTCATCAATTCGGCGAAATCGCCCGACAGTTCGGCTGCTTTTGTTTCAACCTTTCCGACATAAACCGTTCCGGTCGTACCATTGATAGAGATATAGTCGCCTTCTTTCAACTTAACGCCATCGACTTCGACAGTCTTATTCTTATAATCGATCTCCAAAGCTCCGGCACCGGATACGCAGCATTTACCCATACCGCGGGCAACAACGGCAGCGTGTGAAGTCATACCGCCGCGAGCCGTCAGGATACCTTCGGCAACAGCCATACCTGCCAAGTCTTCAGGAGATGTTTCGATACGAACCATTACGACTTTCTTACCGTCAGCATGCCATTTTGCAGCATCATCGGCAAAGAATACGATTTGTCCGGTTGCAGCTCCCGGAGATGCCGGTAAACCTTTCACCCAAACTTTTGCCTGCTTTTCTGCCAACTTATCGAATACCGGGTGAAGCAGTTCATCCAATTTATTCGGTTCGATACGTTTCAAAGCCGTTTTCTCGTCGATCATTCCCTGATGCAACAAGTCGATTGCAATTTTAACCATTGCAGCACCGGTACGCTTTCCGTTACGGGTTTGCAGGAACCACAGTTTTCCTTCCTGTACGGTGAATTCCATATCCTGCATATCATGATAATGGTTTTCCAGTTTCGTCTGCAGTTCGTCCAGTTGTTTATAGATTTCCGGCATGGCTTCTTCCATCGAAGGATATTTAGCTACGCGGTCTTCTTCCGAAATACCGGCACGATCCGCCCAACGTTTAGATCCGATCTTCGTGATCTGCTGCGGTGTACGGATACCTGCTACAACATCTTCCCCTTGTGCATTGATCAGGTACTCGCCATTGAAGAGGTCTTCCCCATTACCGGCATCACGGGAGAAACATACACCGGTAGCGGAAGTCTCGCCCATATTACCGAATACCATAGCCTGTACGCTGACAGCCGTACCCCATTCGGCAGGAATACCTTCCATCTTACGATAGAGGATGGCACGTTCGTTCATCCAGCTGTCAAACACAGCACAAATAGCCCCCCAAAGCTGTTCATAAGCGGAAGTCGGGAAGTCTTTACCGGTCTGGGCCTTGACAGCTGCTTTAAATTTAGAGACCAGTGTCTTCAGGTCTTCCACCTCCAGTTCATTGTCCAGCTTAACGCCTTTGGCTTCTTTTACTTCTTCGATGATTGCTTCAAACGGATCGATATCTTCCTTATTGGTCGGCTTCATACCTAACACAACGTCCCCGTACATTTGTACGAAACGGCGATACGAATCCCATGCAAAGCGAGGATTGTTTGTCTTACGGCTCAAGCCTTCCACTACTTCATCGTTCAAACCCAGATTCAGGATCGTGTCCATCATACCCGGCATGGACGCACGGGCACCGGAACGAACGGATACCAACAACGGATTGGCTACATCTCCAAACTTTGAATTCATCAACGTCTCAATATTAGCAATTGCTTTTTCGACGTCTGATTTCAACAGTTCAACCACTTTGTCTTTTCCCAATTCATAATATTCGGAACATACTTCTGTGGTAATTGTAAATCCCGGAGGAACCGGAACACCAATCAGATTCATTTCGGCAAGGTTAGCACCTTTACCACCCAGCAGATTTCTCATATCCGCTTTACCTTCGGCTTTTCCATTTCCGAATGTGTAAACTCTTTTTCTTTCCATATTCGACAGTATTTAATTTTAGATTTTAGTTTTGCTATCTCCAGATTGCAATGCTGCAAATATATGCTATTTAAAGGTCGCATTTGCATGTATGGTTAAATAATTTTAGATGTTTTACAACTATTTTTCACCATCTATATCCGGTAAATAACTACATTTGCGTGCGGGAATTTTTAAAGCCTAAAAGAAATAGCCTGTATTCCAAAAGTTTTTTATAAGACTTCCGGAATACAGGCTGTTTAGTATCAGGGCTTTATCCAAGATTGATTACTTTTCGATTCGTATACGTGCATCTACGGCAAACAGTCCGCGCTCGGTTGCAACAAGCGGATTGATATCCATCTCCTTGATTTCGGATGCGAAACGGAGCAGCGTGGACAGGCGAACGATGATATCCGCATATTGCTGTTCGTCTACTCCCCGCTGACCGCGTGTACCTTTTATAATAGGATAACCGCGGAGGGAACGGATCATGGAATAGGTTTCGTCGTACGACAAAGGCGACAAGCCATAAGACACGTCTTTCAGTACTTCAACGAAAATACCTCCTAAGCCGCAGAACACGACATGGCCGAAACGATCCTCGTACTTGGCTCCCAGAAACAACTCCTGCCCTTTCAACATCGGCTGGACCATGACGGCTGTCACATCCGGCAAACGCATCATCCGCTCATATTCGAAAATCAGATGTTCTTCACTGCGGATATTCAGGGCGACACCGCCCATATCGCTCTTATGTATCGGACCGACTACTTTTGCAACTACCGGGAACTTCACTCTTTTGGCGAAGGCGACCAGTTCGTCGCGGTCGGTCGATGTAAACTCTTCCACCAAGGGTATCTGGGCCGCTTTCAGCAAGGTACGGACTTCTTCGGGATTCAGATAGCCGCTTCCGGGCAAGCGGTCGATAATACGACGGACTTCGGGAACGTCAACACCATACAGCTGGATATCCGTGCTCATAGGCTTCGGTGTGTTGATTACACGCGAGAGGGCCGTACCCAACGTCACCTCGTCCGAAAAGTTCACATGCCCTTTCTTCACGAAGCTTTTTACTTCCGGACCGGCTGTTACGATGGATGGCAATACCGGGAAAATCGGTTTCTTGCATTCTTCCATTTTCTTATGAAGCACTTCGTAGGTGTCGTATAGCTTTACCAATCCCGGACTACCGAAGATAACCATCATCAGGTCGATATCTTCAAAACGGTTTTCACAGAAATCGATGGCGGTAGCCAGGTGTTCGGGCGTACCCGTACCGATAATATCTATCGGATTGCCGACGGCAGCTCCCGGATAGAGTTTGGATTTCAATTCTGCGGCAAGCGGACCGTCCAGCTTGGGCACGTTCAGGCGTCCCTTTTCCAGTGCATCCGCCAACATAACGGCAGGGCCGCCGGCATGTGTGATAATCGCACAGTTCTTTCCTTTCACTTCTTTCAAAGTAAAGATACTGGCAACAGTCGTCAATTCTTCACGGCTGAAGCAACGCACGATACCTGCCTTACGGAACAGAGCTTCCACTGCCGAGTCCGAGCTGGCGATCGCCCCCGTATGAGAAGATGCGGCACGCTTGCCGACATCCGTGCTGCCAGCTTTGATGGCTGCAATATGGCAACCCTTGCGAATCAGCGAAGAAGCATGGTAAAGGAGTTTATCGGGATTCTTGATCTGCTCGATATAGAGCATCTTTATTTTGGAGTCGAGGACCGGATCGAAGTTGCGGTCCATATATTCGATCACTTCTTCCACGCCGATCTGCTTGGAATTGCCGACAGACCAGACAGAAGAAAAACGAAGGCCTTTTGTCAATGCAGACTCGATAATGAAAAGCGCCGTACCACCGGAACTGGACACGAAATCGACACCGTCGGCATGGAATTCGGGAATCGGCTGGGTAAAGACACCATGATAATGCATATTCATCAAACCGATGCAGTTCGGGCCGATCAATGAAGCACCTGCTTCGTTAATACTTTTCAGCATCTGTTCTTCCAGTATCGCTCCTTCATGCGTTTCTTCTCCGAAGCCGGCCGAAATAACGATGAATGCTTTTACATTTTTCTGTTTGGCAAGCACATCCACCGCTTCCGGGCAGGCCGGACCGGGGATAGAGATGATTGCCAGTTCCGTTTCCGGGATATCATGTACTGAGTGATAGGATTTCAGACCCTGCACATCGTCTTCTTTGGCATTTACGACATACAGTTCGCCTTTATACTTTCCGTCCAGTAGATTACGTACCAAACGGCCACCCGGTTTATGCACATTATTGGATCCTCCCACCACTACGATGCTCTGAGGATTAATTAATTCTCGGTTAATCATGACATTTTGATTGATTTGGTTCAATGAATGGGAACAAATATAGTTTATTTCTCCGTTTATTCATTGAATCCGGGGTAAATTATTTACATTTTGCACACTCGTCCACTAACCACCCGCACCAGGCATCCATCCCCGTACCCTTTGTCGCAGACACTTCGAATATTTGCAAGTGGTGGTTTACCTTCAAAGCATTATTCCGCAGCGTCTCCACATCCGTGTTCAGATAGGGAGACAGATCGATCTTATTGATCACGCAGATATCCGCTTCGAGGAAGATGTGGGGATATTTCAACGGCTTGTCGTCTCCCTCGGTGGTACTGACGATCACGACTTTCTTCGCCTCTCCCAGATCGAACATGGCGGGACAGACAAGGTTACCGACATTCTCCACAAAAAGGATAGTGCCGTCAGAGGGATTCAGATGCTTGACGGCATGATTCACCATATCGGCCTCCAGATGGCAACCGGTTCCGGTATTGACCTGGAAAACGGGGACATTTAGAGCGGCAATGCGGTCGGCATCGTTCGAGGTCTGCTGGTCTCCTTCGATAACACAGATTTGCAAGGGCAGTTCGCCGGCCTCACCTGAGGTCAACCGGCGTATCGTTTCTTCCAGCAGAGTCGTCTTGCCGGAGCCGGGCGAACTCATCAGATTGAGGCAGAAAATATGTTTCGCCTCGAAATAGCCCCTGTTACGTTCGGCCAGCAGATTATTGCGCTGGAGAATATCCTGTTCCAGCGTTATTACTTTTCCATCATCGTGATGATGGTGATGTTCATGTCCGTGATCGTGTTCATGGTCATGATGGTGATCGTGATGATGATGCTCTCCGCATCCGCAAGTTCCACACATAAGCGTTTGTCTTTTTATTTTATAACAATTGATTTAATCCGAAGTTCCCGCCCCTTTGTGATATTTACCAAATACGAACCGCAACTGGGGCAAGGAGAGAACAAATTACTTACGGGAAAGACTGTTTCGCAATCGCTGCACTGCCCTTCCCCATCTATATAGTGACGGATTATCTTTGCTTTTTCGAGCAAAGTGCCTTTCACTGCGCTTTCCATCGCGAACTCCAATGTTTGCAACTCCACTCCGGCAAGGCGTCCGATCTCGAGCTCCACTTCTTCTATTTGCGAAGAATGGTGCTCTCGAGCTTGCTTTTCGGACAACTGAACGATACTTTGAGCAATAGATAATTCGTGCATAACCAGTTTCTTTATAACAATAGGGTTTACCAGATTCCCATACCTATGAGTATTTATTCTCATGCCTGTGAGAAAATATTCTCATGCTTGTGAGTATTTATTCTCACGCCTGCGAGAAGCGTGAGAAAATTAAGTTCTGTGCATCAACGTCTTGCAAAGACGCAGCAATTGCCAGTTGCCCGACCGCCACACCTCCGTCGTTGCAGGGGATACGCCCCGGCACGAACAGAGGGATACCGTCTTCGGCAAACAGACGTTGCAACTGTTCCGTCAGGCGTCTGTTCTGGAAACAGCCGCCGGAGATCACGACTTTGTCCGCTCCGGTCTGCATCCTGGATAGCTTAGCCTTCTCCACCAGTAGCCATGCCAACGTATTATGGAAGCGGGCGGATATCCCGGCTACCGGAACGCCAGCAGCCAGATCCTCTAATATTCCTTTCAATACGGGACGCATGGAAATAGTCTCCCCTACTATTATAACAGGATAATGGCTTTGATGTTCATCGGAAGCCAGTTGTTCCAGCTTAACGGGGGCTTCTGCCTGATGGGTGGAGAGATCGCAGACACCCAGCAAGGACGCGACGGCATCGAACAGGCGGCCTGCGCTGGATGTGTAGGGAGTGTTAATCCCTTTCTCCATCATCTTCAGAAGCATTTGTATCTTCGTTTCTCCCACCCGTTCTTTGAAACCGGCAGGAAAGGATATCTCATCTCCGAAATAATGCCACAGGCAGGCAACCGCCATACGCCAGGGCTCGGTCGAAGCCTTATCGCCTCCGGGAAGGGGCATATATTCCAGATGCGAAAGCCGCTTGTACTCCCGGCGGTCGCAAAAGAAAATCTCGCCTCCCCAGGCTTTGCCGTCGTCACCCAGTCCCGTTCCGTCTAAGACAAGCGCGATTACCGGTTCGTCCAACCCGTATTCCAGCATACAGGCCACGGCATGGGCGTGGTGATGTTGCACGCGAAACAGAGGGAGATGCAGGTCAGAAGCATAACGTTCCGCCTCACGGGAGGAAAGATAGTCGGGATGCAGGTCGCAAACCAGGCGGGAGGGCCGGAAACGGAAAAGATGCTGGAAGCGTTGCAGCGACTCCTTATAAAACTGATACGTCTCCCAGTTCTTCAGGTCGCCGATGTACTGGCTTTGCAGAATCGTTTCCCCCTTTCCTATGGCAAACGTATTTACCTTTTCGGCTCCGAAAGCCAGTATGCCTTCGACCGGAACATCCGCGAAGAACGGCTCCGGCACATATCCCCGCGAACGGCGTATCAGGCAGGGCTGCCCGCCACAGACCTGCAGCACGGAGTCGTCCACCCGGTTATGGATATCCCGGTTATGGTGGAGCAGAAGGGAGACTTTGCCGGCCAGTTGCTTTTCCGCCTCTTCGGGGGTTATGGCAATAGGGTATTCGCTAAGATTTCCGCTCGTCATGACAAGAGCAGATGTCTCTAACTGCTCGAACCAATCGGAATGGACCGGCATATAAGGGAGCATACAGCCCAATGTCTCCATCCCCGGATTGACAGACGGGGCCAACGGCCGGAGTTGTTTCAGCAACACGATCGGGCGGCGCCAGGAAAGCAAAGATTCTTCCTCCGCCTGATTCAGGGAAGCATACCGGCGGACGCTCTCTATGTCTCGAAACAGTACGGCAAAAGGCTTGCCATCCCGCTGCTTGATCTTCCGGAGACGGGAAACCGCCTTCTCGCTTGTCGCATCGCAAACCAGGTGGTAGCCTCCTATCCCTTTCGCGGCAATCACCCCGCCTTCACGAAGCAGACGGGATGAGAGCGTGAGTAGCTCTGCATAGTCGGTAATCATTGCCTTATTATATAATGTATAGTAAGACGGCCCGCAATGGTTACAGGCAACAGGCTCGGCATGGAAGCGCCGATCGTTGACCGTCGTGTATTCTTTCCGGCAGTCCGGACACATCGGGAAAGCCGACATAGTCGTCTGGCTCCTGTCATAAGGCAGGTCACGAATGATGGAAAAGCGTGGTCCGCAATGTGTGCAATTGATGAAAGGGTATTGCAGGCGGTGGGGCTGCACCTTCCGGTCGTACAGGCATTCGGGACAAACGGCGATATCGGGCGCGACCTGTGTCACCTCGTCTGATTCCGAGCGACTGGGGGTGATGCGGAAGTCGGTGTATGGATTCTTTGCCTCTGCCCTTTCCGAAACGATTATCCGGTGGATGGAGGCCACTGGCGGGTGCTCACGGCGGATACGTTGGATAAAGAGTTCGCGTTGTCCGGGTGGAAGGACGGCGCGGATGCAGACCCCGTTATTCCGGTTGTCCACCTCTCCGCAAATCCCCATTTCGCTGGCAATGCGGTAGATAAACGGACGGAAGCCCACTCCCTGTACTAACCCTTGGACGGTAAGGATCATTATGACAACTTCCTCCTCTTTCATCTTCTTTGTTTACGTTTTGACAAATGTAACCCCTTTTGGAGGAATACGCAAACCTGCCGGATGGCAATTTTCTATAGTGCTTATAAATTATATCTATCCGGGAGATAAATAGAAATGTGTGATATCGTACATTTCTTCAGAACATATTGCCTACTTTTGAAGTTAGATAAATATAACAAAGATTTTACTAATATGTGTCTTGCTATACCGGGAAAAATATTAAGCGTCGATGACTCCATCCCAGAGCTTAAAATGGCCAAAGTGGATTTTAGCGGAATCGTTAAGGATATATGTGTCCAGTGGGTCAATGTGTCTATTGGCGACTACGTGCTGGCGCATGCCGGCATGGCCATTTCCGTCGTCAATGCGAAAGAGGCGGAAGAGACGCTGGAAGACCTGAAGAAATTGACAATCGACTGTTAAAGGTAAATAACTGACAACCGGAATGAAATACGTAGACGAATACAGAGATAAAGAGCAAGTCCGTTCGCTCGTCCGGGCCATCCGGCAGGTGGTGACGCGTCCCTGGCATATCATGGAGATATGCGGGGGGCAGACGCACGCCATCGCCCGTTACCGCCTCGAAGAGATGTTGCCCGAGGAGGTGAAGTTGCTTCACGGGCCCGGTTGCCCGGTCTGCGTCACCCCGGCAGGTATCATCGACCGGGCGCTGGAGCTGGCCAAACAGCCGGATGTCATACTGGCCTCATTCGGCGATATGATGCGCGTACCGGGAAGCCGGGAAGACCTGTTGCGGGTCAAGGCGCGCGGGGCGGATGTCCGTATGCTCTATTCGCCGCTCGATGCCGTCGCTCTGGCGGCCGGCCATCCGGACAAGAAGGTCGTATTCTTTGCAATCGGCTTCGAGACGACTGCTCCCGTACACATGATAGCATTAAAAGAGGCCATGCGGCAGGGGTTGGATAACTTCTTCCTGCTGACATCCCTGTTCACGGTTCCGCCCGCCATAGAAGCGATCCTGTCCGACCCCGAATCGCGTGTCGACGGCTTCTTGACGGCAGGACACGTCTGCGCCATTACCGGAAACGAGGCCTATCATCCCCTGGCTACCCGATATAAGACACCGATGGTCGTGACGGGATTCGAACCAGCCGACCTGCTTTCAGGCATTTACCGTTGCCTGCTCCAACTGGAAGCGGGCACATATAAGGTAGAGAACGCCTATAAACGCGCCGTTCCAGAAGAAGGGAACCCGGCAGCCCGCACCCTGATGGGGGAAATGTTGGAACTCTGCGACCAGGAGTGGCGGGGCATCGGTGTCATTCCGCAAAGCGGGATGCGGCTGAAAGCGGGATTCGCACGGCAAGACGCTTCATGTTTTCTCCCTGCGCCTGATGCAAGTAAGGGGCAGGGAGAAGACAATCCCGCTCCGAGCGCAGGAAAAGACCGGTGTATCGCCGGCGACATCATGCGCGGAACGAAACAAACAAAAGACTGCCCCTTCTTTGGAACCCGTTGCACTCCGGATCACCCGGCCGGCGCACCGATGGTATCATCCGAAGGCGTATGTGCGGCTTATTACAGATATAAATAAGATAACGATATGATAACACCCAATTGCCCCATCCCCTTTCCCGGTTCCGACTGCGTGCTGCTGGCACACGGCGGCGGCGGACGGCTCACACACGAACTTATCGGCAGCATCTTCTATCCTGCTTTCCGCAATCCCTTGTTGGAACAGGACCACGACGGATGTGTCTTCCCGGTGGAATCCGGACGGATGGCCTGTTCGACCGATTCGTTCGTGGTCGATCCGATCTTCTTTCCCGGCGGCGACATAGGCGACTTGGCAGTCAACGGGACCGTGAACGATCTCGCTTGCTGTGGCGCCCGACCGCTATACCTGACAGCCGGGTTCATTCTCGAAGAGGGGTTGCCCCTTGCTGACCTCCGGCGCATTGCCGGGTCGATGAAAGCGGCTGCCGACCGTGCCGGGGTACAGATTGTCGCCGGCGATACGAAAGTCGTCGGGCGGGGCAAATGCGACAAGCTGTTTATCAACACAAGCGGTATCGGCGTTGTTCCCGAAGGGGTCCGCATCGCTCCCGACAGGGCGCAGCCCGGTGATGTGGTGATCTGCAGCGGACCGATCGGCGTTCATGGCATCACGATCCTCTCTGCCCGTGAGAGCTTAGGTTTTGAAACCAATCTGGAAAGCGACACTGCCTCGTTAAACAATATGATTGGCCGGTTGTTGGAACAGATAGAGGAAGTCCATGTCCTACGCGATCCGACACGAGGCGGTATAAGCGGCACGTTGAACGAGATTGCACAGGCTGCCGGCGTCGAGATCGTCCTGGATGAAGCATCACTCCCTATTCCCGATGCCGTGCGCGGTGCTTCGGAGATCCTGGGGCTCGATCCGCTCTATATCGCCAACGAAGGATTGGTGCTGGTGATCCTGCCGGAAGAAAAGGCGGAACAGGCACTTGCCATTATGCAAAACTGTCCGGAAGGGAAGAATGCCACTATCATCGGCCGTATTCCGGAAAAGGGCAATGCTTTCGTTAAAATGAAAACGTTATATGGGAACTACCGGATTGTCGATATGCTCAGTGGAGAGCAGTTACCGAGGATCTGCTGACAAGCCCTTCCGTAAGGGGCGACCTCACCGGTAAGGACGGAGTGACCTCCGAAATATGAATCATCTATAATTGACTAAGATATGGAACACAAAAGACCGTCTATCTACGAAGAATGCTTAGAGAAAGGCATCTCCCGCCGGGATTTCCTGAAATTCTGTACCACAGTTGCCGCTCTGATCGGACTCGAGTCCAGCGGTGTGGCACAGGTAGTAAAAGCATTGGAAACGAAGCCGCACCTGCCGGTTATCTGGCTTCACTTGCAGGAATGCACCTGCTGTAGCGAATCGTTCATCCGCTCCTATCATCCTACGGTAGGCAACCTGCTGTTCGATAACATCTCGCTCGACTATACGGAAACACTGATGGCCGCCTCCGGCTTGCAGGCCGAAGCCTGCAAGGAGGAGACTATGAAGAAATACTGGGGCGAATATATCCTGATGATCGAAGGTTCCATCCCGACCAAAGACGAGGCCTACTGCTGCGTAGGCGGAAAGAGCGCGATGCAGATCGTCGAGGAATGTGCCGAAGGCGCCAAAGCCATCATCGCCTGGGGCAACTGCGCATCCGCCGGTTGCGTGCAGGCCGCCAACCCGAACCCGACAGGGGCGAAAGCCATCCACAAACTGATCAAAGGCAAACCGCTGATGAACGTGCAGGGCTGCCCTCCTATCGCCGACGTGATGACGGGTGTGATCGTCTATATGCTGACGTACGACCGGATGCCGCAACTCGATGGGCTGGGACGTCCGAAGATGTTCTACAGCCGCCGTGTGCACGACACCTGTTACCGCCGCGCCAATTTCGATGCCGGCTTGTTTGTCGAAAGTTTCGACGACGAGAATGCAAAAAAAGGATACTGCCTGTATAAGGTCGGTTGCAAAGGACCGAATACTTATAATGCCTGCGGTATCATAAAATGGAACGAAAGCACCAGTTACCCGATTCAGAGCGGACATCCTTGTCTGGGCTGTAGTGAAGCGGGTTTCTGGGACATGAGCCCCTTCTACAAACGGTTGCCCGACGTGCACGGTTTCGGTATCGAAGCGACTGCCGACCAGATCGGCCTGGCTGTCGGTGCTGCCACGGTTGCCGGTATCGCCGTGCATGCCGTAGCCACCAATATCCGCAAGAAAGAGTTGATCGACAACGACGAGCCCGAAAGCAAGTCGACCATCTAACTCATTTTCAATTATCAATTATCCATTTTAATTACTAAGAGCCATGTCAGAAAGAATAGTAGTAGATCCGCTTACCCGCATAGAAGGCCATCTCCGGATCGAGGCCGATATAGAGAATGGAAAGATCAAAGACGCATATAGCTCGGGCACGATGGTGCGCGGAATCGAAACGATCGTAAAAGACCGTGACCCGCGCGACGCCTGGGTGTTCGTGGGACGTGTCTGCGGGGTGTGCACCTCCATCCATTCGCTTTGCTCCGTGCGGGCGGTAGAGAATGCGTTCGATATCGTCATCCCGCCAAATGCGCAGATGGTGCGCAACATCATGACCGCCGTACTGTATATGCACGACCATGTCGTCCATTTTTACCAGTTGCACGCGCTCGACTGGGTGGATGTCGTATCTGCCCTCAAAGCCGATCCCGCCGAGGCTTCGCTGCTCGCCCAGAAACTGTCGCCCTGGCCGAAAAGCTCCACCGGCTACTTTACGGCGCTGAAAGAACGGCTCACGAAGTTCGTGGGGAGCGGGCAGCTTGGCATCTTTGCCAACGGTTACTGGGGACATCCGGCCTATAAGCTGACACCCGAACAGAACCTGATCGCCGTCGCCCACTACCTCGAAGCCCTCGAATGGCAAAAGGAGATAGTCAAGGTGCATGCCGTATTCGGTGGCAAGAACCCGCACCCGAACTACCTGGTGGGCGGTATGCCGTGCAGCATCGACCTGAACGAAGCCAACGCGATCAACACCGAACGCCTGGACCTCGTCAAACAGAAGTTGCAGGAGGCAAAGACCTTTATCGACCAGGTCTATATCCCCGACCTGCTGATGATCGCCAACGTCTACAAGGATGAATGGAGCAAGTTGGGAGGCGGTGTGAAGAACTATCTCGCCTACGGTGACTTCCCGATGTACGAATACGGCGAGACGGACAACTACAAGATGCCGCGCGGGATCGTCCTCGACCGCGACCTGTCGAAAGTGCATCCTGTCGACGCCAACTCTCCCGAAGAAATAAAGGAGTATATCTATCACTCCTGGTATAACTACACGCAGGGCGATAAAGCCGGCCTGCACCCATATGACGGCGAGACGAACCTGAACTATACAGGTCCCCGTCCCCCTTACACCCACCTGAATGTCGATGACAAATACAGCTGGATCAAGACGCCGCGCTGGAAAGAGGAACCGATGGAAGTCGGTCCGCTTGCCCGCATGATCGTCGCCTATGCCGCCGGCAAGGAGCCTCAGAAGTCTCTGATCGACGACACGCTGAAGCAACTCGACCTGCCGGCCGAAGCCCTCTTTTCCACCCTCGGACGCACGGCTGCCCGCGGTCTGGAAACGAAACTCACGGCTGACTGGGCGCTCGAGTTCTACGACCGGTTGATCAAGAACCTCGAAAACGGCGACTCCCGCATGGTCAACCATTATATGTGGGAAAGCGAAGCCTGGCCGAAACATGCCCAGGGCGTCGGCCTGACAGAAGCGCCACGTGGTGCGCTGGCCCACTTTATCGTGATAGAAAACAACAGAGTGAAGAATTACCAGATGGTAGTACCGACTACCTGGAATGCCTCTCCACGTGACGAAACAGGCAAGCTGTCCGCCTACGAATCATCCCTGATCGGTACGCCGATACACGATCCGAAGCAACCGTTGGAGATCCTTCGTACGATCCACTCGTTCGACCCCTGTCTGGCATGTGCCGTGCACCTGTATGACGAAGAAGGGAAATATGTGCATCAAATGGATACGTTCTAAAAAAGCAGGTCAATGAAAAGTCGTAAGAAACGTTTAAGAGAAGTATATGTATGGGAACTTCCCGTGCGCGTCTACCACTGGCTGAATGCACTCTGTATCGTGATACTCTGCATCACCGGTTTCATCATCGCCGATCCGCCCGCCATCATGACAGAGACGGAGGCCAATTTCAGCTACTGGTTCGGCACGGTACGTTTCATCCATTTCGTGGCTGCATTCGTGTTCTTCTTCAACTTCGTGTTCCGCCTCTATTGGGGTTTCGTCGGGAACCGGTATGCACGCTGGAACAACTTCATCCCGTTGAAGAAGTCGCAGTGGAAGGAGATAATCGAGGTGATCAAGGTGGATATCCTGATGATCAAGAACAAGCCGGTGGACAGTATCGGGCATAATGCGTTGGCGAGCGTGATCTATTTCGCTACGTTCTGGGCCTTCCTGCTGCAATCCATTACAGGGTTCGGCCTCTATGCCAAAATGAGCGAGTCTGTCTTCCCGCAACTGTTCGCCTGGACGATTCCCTTGATGGGCGGCGATTTGATGGCACGCGAGATTCATCATTTCCTTATGTGGTTCTTCATCCTTTTCGCCATCGTGCATGTTTATCTGGTATTCTACCATGATTATATCGAACAGCGCGGCGAAACGTCTTCCATCATCGGCGGTTGGAAGTTCATCGAAGAAGATATTGCAGACAAGGAAGAGGTGACGGAAAATGCAGAAGTAATCACTAAATCCGCCCGTAAGAATGAATAAGGATATATTGGTACTGGGTGTCGGCAACCTGCTGTTGAAAGACGAAGGCGTCGGCATCCACGTGATCCGCACCCTCGAAAAGGAGGAACTGCCATCCAACGTCTCCCTGATGGACGGAGGCACAGGCGGGCTGCATCTGATAAGCTGGATACAGGACTACGACCGGATCATTATGGTCGACGCAACGCTCGACAGCAACCCGCCGGGAACAGTCCGCCTGATACGCCCGCGCTATGCTACGGACTTCCCGCCTCTGATGAGTGCGCACGAAATCGGCCTTCGCGACATGATCGAAGCTATGATATTGACTGAGAAGCTCCCGGACATCCAACTGATCGTCGTCTCTGCCGAAGACATCAGCGAGGTCGGTATGGAACTGACGCCGGTGGTTGAAGCAGCTGTCCCGAAAGTGGTGGAGATGATAAAGCAGATTATATAAAAGCACTTTATCCCCGTGCTTGCACGGGGATGCAAAAGAACCGGCCGTATAAACATCTAATTTATACGGCCGGTTCTTTTTTGTGATCCTGCGTCGAACTCTGCAACCATCTCGTTATCGATCTTCAACGTACTCCATCGTCCGGCAGGTCACTTTAGTCAAGTAATTCGATGTGAGGCAAATATACAAAAAAAGAGCTGCCCCTTAACAAGGAACAGCTCTTTTTAAATAATAATCTACTGATTAACTCTTCTTCAATACATTCGTCAGATCTTCCGGGGTTACGTTGGCGGCAATAATAACACCCTTGTCGTCAATCAGGAAGTTACGGAATCCCTTCTGCAGGTTATACTTCCCAAACAATTCTGACTTTCTGCCGAGTCCTTCGTGAAATTGCATCGTGCCTACCAGTTTGTCGGCCTTTACCGTTTCGGTAAAGATGGATTCTTTCTCGTCCAATGAAATCGAATACATCGCAATCTTGTCTGAACTCAACTTGTTAACTTCATTCCATAATTGAACGTTACGGGCCCGCGATTCAGCATCGTAAGCTGCCCAGAAATTCAGCAATGTGTAACGTCCTGAATGATTTTGGAAACTGAAATTGCTTTCGTTTCCTAAAGACTCTATTCTCGGGGCAAGGTCGCCAGGGTTAACACCGACTGTCGGCTTTGCGTTTTTAGTCCCGGCAGACACTGCAAGCAGCGCAACCGCAACAAAGAGAACATAAGCTCTTACTTTCATATCATCATTTTTATGTTAAACTTAATCGGAGTATCGTTTAATAACTTTTTCCTCCGACTCCTGATTTTCAGGAAGTAAACAAGGGCTTCACCTTCGCTAAGGAATCGCTTTCTTGTTCTTAACGGTTGCAAATATACGGGCAAAAGCCCTATCCCGCCAAATGATATAACACTTTTCGATCAAAAAGCAAGATTTTTTATATGTTTTATTGCATAACAAGGACGAAAATAGTATGTTTTGCAGCATATCATTAATGTTATTTCACATATACTCATCAGTTCATATGCCAAAGCTTATTGTCTCTTTTTCCAAAATACCCATCTTCACTGCTTTTCCTTTCTTACACAACTTTTGGGAAGCATACTTTTCCAGCGGCCATTCTCGCCTATACCTTATTATTAGAAGGTACGTTATTTATAGTCGAAGAATTAGAAGTTTATCATGGAAGAGACCTTACGGGAAAGCAACAAATTTATCCGTACTAACGTGAATCAGAAAGAATAGCAATTAGTCAAATAAAAGCGAAGACTTTTCCTGTCCGCCAGGAAAAGTCTTCGCTCTTAATATCTGCAACCGGCCTTCCGGATTTATTTACCACTGTAAGGTGAAGGCATCGGCATGCCTTCCTTTATATATTCGTCATATACAACAGTCGGATGATCCTGTGGAGATGCGACATTATATTCCTCTTTAAAGTTATCACGGCGGAAATTCTTTAATTTCAGATTTTCCGAACTATAAGTACGCAAAGTTTGCCTTTTATTCCCGGTTAAGGAACTTTCCACCACTTCCGAATCCAAAATATTCATTTTAGGCGTAAGAGCTGGTAAAAGCTTTTGCTCAAGTAAACCGCGATAAGCTCCGATATATTCACACCAGACTGCATTTCCACGAGTAAAAATACGATACGTGTAATTAGACCATGCAGTCCGGATATGGATTTCATGCTGCCAGATTTCAATACAAGCTTCCGATTCGTAGTTCGGATCTTTGATTGTTACCCGCTCCAGCCCGTGCATTTTTTCCAGGACTTTCGTTTGCCATTTGTCTGAATGCATTATTTCTGCAATAATATCAGGCAATTTTTCCTTAATTTCAAACTGAATCTTCATCTTCGTGTGCCTGCCAGTCAGGACTTCTTAAGGTTGCCAGGTTCTGTTATTAATATAATGTCTCTTAATAAGAAACAATAAATACGCGGGTTTGTTTACAAAACAATCGTTTTTTGCACATATCTCGTGTATCTTTGTTTCACAATAAAATATTATGCCATCATTACGAGGCAAATTGACCACCAATAAACGTCTATTTGTAACTTTCGTAAAGATAATAGTAAAATATTATTTTACAAAGTAAATTTCTTTTTTGATGTTCTATTTTTATTGATAACCGGAATCTCGGAATTTGATTTTAAATATTATCTTTACTCCAAATGAATCCGATTTTTTTATACTTTTGCCTGTATTAATAGGATTAGTCAATGTTTAAATATTTTGTTGTATTTGCGGGAGCCTCTTTACTTGCAATATCTTTGCCGGTAAAGGCTCAGGAGCAACGCGATATTGTCGCACTCTCCTCTGAAGAAATAACGACTCCTTCAGATACCGTGCCTCGAAAGGAGGTTGTCACTGTAGACGGTGTGGAATTGAACGAAAAGCAGTTGAAACGCTACTATCGCCAGTTGCGTAAAGATTCCATCCGGGCTCACAAAAATATATGGTGGTCCGTGCTCGGTGGGCCTTCCTATACGCCGGAAGCCTCGTTCGGAGTGGGCGGTGCCGTCCTTGCCAGCTTTCGAATGAATAAACAGGACACGGTTTCCCAACGTTCTTTCCTGCCTGCCGGTTTGAATCTGTCTATAAACGGGACCATTGTTGTTGCAGGCGCCGGGACGTTTTTCTTCAATGAGAACCGTTTCCGCATCTACATGAACTACGGTTATCGGAACGAGCCTTCACACTATTACGGCAAAGGATTTGAAAAAGCCGAGAATCTGGAAAGGAGCGATTCCACTACCCGGTTCCATAGGAGCTATTTCCAATTGTATCCGCGATTTGTATGGGAAGTCCGTCCGCACTTCTATTTGGGAGGCCTGTTCGACCTGAACTATACAAAAGTTTCGGATGTTAACCCGGTGATGGAAGAAGATCCTTATTTTCAAAAGTTCAAAAGAAAATACTTCAATGTCGGCATTGGTGGACTCATCCAATATGACACACGCGACGATGTGGCAACACCTACACGTGGTATGTTGTTAGGGGCTAATTTCAAACTGTTCGGTAAATATCTGGGAGGTGCTTATAACTATGAGATCTTAGAACTTGAATACCGGCAATTTAAAAACGTATTCCGCCCGCGCAGTACACTTGCCTGGATTGCTAAAAGCCAGATCGGTTTAGGGGACGTTCCTTTTACGGAACTCCCGACTTTCGGCTCTCCTTTCGACCTTCGCGGTTACTATATGGGTAAATACCGGGATAAATCGATGGCTTACGGAATCGTTGAATACCGTCATATGTTCGGCTCCCCGGCAAAATATAAAAGTGGGAACTTCTGGGCAAAATGCGGTTTCGTAGCATGGGTCGGTACCGGAACGATCGGCGAGACTCCTTTTGACTGGGACAAATGGAAATTGAATTTCGGAGCCGGTCTCCGGTTTCAGATGCAGCCGGGGAAGAACTTCAGGCTGGATATAGGCAAGGAACCCGGACAACCGGGTATGCAAGTCTATATGAACATGACAGAGGCTTTTTAAGAAGGAATTACATTCATACAAAAGAGAAAAGGTGAAAGTTCATTTGCATAGCAAGTCGAGCTTTCACCTTTTTTATTCTATGTTCCCTTTGATCAAAATGACATTCGCATCATAAAACGAACACCTTTCGTCTGGATGCCCGGATGATCGCGATAGTTCAAACGCCATACATAATCGAGACGGAGGAACTTAAATATGTTTTCAATACCGACGCTTGCTTCCATATAAGGAGCTTTTCCAAACGTATAAGAGCCGTCAGGGAAAAGATACAAGCCGTCTCCCCCATTCATGGGATTATTTTTCTCCGTCAGATGCCCCCACATACCACGGAAGCAAAACACCTCTCTCCATTTCAACTTCTTGATGAGTGGCAAGCGGTTCAACAGGTTTCCGTTCATGTAATACGTCAAATCCCAGGATGCATACTCATCACTGATGAATTCCATCGCATTCATATTCGTATATGATTCCGGTTGGATCGTATAAGAAAGGTTGGCATTCGGCAGGATCAGCAACGGATAAGGAACCTTGTTCCATACTTTCCCAGCTTTCGTGATAAGATCGATATAGCCGAAAGCCGAGAACCAGAAACGCTTCTGAATACCGATATCCGTACGTTGATAATCGTACGACGAACCTAACAAATCTTTCTTTGCCATCACATGGCTGAAGTTGAAGATCAGCGCATCGAACGTAATCGGATAGCGAAGGTTACGCGTCTGGTAGAACTTTTCATCCTTGGCATAACGGAACTTCAATTCCAACTCCGTCATATCATAACTCTTAACCGGGCTGATCGTGCCATCCGGTCCGATCCGGTCGAACACGGCATATTCGGTTGCATATTCACGACGGTTGCGGACGACAGCTCCGTAAGCCAGACCATTATAATGTTCGTGATAGTAAGTCAGTTCGGCCTGCCGCAAATAAGTAGCCCGCGTATCTTTCTGGCGTTTCCAGGCCAGGAACATATTATCCTTGCTGGCGTACATATATTGCTGTCCCAACTGGTTGATATCGTACATATATTCCAGGCGGATTGAGTTTAGCGGAAACTCCTTACGATATTCCTTACGATCGTTGAATGAATACTCGACAAGAGCATCATATTTCAGCTTTTCGTCTTTCGTACCGTACGCCATATATCCGTCAAAGAAGAGGTTTTTACTAAATGCAGTCGTCGTAGTTCCTCCCACACGGAAACGGGCTCCTTCGATCGCATTACCACTGATTGTCGTATTCATGGGGCCGAACTCGAACTTGCTTTTCAGCGGATCCTTATTGGTCGGGATATATCCGGAGACAAGGATCGAAACAACTTTTTCCGTTATATAGAAGATCGGAACGGAACGGAATTTAGCCATCAGCTTCTCTACCGAATTCGGATTCTTCTTAATCGCCTCTTCCGGCCGGTTGCTTGTCCAGAAATCCTCCGATTGCTGATAAGCATCCTTTAGCGTGATGACAGGTGCGCTCTCTTTGAACACAAGCGCGCGTTCGGCATCGGGTTCGTCAAACGAATGGTTGCTGTAGATATTCAAGCGCCGCGCATACATGCCTTTTGATTTCTCGCTCAATTTGAAATTGACATTGATATCGTCTTTCGTAATGATCCGCGTACTGTCGGGCGTACGTTCAAACGTTTGCTCGATCGTCATTCCGGATACAAAGTTCAGGTTGATATCTTTAGGCACATTCAGGATCGCTTTCTGTACAAAGAATGTAGAATCGAGCGTAACAAACAGATGCCCGGTGAAGCCGAATGTCTCCGAATTAAAAGGGACAAATCCCAGATCCACACATTTTTGTCCGTTTACATTTAACGTATCGAGCAAATAATACTTGTAATAATTCGGCCCGATAGTAGAGAGCGGGCTGACAAACCGCTGCAAGAACAAAGGAATGTCATTCTTAAAAATATCGACTTCCCGGAAAACCTCATTCAAGAACTGCTGGATACCATCACGCGAGAAGATTTCATCCACGCCGGATGATTTATTCCCTTTTACAAGACGCTTCTCCGACTTCGGCTCTTTACGATAGTAGACCGATTCGACTTTTTCCTTTTCCGAAACCGGAAGAATAGTCGTACCGACATCGAGCGTATCGATAAAATCGACCAGGAAATCGAATTTACCCGGTTTTCCGTTCTTCTTAGGTTTAGGATGATAATCATTCATCGCAAACACCATCTTCTCATACTGATCGTATTGGAAATAGTCGTGGTTACGCGGATCGTTACTCTCCCGTGAGGCAATGACCTGCTTTACAAACTTGACAGCCGGATTTTCTTTCTTGCTGTATTTCTCCTTCTTTGGTTTAACGACAACTTCATTCAAGGCGATTCCGTTCGGAGCCAATTTTATTTTCAGATTATTCGTTTTACCCGGAATGATTTTCACCTCTTTCGTATCATATCCGAGATAAGACACCTCCAGGTTTTTGACATCGGTCGATGCGGAGAATGAAAAATTACCATCCCCGTCTGTTGCCGTGCCTATTGTCGTTCCTTTAAATATAAGAGAAACGTAGGGTAATCCTTCCCCTGTAATCGAATCGGTTACGATTCCTTTTATGATCGTATTCTGTCCGTTTGCCATGCATGCCATAAACAAGGATGCCAGCAAAAAAACAATCTTCTTCCCCATCACAATTCCTTATCCTTTTATTTTTACTTTATCCCTAATTAAACCGCTGCAAAAGTATAACAGATTCTTTTTACAGAGTGTTCCAAAACACGCACATAATATTCCAATTATAAAAAATCTTCCTACCTTTGTCCTCCGAAAGGGGTGCCATACTGTTAACGGGCTGAGATTATACCCTCATGAACCTGATGCGGGTAATGCCGCCGTAGGAAACAACAGACAAGGCTTTTTCCCTCCTTTTATATGTAGAAATGAAAAGAAACACGATGTTCCGCTATCCGGTGGCACTTACTATAGCCGGTTCAGACAGCGGCGGCGGTGCCGGCATTCAAGCGGATCTGAAAACATTTTCGGCTTTAGGAGTCTTCGGAGCCTCTGCCATCACATCGATCACAGCCCAGAACACACAGGGTGTAAGAGGAATACAAGCTATTTCCCCGGAGATTGTCGAAGGACAGATTCATGCCGTATTTGAAGACCTGACAGTCGACGCCGTCAAGATCGGAATGTTGCATAACCGGGAAGCAGCCCGGATCGTAGCCCGTTCGATCGATCGTTTCTCCCCGTCGAAAATCATCCTCGATCCGGTCATGATCTCCACCAGCGGCAGCAAGCTGATGGAAGACGAAGCAATCGAAGTCATCATAAAAGAGCTTTTCCACCGCGTCACATTGATCACTCCGAATATAGACGAAGCGGCTTTCCTTTCCGGCATACCGATATGCAACGAGGAAGAAATGGAAATGGCCGCACAGAAACTATTGGCTTTGGGATGCCGTTCCGTACTGATGAAAGGCGGACATCTGGAAGGCAAAGAAATGGCCGATATCCTGTTTACACGCGATGAAGCCCCGCTCCGGCTGGCAGTTCCGACCATTCATACTCTGAACACACATGGCACAGGTTGCACGCTCTCGTCGGCCATTGCCGCCTATATGGCATTAGGAAAAGAACTGCCGGATGCCGTACGTTCGGCAAAAAACTATATAACGGCAGCCCTCGATGCCGGAGCCGATGTAAAGACCGGGCATGGACACGGGCCTCTCAACCATTTCTTCAATCCGGTCCCACTTATAAAAATAAAAGGATGAAAAGGCTGATCGTAATTACTACGCCCTACTTTTTCCGGGGAGAAAGTGTCGTACTGACGCATCTTTTCGAGGAAGGAATGCAACGTCTTCACTTGCGCAAACCGGATGGCGATGCTGATGAATTACGCAGATTACTGGATAAGGTTCCGGCCATCCATTATCCGAAAATCGTGCTTCATGATTGTTTCGGACTGGCAGCGGATTATGGCTTGGGAGGCGTGCATCTGAACAAACGCAGCCATCAGGCGCCGGCGGGTTTTACGGGCACAATCAGCCGTTCTTGTCATTCCGTCGGAGAACTCGAACAGTTCCGGACACTCGACTATCTGTTTCTCAGTCCTATTTTCCAGAGTATATCGAAAGAGGGTTACGGGAATGGCTTTGAAATGGAAACACTCCGCGAGGCTTCAGATGCCGGAATTATCAATGACAAAGTCATAGCCTTAGGAGGCATAGACCTGACAACTCTTCCGCTTCTGCGTCCTTTCCGTTTCGGTGGAGCAGCCGTATTGGGAGCACTTTGGGGAGATCGTCCTTCGGCAGACAGACTGGATTCTATTATTAAACAATATAAAAAGCTACAAGTATGGAATTAGATGATTTTTTATATATGAGTGCAGGCAGAGGAAGGTATGCCTGCTTCACCGGTACGAACCGGTTGATGTTCATCACACATCGTACGGACAAATACACAGAGTTGGATGAAGTCAAAATGGTGACCAAAGGCGGTTGCACTTGGGTCCAACTCCGCATGAAAGAGAATTTGAACCTGGAAGTCGCCAAGGCAGTCTCGCATTTTACGCTGTTTAACTGCGAAACGGATTGTGTCTGCTGCTTGGACGACGACCTGGAAATGGCCTTCAAAGCCGGCATCCACTGCGTCCATTTAGGGAAGAACGACACGCCAGTCTCCGAAGCCTGGCGCCGCATTATCGAGAGAGGGCAAGCAGACCTCTTCCTGGTCGGGGCGACGGCCAACACGTTCGAAGATATCCTGAAGGCAGACCGGGAAGGAGCCTCCTATATCGGCCTGGGCCCCTATCGTTACACCGAAACGAAAAAGAACCTGAGCCCCGTATTGGGATTGGAAGGATATCAAAAAATCATGGAACAATATAGGGAAGCAGGACTCGAAATTCCTATCTTTGCCATCGGAGGGATCGAGTTTGAAGACATTGCCCCGCTGATGGAGACAGGAATAGAAGGTATCGCCGTTTCCGGAGCGATCATCAATGCAGAAGATCCGGTGGAAGAAACACGCCGTTTCATCCGGGAGATCAACAAACATAAACCGGACCCTTGCAGAGACGATTCTGAACTATAAAAAATAAATAATATAACTATGGCAAGTAAAAACAAAATACGCATCACGTATCCTTCTTCAGAAAAGGTCTATGTACGCGGTAAAATCCACAAAATAAGCGTAGGTATGCGGAAGATCAAAATCCTGGATACCGTCACGCGCAATGAAAAGGACGAGCTGATATATAAGAAGAACAATCCCGTAATCGTGTATGATACCAGCGGACCGTATTCAGACCCGAAAATCAAAATCAATACGCAAAACGGCATTCCCCGCATACGTGAATCCTGGTACGCGGGACGCAAGGACCTGATACGCTTGAAGGAGCTGACCTCCGACTACGGCCGCCAGCGTTTGGCCGATCCCTCGTTGGACAGCATCCGCTTTCCGAAAAAGCATCTGCCCTATCGGGCGAAAGCCGGTAAAAACATCACCCAGATGTATTACGCCAAACGGCGCATCATCACTCCGGAAATGGAATATGTCGCCATCCGCGAAAACCAGCAGATCGAGGCATTGGGGCTGAAATCATATATCACCCCCGAATTTGTCCGTAAGGAAATTGCAGCCGGGCGTGCCATCATCCCCGCCAATATCAACCATCCGGAAGCCGAACCGATGATTATCGGCCGGAAATTCTTAGTGAAGATCAATACCAACATCGGTAACTCCGCCCTCTCGTCCGGTATCGAAGAAGAGATCGAAAAGGCCGTTTGGAGCTGCAAATGGGGAGGCGACACGCTGATGGACCTTTCTACGGGCGACAATATCCATGAAACCCGCGAATGGATCATCCGCAACTGCCCGGTGCCGATGGGAACGGTTCCGATCTACCAGGCGTTGGAAAAAGTGGACGGAAAGATTGAAGACCTGAGTTGGGAAATCTATCGTGACACACTGATCGAACAGGCCGAACAGGGTGTCGACTATTTCACCATCCATGCCGGTTTGTTGAAGAAGCATATCGAACTGACACAGACGCGCTTGACAGGCATCGTCTCACGCGGAGGTTCAATCATGGCCAAGTGGATGCAGCTCCATAACGAAGAGAATTTCCTGTACACGCATTTCACCGAAATCTGCAAGATACTGAAAATGTATGATATTGCCGTCTCGATCGGCGACGGTCTCCGTCCCGGCTCCATTTACGATGCGAACGATGCCGCCCAGTTTGCCGAGCTGCATACGATGGGCGAACTGGCACAGATCGCCTGGGGCCAGTTCGTGCAGGTTATCATCGAAGGCCCGGGCCATGTCCCGATGAACAAGATACAGGAGAACATGAAGGAACAGCAATATGCCTGCCATAACGCCCCGTTCTACACCTTAGGCCCGCTGACAACCGATATAGCTCCGGGTTACGACCATATCACATCGGCTATCGGCGCCGCCCAGATTGCCTGGCAAGGCACGGCGATGATCTGTTATGTCACCCCGAAGGAACATCTGGGCCTGCCGAACAAGGAAGACGTCCGCACGGGTGTTCTCGCCTATAAGATCGCCGCCCACGCCGCCGACCTGGCCAAAGGGCATCCCGGCGCACAGGTCCGCGACAATGCGTTAAGCAAAGCCCGTTTCGAATTCCGCTGGAGAGACCAGTTCAACTTGTCGCTCGACCCGGAACGCGCACTGCAATATTATAAGGACAGTACCGTGATGGACGGCGAATACTGTACGATGTGCGGTCCTAACTTCTGCGCCATGCGGTTGAGCAAGGATTTGCATAAGGAGAGTTGTGATAAATAGGAATCATTCCTCTTTTTCGGCAAGGATATATACACGATGTGTCTTATATCCTTGCCTTTGTACCAGCTTTTCTTCCTCAAACTTCTTGAAATCGCTTTTCGCCACATAATAGGTACAACCCACAAACCTTTGATAATCCGTCAGGTTGATAAAACGGTGCATGTCCAGATAAGCCATCAGCTTTGCTCGACGTCCCTCATAATCAAACTTCGACACATTCGTACGCTTCACCTTCTGAGGTTGGCTTTTCCGTACCTGTTCTTTCAGTTTTTTCGAGCAACGGAAGTTCACGCCATCCACCCGCACTTTATACATTTCCTCTCCTTTCTCGTTCATCCCGTCTTTAAAAGTCTTCAAAGCCGGCGAGAAAAAGCCCAATCCCTCCAGCTCTACGCAGGAACCATACGACAGTTCCCGTCCGACATATTTCGATAAAGCATCCAACACCCCTTTGATATCGGCCGAGTTGACCGAACAGCATTCATTGATGAACGAGCAGATCTCATCCAACTTCTTTGTTTCCCGGCTGATTAGCCGGGCATAGGCTTTCTTTGCGGCATTGCCTTTTTTGTTTTCCGCCGGCATCTGGTAAATACCGAATTGTACTCTTCCCATCCTTACTTTCGTGTTTTATTAATTACCAACTCCCATAAACTTCCCGTTTCCATCCCATGCATCCGCTGTTTTCATCCCATGTATCCGCAAAAAGATGCAAGTGTAATTTGTTCTCTACGTCGCCGGGCATATTCCCGACGTCGTCGTATATATTTTCGGCAACGACGTATATTTACACGACGTCGTCGAAAACAAATTACATCAGCACCAAATGTACGATATATAAGGAGGAAAAGCAAGAAAATCAAGGAGATATTTTCCGGAATATGGGAATAATGTTACCTTTGTGTGATTTTAAATTTAAAGAAACAATAAACATGAAAAAACATCTTCTGCTCGCATTGCAGCTGGCCCTGTCAACGTTGGCTTGGGCTCAACAGATCAGTATCGAAAGATCGTGGAAAGGAAAACTGGCCATCCCCAATATGGAGTTTACTCTCGTTTTCAACCTCGGCGGAGACAAGCCGACCATGGACAGCCCCGACCAGGGAGCATACGGCATACCTGTCACCGTGGATGAAAAGACCGCCGCAAATGTAAAATTGTCGGTTTCCTCCATCAACGCCAATTATGAGGGCAAGATCGAGAACGGGATGCTTGTGGGGATGTTCACCCAGCATGGAGCGTCTTTCCCGTTGACGCTGTCCCCATACAATGGAAGCAAAAAGGAACGCCCGCAGACGCCTGCCGGCCCCGTCGGCTACACCGAGAAAGAAGTCAGCTTCAGCAATGGGGCCGCCCTGCTGAGCGGGACACTGACTTTGCCGGAAAACTTCACCGCCAACACACCCGTGTTGCTGATGGTGACAGGTAGCGGATTGCAGAACCGCGACGAGGAGATATTCGGGCACAAACCTTTCGCCGTCATAGCCGACCATTTTGCCAAAGCCGGCATCGCCACATTGCGCTACGACGACCGGGGCTTCGGCAAATCGACGGGAGATGTAAAGAATTGCACTACCGACGACCTGAAGAACGACGCTCTTGCCGGCATAAACTTACTTAGGAAAGATTTTTTGAAAGTGGGTGTGCTCGGACATAGTGAAGGGGGAACCATCGCGTTCATGATCGCGGCAGAACAGAAAGCCGACTTCATCATTTCGCTCGCCGGCATGACCGTCTCCGGCAAAGAGTTGCTGCTGGCGCAAAACCGCAACCTGCTGGCCGCCGCCAATATGGATCAGACGACAGTGAATGCCTACTGTACAGTGCTTGGCGATATTTTCGACAAAATGATTGCCGGGAATATGGATGCAGACAAGAAAACCCTCGTCGAGGAACTCATAAGCAAACACGGAAGCACGATCGTCGAGCCGTTGAAACAGAACCTTCAGAAAGTGGCAGAAAGCAATACGCCTTACATGCAACGTTTTCTTGCCCTATCGGCGGCAAGCCTCGCGGGCAACGTGAAATGTCCCGTCATGGCCATCAACGGCGAAAGAGACACACAAGTAGATGCAGCCCAAAATATCGGAGCGATCAAAGGTAAATTGCAAGGGAAGAACAGTATGGCCAAAATCTATCCGGAACTGAACCACCTGTTTCAGCATGCCGTAACCGGACGTATAGACGAATATGCCAAAATAGAAGAAACCTTCTCGCCCGAAGTATTGGCAGATATGACAAAATGGATAAAGCAGTTGCAGGATGACAAGCGATAAGATCAAAACAGGTTTGGCCGCCTTCGGCATGTCGGGACAGATATTTCATGCTCCGTTTATCAGTACGAACCCTGCTTTCTGCCTGGCAGCCATCACGGAACGCAGCAAGGAGCTGTCGAAAGAGCGTTATCCTTCTGCCCGTATAGTGCGCAGCTTTGAAGAGCTGATCGCAATCGACGAATTGGAACTGGTTGTTGTCAATACGCCGGACAGCACCCATTACGAGTATGCACGGAAAGCACTCGAAGCCGGAAAGAATGTGATTGTCGAGAAACCTTTCACGACAACCGTAGAGCAGGGACAGGAACTGGTCGGCCTCGCCCGGAGCAAAGGGCTGGCGATAAGCGTCTATCAGAACAGGCGCTGGGATTCGGATTTCCTGACCGTGCGGGAAGTGCTGGATAAGGGGCTGCTGGGGCGCTTAGTCGAGTTCGAATCGACTTTCCCCCGCTACCGCAACTTCATCAAACAGGGGACATGGAAGGAAACCGGCGAAATGGGCGGCGGACTGACCTATAACCTCGGAGCGCACGTGATCGACCAGGCGGTTCAGCTGTTCGGTGTGCCGGAAGCGGTTTTTGCCGATATCGACATCATACGTACGGGCGGCGTGGTAGATGACTATTTTGTGATCCATCTGCTTCGTCCATCCCAAGCACCGCATGTCAAAGTGACCCTCAAATCCAGCTACCTGATGTGTGAACCGGAACCCCGTTTCGTCCTGCACGGCACGGAAGGCTCGTTTGTCAAATACGGCCTGGACCGCCAGGAAGCAGATCTGAATGACGGACGGATGCCCGGCACGCCCGGCTGGGGAGTGGAAGAGGAAAGCATCTGGGGCCTCCTGCACACAGAGAAAGACGGAAACGCCG
>ERZ791909.512-NODE-512-length-33182-cov-3.453859_pt1 | contig 33182 bp, 31 predicted proteins | sample MGYA00510143_ERZ791909 | MGnify/ENA primary metagenome ERZ791909 (study PRJEB30046, sample SAMN00792093) | human gut metagenome | study: EMG produced TPA metagenomics assembly of the A metagenome-wide association study of gut microbiota in type 2... | reverse complement strand
CCACCGAGGAGTATGCAGAGCAGAACAAATATGCCCACAGCCTGTTTGTGGCGGATTATGCCGTAACGAAGGATGTAAGCAGGGATGCCCTGAATACCGCAAAGCTGATTTTCGGCAAGGACTATGCCGCAGGCGGCGTGGGCTATACGCTGCGTGCGCCGTCCGTGGGAAGTGGTAGTACAGGTTCGGGTGAGTCCCGGCGCGTCACGCCACAAAACAACGAATGGGATAAGATGCTGGACAAGGACGACAAATATATCAAAAACTGGGGCAAGATGTTTTCGTGGGGACAAGATACTTGGAGTACTTCTGCGCCGCGCTGTGCGGTCCGTGGGTACGACTCTGCCCGCTACGGGGATCACCACTCGTCCTGGTATAATTACGTCGGCCTCGGTTTCCGCCCCGTCCTTGAAGTTCTGAATCCCGACACGCTTGACTCTGACGGGCTGAAAGCCGTTACCCTTGACCTTGGCGGTGGCAAGCTGGGTGACAGCTCCGAGGATATTCAAATCATCGTGAAAAACGGCAGCGAGTTTACCGCGCCTGCGTCCGATGGTCTGACACGCCCGGACGGAAATAACGAAGATTATTTTAAGTGGCTTGGCAGTGACGGAAACCTTTACGCGCCCGATGAAAGCGTCCCGGCGGATGTAACCAAGCTGACGGCACTGTTTTACGAGCAGTTCAACCTCGCCCTCGGCGGCACCTATTACTTTGACCTCTCCGACGAAAACATCCCCGGCACGGTGAACGACAGCCTGCCGGACAGCACCCTGCACTATGTTCCCTTTACCTACGCCGGAACAGTGGATGCTTACAAGCTCACATCGGAGATGGCAACTACCGAGGAGCATGCACAGGAGAATAAATATCCCCACAGCCTATTCATTGCGGATTATGCCGTAAAGCATACGGTAAGCTGGGATGACCTGAACACCGCAGGGTTGATTTTCGGCAAGGGCTACACCGCCGGCGGCGTGGGCTATACGCTGCGTGCGCCGTCCGTGGGAAGTGATCGTACAGGCTCAAATGATTCAGAACGCGGCACGCCACAAAGCAACGAATGGGATAAGCTACTGGACAAGAATGACGGATATATCAAAAACTGGAAGCGGATGGCTTCCTGGGGGCAAGACACCAGACCCGATAATTCGACTCCATTCCGTGCGGTTCGCGGGTTCCACTCGGCCCGCGGCTGGGAGTTCAACTCGTCCTCGCACCAGAACGGCATCCTCGGTTTCCGCCCCGTCCTTGAAGTCCTGAGCCCGGACACACTGGGCGCTGACGGACTGAAAGCCGTTACCCTTGACCTTGGCGGCGGCAAGCTGGGCGGTAGCGCTGAGGATATTCAAATCATCGTGAAAAATGACAGCGAGTTTACCGCGCCTGCGCCCGATGGTCTGACCCTCCCGGACGGAAATAACGGCAGCTACTTTAAGTGGCTTGGCAACGATGGAAAACTTTACGCGCCCGATGAAAGCGTTCCGGCAAATGTGAACAAGCTGACGGCGCAGTTTGCCGGCGGCAGTGGCGGCAGTGGCGGCGGTGGCGGCAGCCGCAAACCGTCCGTCACCTATTACACGCTGCACTTTGAAACCAATGGCGGCAGTGCTATAACCGACATGCGGGAAGCAAACAATACTCGCATCAGCCTGACAAAATACGTTCCGACTCGGCATGGGCATACCTTTATCGGCTGGTACAGCGACCAAAGCCTGACAAATCAGATTTCCGAGGTTTCTCTGACGAAGAATATGACCGTATACGCAGGCTGGCGCGCGGATGAAAATCCGGACATAGTCGCAAACCCCTTTACTGATGTTTCTGAAAAGGACTGGTTCTACAACGATGCAATGTTCGTTTACAAAAATGGTCTGATGCTCGGCACGAGCAAGACCCTGTTCAGTCCGCACGGGACGGTGACACGCGGCATGATGGCAACCATTCTTTGGCGCATGGAGGGCAGCCTCGCGCCGAAGGACGAAAATAGCTTTACCGATGTGGAAGCCGGAAGGTGGTACGCCAACGCAATCACATGGATGACAGAGAATGGCATCTTTGCAGGCTACAGCAAAGACAAATTCGGTCCGGACGATCCCATTACCCGCGAACAGCTTACCGCCATCTTCTACCGCTACGCGGACTACAAGGGCTACAAGCTGACCATCACGGGAAATCTTGACAAGTTCGAGGACGCGGACAAGATTACGGATTACGCAAAAATGGTAATGCAATGGGCGGTCGGCAACGGATTGATAAAGGGAAAATCCGAAAATCTGCTTGATCCACAGGGTACGGCAACCCGCGCGGAGATTTCCGCCATGCTTCACCGCTTCATTGAGAAGGCTACGCCGATGCAGACGGACTGATAGACCGAAAATTATCGAAAAGGAAACAGACTCACCTTTAAGGGTGTGGGCTATTTGCCCGCACCCCTTTTTTATCAATCTATTGACGTATACATAAAATCCATGTTATGTTATCTTTTCAACCTACTTGGCAAAGAGCGAAATTCTGGCTATAATATGTAGCGTACTACATATCAAGAGAGGGATGTTGCATGGAAGAAAAGGATATTGGCTATTTAATCAAGAATATTAACGACAAGCTAAAGGTAAAAGCGGATGCTGACTTAAAGCATAGTAATTTAACCTTGGCGCAAAGCCGTGTGTTGGCTTTTTTGGATCGCAGGGGCGGTCAGGCAACGCAAAAAGAAATTGAAGTTTACTTAGAGGTTTCCCACCCTACTGTTGTCGGCATTATTTCACGCATGAAACAAAACGGACATCTTCGGTGCTGGGTAGATGAAACTGACAAGAGAAACAAAATTGTCGCTCTGACGGAGCAGGCAAAAGCCTTGGGAGAGGAGATGGAACAACGAATTTCAGCTAATGAAAAAATGCTTCTTGCTTCGCTCTCGGAAGCTGACATCAAAAAATTAAAGCAACTGCTTTTGATAATATATAACAATTTAGAATAGGCAAGCCGATGAATGTCGGCTTTTCCTTAAATACAATATGTAGCGTGCTACATTAAGGAGGTTCATCTATGATTAAAACATTATCTCGGAGCTTGCGTGAATACAAAAAAGGCTCTGTACTTACAATTCTGTTTTCTATCTTGGAAGCAGCCTTTGAAATTACCATCCCCCCTTTGTATGGCAAAGGTCATTGACGAAGGAATTGACCTTGGGAATATGAATGCCGTTTGGAAATACGGCATAATCTTACTTGTTTTTGCCCTGTTTCAGCTTATAACAGGTGTTTTATCGGCACACATTGCCACCCATACTTCGGTAGGATTTTGTGCCAACCTGCGGCAGGATATGTATGATAATGTGCAGACCTTTGCTTTTTCCAACATTGATAAGTTCTCGACGGCTTCCATCGTAACCCGTCTGACAACGGATGTGACGAACATTCAAAACCTCCGTTACCATGGTTCTTCAGAAAAACGAATTATTTTCTGGTACAATTAAAGAAAATTTGCGTTGGGGCAATGAAAATGCTACTGACGAAGAAATAAAACACGCCTGTCATCTTGCCTGTGCCGATGGATTTATTGAAGCCATGCCAAAACAATACGACACCTATATTGAGCAAGGGGGTAACAATGTTTCAGGCGGTCAAAAACAGCGGCTTTGTATTGCCCGTGCATTGCTTAAAAATCCAAAGGTTTTGATTTTGGACGATTCCACCAGTGCTGTGGATACCAAAACAGACGCTGCGATACAAAGAGCTTTTGCCGAGTACATTCCCGATACCACGAAAATCATCATTGCACAGCGTGTAAGCTCGGTACAGAATGCAAATAAAATTGTTGTTCTAAATGACGGAAAAATCGATGCTGTCGGCACTCATGAGGAACTTTTGAAAAATTGCAATATTTATCGGGAAGTATATCGGTCGCAGGTGAAAGGAGATGGCGAAAATGAATAAAAAGCAAAAATCATTGGCAAATGTGCCCGCAAAGTCTGAAATGTCGAAAATGCAGTTTGATAAGACAGCGCTTAGAAGGTTGTTCTCCTATATGAAAGAATATAAAGGACAGTTGGTTTTTGTTGTCATCTGTATTTTATTAAGTGCGGTTGCTTCCGCTGCTTCATCCGTGTTTTTGCAAACCCTGATTGACGATTATATCGTGCCTCTGCTTGGAACAGATAATCCCGTTTTCGACGGTTTAATAAGGCACTTATAACAATCGGTATCATATATATGATAGGTGTAATTTCCAGTCTGCTTTACAGCCGTGCAATGGTTACGGTTGCACAAGGAACGCTGAAAAAAATCCGAGATGATATGTTTGAAAAAATGCAACGGCTTCCGATTCGTGTCTTCGATACCCGCACTCACGGCGATATTATGAGCCTTTACACCAATGATACGGACACGCTCCGCCAAATGATTGCACAGTCTTTGGCACAGCTTATTTCCTCTGTATTTACTATTGTTGCGGTGCTTATTTGTATGCTCTATACCAGCATTTGGCTGACGATTGTAGCTTTGCTTGTTATGCTTCTCATTCTGCAAATTGTAAAAGGAATTGCAGGAAAAGTAGGTACATTTTTTATGCTTCAACAAAAACCCTTGCTGATATAAACGGTTATGTGGAAGAAATGATAAACGGTCAAAAAGTTATCAAGGGTGGCAAATCCACCCTTTTGAAGCTTATTATGCGCTTCTGGGATAAGGACAGTGGCAGGATTCTGCTTTCCGGAACGGATGTCACAGACATCAACACAAAATCCCTGCGTGAAAACGAAAGCTATTGTACGCAGGAAACGCACCTGTTTCATGATACCATCGGCAACAACATCCGCATTGCAAATCTGAGCGCAACGGGCGAGGAAATCATCGCTGCGGCGAAAAAGGCATCTATCCATGATTTTATTGCCGCCCTGCCCCATGGCTACGATACCCGTGTCGGCGAACTGGGGGATGCGCTTTCGGGCGGCGAAAAGCAGCGCATCTCTCTGGCACGCGCCTTTCTTTCCGATGCACCGCTCATGCTTCTGGATGAGCCGACCAGCAATCTGGACAGCATCAACGAAGGCATCATTCTGAAAGCACTGGATGATGCAAAGGATAGAACCATCGTGCTTGTTTCGCACAGAAAATCCACTTTGGGTATCTGCGATAGCCTGCATCAAATGGAAAACGGACACAAAAACAACGAAAATTTGATAGGAGAATGATAATGAATTATTTATTTCTTGCACTCGGCTTCCTTTTTCTGGGCGTGGGCACGGTTGGGATATTCTTCCCCATTCTGCCCACTGCTCCCTTCCTGCTTCTGGCATCGTTCTGCTTTGGTAAGGGCAGCCGCCGCGTGAATGATTGGTTTCAGGGCACAAGGCTGTACCAAAACCATCTGGCGGATTTTAAAAAAGACCGCTCTATGACGATACAGACAAAGCTTGGGATTCTGATTCCCGTTACAGTTTTTCTGCTGCTTGCATTTTTTATGATGCAAAACATTTACGGGAGAATCACCATTATTGTCCTGCTGTTAATCAAATACCTTGTCTTTCTGTTCTGGATTAAGACAAAAAAGGCTCCTGCCGAATGGGAATAAGAGAAGCTATAAAGCCGTATCCCACAATCAAAACCATCGGCTTAGTCGGTGGTTTTGATTGGTTATTACCAAAAAACGAACTCCATGCTGCCATAGAGTCCGTAAGCTGTTAAATAATTTCTCTTATGCGTCCTGTTCCTTTTCCATCAAATTGTGATAGCATAAATAATTTCTTGCAAACATTACGCCTGCCAATGCCAAGGCACAGCCCAAGCCGGATAAATTATTCTTTGCAAATTTTGCAAATAAAAAGCATCGGCCTTTATCAAAACCAATGCTTTTTCTTTATTTCATAATTACCCTCTGCGGAACAGACCCTTTTTCTTCGGTTCTTCTTCTACCGGAGGTGCTTCGTTGGACATATTGGGTTCTGCTTTACCGAAAACCTCTGTTTTCGCAACAGGGATACGAATGCCTCTGTTCAGACCGAATTCCACAATCAGTGTATCGTATGTTGTATCAACAACCTTGCCGTAGAATCCGCTGTTTGTGATGATGCTGTCACCAACCTCGATTGCATTTCTCAGCTCAGCCAGCTTTTTCTCCTTCTTCTGTGTGGGTCTGATGGACAGGAAATACATGATAACCAACAGAACAACGCAGTAAACCACGATCAGCATAACGGGGTGGTCTGTCATCCATGTGCCGAAAAGGCCTGTGCTCTGTGTTGTGCCGGAGGTTGCTTTTGCTGCCTCGCCGGCAGGTTTTACGACTGTGTCAAGTAAAAATGATCCCATTTTTTTCTCTCCTAACTTTTTCTAAATTTAATGTTACATCTAGTAGATAATTATATAGAATTTTTCATTTTCCGTCAAGTAGCCTATGTGTAAGAAAGCGCTTATTTCCCGTTTTCGCGAAATCCATCCAGCTTTGCAGCCTTATATGCGTGGAAGCGGTCCTCCTCAATCGCCTGTCTGATTTCCTCCATCATGCTGTTGAAGAAATACAGATTATGCATCACACAAAGGCGCATGGCAAGCATTTCCTTTGCTTTGAACAGATGGCGGATATAGGCTCTGCTGTATCTTCTGCACGCAGGACAGCCGCAGGTATCGTCAATGGGCGAATCATCCTTTTCATATTTCGCATTTAACAGGTTCAGCTTGCCCTTATTCGTATACACATGAGCATGGCGACCGTTTCTTGCAGGCAGTACGCAGTCAAAGAAATCCACGCCGCGCTCTACCGCCTCCAGAATATTTTCGGGTGTCCCAACGCCCATCAGGTAAGTCGGCTTCTCCTCAGGCAGATACGGCACAACCTCATCCAGAATACGATACATTTCCGCATGGGATTCCCCTACCGCAAGACCGCCGATGGCATAGCCATCCAGCTCCATCTCAGAAATCCGCTTTGCATGCTCGATACGGATATCCTCGAAGGTTGCCCCCTGATTGATACCGAACAGCATCTGCTTGGGGTTGACGGTATCCTCCAGCTGATTCAAGCGGTGCATCTCTTTTTTGCAGCGTTCCAGCCAACGGGTTGTTCTGGCAACGGATGCCTCTACATAAGGGCGTTCCGCAGGCAGCCCGATACATTCATCAAACGCCATCGCAATCGTGGAGCCAAGATTGGACTGAATCTGCATGCTTTCCTCCGGCCCCATGAAAATCTTTCTGCCATCAATATGAGAGCTGAAATAAACGCCCTCCTCCTTGATTTTGCGCAGAAGCCCAAGAGAGAATACCTGAAAGCCGCCGGAATCGGTCAAAATCGGTTTATCCCAGACCATGAATTTATGCAGACCGCCCATTTCCTTGATCAGCTTATCTCCGGGACGCAGATGCAGATGGTAGGTATTGGAAAGCTCCACCTGACATTTCAGCTGCTCCAGATCCTCTGTGGAAACAGCCCCCTTAATCGCACCCGCTGTGCCGACATTCATAAAGACAGGTGTCTGGATTACGCCATGGGGGGTATGGAATTCGGCACGCTTTGCTCTGCCGCATTTTTTCAATATTTTGTACATAATTTTCCTCACTTTATCAAAATTTTTCTATCCTTTCTATGATACCCTTTTTTCGTGCTTTCTTCAAGAGGTGGCAACAAAATTTGCAAAAAATGCGGAAAAACCTGTCAGGAAAAATCTGCCGATTAGCCTTTTCTTTTGGCAGGAAAAATGATAGACTGTTCCTTAGGAAATCATATCGTTACAGAAAAAAGATGGGAGAGAACAAATGAGCATCAATCTGATTGCAACAACCACCTTCGGCTTAGAAGCCGTAGTCAAGAGAGAGTGTCAGGCTCTCGGTTTTCAGAATATCAAAACCTCAGACGGCAAGGTTGAATTTACAGGGGACGAATCCGATATCGTAAAGGCAAACCTCTGGCTGCGGTGCGCCGGACGTGTCTGGGTGAAAATGGGCACCTTTACCGCCGTTACCTTTACGGAACTATTCGACCGGACGAAGGCACTGCCGTGGGGAGATTGGATTCCGGAGGACGGGAAATTCACCGTTGTAGGGAAGTCCGTAAAATCCACCCTGTTCAGCGTTTCGGACTGTCAGGCAATCGTCAAGAAGGCTGTTGTCGAAAAGCTGAAGGAAAAATATAAAACAGACTGGTTTGATGAAACAGGCGCATCCTATACCATTCAGGTCGGGATTCTAAAGGATGTTGTCACCCTTGCGATTGACACCAGCGGCAGCGGCTTACACATGCGCGGCTATCGTGCGAGTGCGTTGGATGCCCCCCTGAAGGAATCCCTTGCCTCCGCCATGGTGCAGCTCAGCTACTGGCGAAAGGATCGTATCCTGTTAGACCCCTTCTGCGGCTCAGGAACAATTCCCATTGAAGCCGCTATGCTCGCGCGCAACATTGCCCCCGGTCTGAACCGCAAATTCGCATCCGAGGAATGGGAACGCATCGGCAAGGAGCGTTGGAAGCAGGCGAGAAAAGAGGCATATCAAGCGATTGATTATGATGTTATGCCCGAAATTTACGGCAGCGACATTGACCCTGCGGCAATCGAGCTGGCAAAGGCAAATGCGGAGCTTGCAGGCGTGGATGACTGCATCACCTTCGAGGTAAAGCCCTCACAGGAGATTGTATTGCCCGGAAAATATGGCGTGCTGATTTCCAATCCGCCCTACGGGGAGCGTATCGGGGAATTGAAGGAGGTTGAAAATATGTATCGTGCGCTTGGCGCAACCATGCAGACCGACTCCACCTGGTCCACCTATATCATTACCTCCATGGAATATTTTGAATCCCTCTTTGGCAGAAAGGCAGACAGAAAGAGAAAGCTGTTCAACGGGCGCATCAAAACAGATTATTATCAGTATGAAGGTCCTCGTCCGCCGAAAAAGCAAAAGGCAGAAGAAAACTGAACATAAGCGCATCAAAAAAGGATAAATCCTCATTTTTCAGAGGACTTATCCTTTTCTTTTTGTCTTTATGAAATTTCACAGAAAGCCTTTATCAGAATCTTCTTCTGCCGCCTCTGCGTCTTCTGCGTCCGCCGCCAAAGCTCAGCCCACTGCTGCGGCGCGGAGAGCCAAAGCTGTAGCCGCGTCTGTTTCTTCTGCCATTGATGAATTTGATAATCAGAATGATAATCGCAATCACGATGATGACAATAACCAGCTTCAGCAGACCCTTCAGTGTAAACAGATTCTTGAAGAAATCACCGATTGCACTGAAAATGGTACCCTTAGAAACATCTCTGCCTGCATAAACGGGAGCCTCCAGAACGGTTTTGCCCTTCACCTCATACTTTGCCGTACCGATTTCCGCACCCTTTTCGATGGGAGCCTTCAGGGAAACATTGCCCTCCTTATCCGTTACCGCATAGGTATCGTTATAGGAAACGGTCAGCTTCATATCCTTCGCGGTATCCTTTGGAAGAATTGCTGTAACCTCCTTCCGGAATACAACAGGAACCGTATTCCCTTCGGATTTTTTATGCTTTGTCAAAGGCGCATCTGCAATGGCTTCCTCTGCCTTTGCAACCGTAATCTTTTCATACTGGTTATAGCCGTATTCAAAGAGATTTTTTGCATCCAGCCAACGGTTCGGGTCTTCGGATTTGAAGATAACCGCAATCAGCTCCTCGCCGTCCTTTTCCGCAGCCGCTGTCACGCAGTCCCCTGCTTCATCAGTGAAGCCTGTCTTAATGCCGATGGCATAGGGATAATTATATTCCCCATCCGTAATCAGCAGATTATGGCTGCGCCAGTTGTAATCCTGTGTTTTTACGGAAGTGTCCTCCGCTTTGACTAAGCCCTCTGCGCCGTTGCCGGAATAGCTTTTTTCCTTCGCAATTTCTGCCAGCGTTTTATTTTCCATAAACGCTCTGCCAACCAGCGCAAGGTCGTGCGCGCAGGTGTAGTGGTCATCGGAATGGTAGCCGTGCGCGTTTGCAAAATGGCTGTTGGTTGCGCCCAGCTCCTCCGCTTTTTTATTCATCAGGTCTGTGAAAACAACCTCGCATTTACCGAAGGTCATGTTTTCGTCATTCTCCGCCTTTTTCGCAACTGCTGCCGCAACCACATTTGCAGAGTCATTGCCGGAGGGGATAATCAGACCGCGGATGGCATTTTCCACCGTCAGCGTTTCGCCAAGCTCATGCCCCGCCTTGCTGGAATCCAGAGAAACCTCATTGATTTCAGAGCCGACCACGATTAAATCCTCCGGCTTGAAATAATCCAACGCCACCAGAGCGGTCAGCATTTTTGTCATGCTGGCAGGATACATCTTCTGGGTGGCATTTTTTTCATACAGAATTGTCCCCGAAGATGCCTCAATCAAAATTGCCGCCTCTGCCTGAAGCTCAGGTGCCTGATCTGCAAGCATTACTGCTGTCTGCAAGGCATCCGCCGCTTTTTCGGTTTTCTTGTCTTCCTTTGTATCATCCGCTGCCACAGCGTTTTTATCCTGCTGTGTCTCCTTCTTCTCCTTACCGCAGCCGGCTGCACCAAACGCTACCGCCGCCGCCAGACATAAGGCAGTCAGTTTTGCGAAAGATTTTTTCATTTTGAAACATCCTTTCTGCTTTTCTTACTTCTCTTTTCCATAAGCTCCCGTTTCCACGCCTTCAATTCTTCATCAAACCGCTTGGAATGCATACCGGGGTATGCACGCATCAGACGGCGCTCGATAAGGCTGCTCTTCTGCAAAGCATTGATACGGGCTTCCAGTTTTTCCTTGATTTCCTCCTGAACCAGCTGCCGATGCAAGCGCTCCTCCTCGCGCAGCTGCTCCAGCCTCTCATTTTCCTCTGCCATGCGTTCCTTAAATTCACGCAGGAATTCCGCAGCAGGCATGCTCTCGAAACGCGTAATGATTTCCTGTCGGGAAGCATAAAGCCTCGTTCCCTCGAGCTTTTTCTGCAGCGCATCGTGCGCTTCGCTGAGGGATGCCAGCTTTTCGTTGAACCGCAGGATATGCAGCACCGTAATCGTGGTATCCACAGCCAGATATGCAAGCAGCAGTGTTGCTGCAAATTCGCCCCCTGCACGGGGAATCGCCGCCACAAAATCCGCAATCACAGGTTGCACCACGCGCATCACGAAGGTTGTCAGAACGCCCCACTCCACGGAACGCTCCAGGCAGACGCGCCCCTTGATATTAAAGGGCTTTTGGGAATAATCCCACCATGTGGCATGGAAAAGCTTTTCCAATATCAGCCCAATGAGATATTCCACAACGGTTGCAATCACAAAGCCGCCCAAAAACAGCAGCAAAATCGAATCCGAAACAGGCTCCAGTGCCAGAAGAATCAGCAGTGCGCCTGTGCCGTAAATAGGGCAGAACGGACCATTGATAAAGCCGCGATTCACCCATTTTTTCGCGTTGATAGAAACATACGCCGATTCCATTGCCCATCCCAGAAAGCTGTAAATCATAAAATACGCATATAATTCAAAAAGTGTAAACGAAAACCAAACGGTTGACCACATCGCAATCCCTTCCTTATGAATTGTTATTTGTCTGCAAAACGCCCCGTTCCTTTAAATATGTCATCGTCTGCGCCAGTGCGCCTGCCCCGTCTGTTCTGCTCATGTCTATCCAAAGTCCTTCAATCTGCCGCCGAAACCATGTCAGCTGTCGCTTTGCAAAGCGGCGCGTATTGGTTTTCAGCTGCGTAACTGCTTCGTCTAGCGTGCAGTCTCCGTTGAAATACGGCACAAATTCCTTATAGCCGATGCCCTGCATGGAAACCAGCTTCGGTGAATAGCCCCTGTCCAGAAGTCCCTTCACCTCTGCCAAAAGCCCCTGCTGCATCATCAAATCAATCCTCTGCTCAATGCGTGCATATAGTGCTTCCCGCTCCATCGTCAGGAGAATCACTGCCGCATTGTAGGGGGTTTCCCTTTCCTTCTGCTCCGCATTATGCTCGGAAAGTTTCTGTCCCGTCAGGTAATGATATTCCAAGGCACGCGTCACACGCTTGACGTTGTTCGCATGAATCGTTTCCGCATAGGCAGGATCGATTTTCCGTAAGCGTTCATATAGCACCTGCGGCCCCTCCTCCTCGGCGATACGGTAGCACTCCTCCCGATAGGAGGTATCATTTTCCGTTTCGGTAAAATCATTATCATACAGCAGGGCATTGATATAAAACCCTGTGCCGCCGACCAGAATGGGAATCCTCCCCTTCGCCCAGATTTCCTCCATATACGCCTTCGCCTTCTGCTGAAAGAGCATAACATTATATTCCTCATCGGGATTCAGCTCATCAATAAGATAATGCGGCACGCCATCCGCTTCTTCGGGTGTCACCTTCGCCGTCCCGATGTCCATATAGCGGTAAATCTGCATGGAATCGGCAGAAATCACCTCACCGCCGATTTCCTTTGCAAGCCGAATCGAAAAGCCTGTTTTGCCGCAGGCGGTCGGGCCGCCAATCACAATCAATGGTTTTTTCATCATTTCACCTGCTCAATTCTGGATGCGTTTAAACATCTTTTCCATTTCATATTTCGTCAGCTCGATAATCGTCGGTCTGCCATGGGGGCAGGTAAAGGGATGCTCCAGACCAAGCAATCTGTGAATCAGCTCCTCCGCCTCTCTCATGCTCAGCACATCATGCCCCTTGACCGCCGCCTTGCATGCCATCGTCGCCACCGCAAGTATCTTTGTATCATACACATTGGAAATGCGTTCCTCTGTCAGCCTGTCCAGAATATCGGTAAAAAAGCCGACCTCTGTCGGGTTCTGCAAGAGATACGGCGTTGCGCGCAGGGCATATTTCTCGCCGAATTCCTCCAGCTCAAAGCCGAAGCTTTCCAGAAGTGCCAGATTGCGCCGCAGTACCTCTGTTTCCATCGGTGTCAGCTGCAGCATCAGAGGTGTAAGCAACCGCTGCGAAGCGACCCTTTCTTCCTTGAATTTATTCATAAATTCCTCATACAGCACCCGTTCATGCGCGGCATGCTGGTCAATCAGATACAGGCAATCGCCCTGCTCCACAATCCAATAGGTGCGAAAGACCTGCCCGATGATTTTATAATTTTGGAAAAACGGCTGCTTTGCTTCTTCCGGTTTTTCATCAGAAACAATCGGCTTCAATTCTATCGGCTGTTCCTCTTTCGGCTTCGGCTCTTCCCTGCGGTACGGCACTGCCGTCTGTGCAAAGCCCTCTGCCTTCGGGGTGCGCTTCAGCAACTCATCCACACTGCGTCCGCCCGATGTGGGGGGCTGTGGCTGCTGTGCCGCACGCAGGAGCTTTTCCTTTTCCTCTTTGGAAAGCAGCACGCCCTGAGATTGCGGGAGCAGAATTTCTTTAGAGGGATTTGCTGTCGGATCTGCCTTTGGTTCGCTTTCCTTCAGGATGCTTTCCATTGGCTGCTCCGCTTTCTTTGGCATATCCGCAAGGGTCTGCTGCTCTGCCTGCGGCAGTCTTTCCTTCGGCTTCTTTTCCAGAACCGCCTTGGGAATCAGCACCGTTTCCTGCAATGCCTTCGCAACCGCGTTGTAGAAAAATTCATACACCTCATCGTCATTCTTAAAACGAACCTCCAGCTTCGCAGGATGCACGTTCACATCCACCTGTGCAGGCTCAACCGCAAGATTCAGCACGAAAACAGGAAATTTCCCAATCAGCAGTTTTGTTTTATACGCATCCTCCACCGCAGCGGAAACCACGGGATTCTTAATAAATCTGCCGTTGATGAAAAGATTTTCATAATTGCGGTTCGCGCGGCAAAATTCGGGCTTCCCAATCAGACCGCTGACGGCATATTCCCCCTTGCGGTAGGAAATAGGGAGCATGCTGTTTGCCGCATCCTTCCCGTAAACATAAAACACCGCCGTTTTCGGGTCATTGTTCCCTGCCGTATGCAGGACAGTATTGCCGTTATTGATATAATGAATCGCAACCTCAGGATGCCCCAGTGCGATTTTGTTCACCAAATCCGAAACATAGCCGCTTTCGGTCGCAGGCTTTTTCAAAAATTTTCTGCGCGCAGGCACGTTGTAAAAAAGATTCCGCACCGTAATGGAAGTGCCCTCCCTGCAGGCGGTATCCTCCATCTCCTGTATCTCTCCGGCATGAATCACAATGCGCGTGCCTGTTTCCTCGTCTCTGGTTTTCGTCAGCATTTCCACCTGCGCCACCGCCGCGATACTCGCCAATGCTTCACCGCGAAAGCCCAGTGTAAAAATATGCTCCAAATCCTCAATCTGCAACATTTTGCTTGTAGCATGGCGCAGAAAGGCTTCCTTTACCTGCTCCTTGGGAATCCCTGTGCCGTTATCGGTAATGCGGATATAGGAAATGCCGCCCTCCTTAATTTCTATCGTCACACTGCCGGCGTTTGCATCAATGGCGTTTTCCGTCAGCTCCTTTACAACGGATTTCGGAGATTCTACTACCTCCCCTGCCGCAATTTTATTGATGGTTTTTGCATCCAACAGTCGGATTTTCTGCATAGACCTCCTCCTTTCCCAAACCTACAGCCCTTTTGCCCTTTTCTGTAATTCAAAAAGCGTTTGCAGTGCTTCAATAGGGGTCATCGCCATCACATCCAGCTTGGAGATTTCATCCGCAAGCTGCGTTTCCGCAATATGGAACATATCCATCTGCTGTGCGGTTTCCTCCTGCTGCTCCTTGGATTCCACTGCAATCTGCTTTGCTTTTTTCGTAATATCCGCCGCGTTCAGCTGCTTGAGAATCTGTCCGCTGCGGCGAATCACCTTATTCGGCAGACCCGCCAGACGCGCCACCTGCACGCCATAGCTGTGGTCTGCGCCGCCACGCTGAATTTTTCGGAGGAAAATAATATCCTCGCCCTGCTCCTGCACGGCAATGCAGTAATTCTTCACGCCGGAAAGCTTGCCCTCCAGCTCACTTAATTCATGATAATGCGTTGCAAAAAGCGTTTTCGCGCCAATCTGCTTCGTATCCGCGATATATTCCAGCACCGCCCACGCGATGGAAAGCCCGTCAAAGGTGCTTGTGCCTCGCCCGATTTCATCCAAAATCAGCAGGCTTTTGTTCGTTGCGTTATGCAGAATATTCGCAACCTCTGTCATTTCTACCATAAACGTGCTCTGCCCTGCGGAAAGGTCATCCGATGCACCGACACGGGTGAAGATTCTGTCCACAATGCCGATATGCGCCTGCTCCGCGGGAACGAAGCTGCCTATCTGCGCCATCAGCACAATCAGCGCCGTCTGCCGCATATATGTAGATTTCCCTGCCATGTTCGGACCTGTGATGATGGCAAGTCTGGTGTCCTCCCGGTCTAAATAGGTGTCATTCGGGATGAATTGCCCGTCCATCATTTTTTCCACAACGGGGTGTCTGCCGCCCTTAATTTCAATCACATCACCGTCATCCACAAGCGGCTTCACATAGCTTCTGTTCTGCGCCACCTCTGCAAGGGACTGCAGGCAGTCAATAACAGAAACGATATACGCACAATATTGAATCCGCTCCACCTCAGCCGCAACAGCATTGCGGATTTCGCAGAACATATCGTATTCCAGAGTGGTAATCTTATCCTCCGCGCCGAGAATCAGCTCCTCCAGCTCCTTTAATTCGGGTGTAATAAAACGCTCCGCATTGGCAAGCGTCTGCTTGCGGATATAGCCTTCGGGCACCAGTTCCAGATTGGATTTTGTGACTTCAATATAATAGCCGAACACCTTATTGTAGCGCACCTTGAGGTTTTTGATGCCCGTCTTTTCGCGTTCCTCCTCCTCAAGCTGATGAATCCATGCAGTACCGTTTTCCTTCGCCTTGGTGTAGGTATCCAGCTCCTCATTAAAGCCCTCGCGAATCATGCCGCCCTCGCGCACGGAAAACGGCGGGTCTTCGACGATGGACTGCGCAATCAGTGCATGGATATTCTCAAGAGTGTCCAGTCTGTCATGCAGAGTGGACAGGTATGGACTCTTGCAGCGAGAAAGAATCTTCTTCAGCAGCGGCAGATTCTCCACGGAATTTTTCAGTGCCGCCAAATCCCTTGCGTTTGCATTCTGATACACCACACGGGACATAATACGTTCAAAGTCATACATGGAATGGAGAATTTCCTTGATTTCCTCTCTGAGGAACAGGTCTTGGAACAGCTCCTCCACCCCATCCAGACGCTGATTGATTTCTTCTTTAGAAAGCAGGGGCTGCTCCACCCATTTGCGCAGAAGCCTTGCGCCCATCGCAGTCCGGGTTTTATCCAGAACGCTCAGAAGCGAGCCTTTTTTGTTCTTCTCGCGCATAGTTTCCGTCAGCTCCAGATTTCTGCGGCTGGAAACATCCAACAGCATGAAATCCCCTGTTGTGTAATATTTCAGAGCGGAAATATGGCTCAAATCGTTTTTCTGCGTTTCATTCAGATACCACATCAGCGCACCCGAAGCCGAAACCGCCAGCAGCTTTTTCTGCAAGCCGAAGCTTTCCAGTGTTTTCACCTTGAAATGCGCAAGCAGGGTATCCTTTGCGGTATTATATTCATACATACGGCTGTCGATATCGTTCAGATACAGGTGAAACCGTTCTTCGATTTCCTTCGCCAAAGGGGTGGAAAGAAATTCGCTGTTGCAGACAAGCTCCGCAGGGGAAAACCTTGCCGTTTCATCCAGAATTTTTGCCGCCGCCTGCACGCTACGAAATTCCGTTGTCTGAAATTCGCCTGTTGTCACATCGCAGACCGCAATGCCATAGCCGTTTGCGCTGCTGAAAACGGAGAGAATGTAGTTATTTTTTGTTTCATCCAAAACAGTGTTATCCACAACTGTCCCCGGAGTAATGACACGCACAACATCGCGCTTGACCAAGCCCTTTGCCGTCTTTGGATCCTCCACCTGCTCGCAGATGGCAACCTTATAGCCACGTTCCACCAAACGGGCAATATATCCATCCGCGGAATGGAAAGGCACGCCGCACATAGGGGCTCTTTCCTCCTGCCCCCAATCCTTCCCCGTCAGGGTGATTTCCAGCTCCTTCGAGGCAATGACCGCATCCTCGAAAAACATCTCATAAAAATCCCCTAAACGAAAAAAAAGCAGACAATGCTTATATTGTTCTTTAATTTCAAAGTATTGCTGCATCATGGGTGTGATTTTCGCCATGGATGTTGTCCTCCTTCTCCTTTTTCTGCAAGCAAACCCGAATAAAGAACGGATTCTCTATTCGGGCTTTTCTTCCTTTATTTCTATTTGAATCAGTGGCAGCCGCCGCCGCAGGAGGAGCAGCAGCTAGGGTCGCAGCCGCCGCCCTGTTCGGGTTCTTCGCCTGTCAGGGTTGCTGTGATGATGTTGAATACGGAATTTACGAAGTTATTGAAATTCTGTTCCGCAACGTACAAATCAGATGCCAGCTTATTGGTTCTGATTGCTTCGCCCTTTGCCTTCATCTGTTCATTGAAGGCTCTCTGTTCCTCTATGGAAATGCCGCCTGCATTCATCTTTGCTTCAAAATCATAATGCAGCTTTGTGTATTCCTCTACCAGCTTTGCAATTTCGGGGTCGCTTTCGTATGCAGCCTTTGCCGCTACCAGCGCTTCCACCTGAGGGGTTTTCTGCAATTCCTCACCCAATGCTCTTGCCATTTCAAAAATCGTTGCCATAATGCTTCACCTTACATCCTTTCGCCTATTAAATAAAATGTTTTGTTTTCTGTAATCTTCACAGGAACCATCTGCCCAATCAAGTCCTCCGTGCCCTTAAAATGCACCAGCATGTTGTTATCGGCACGCCCTGTCAGAACAGTCTTATCCTGCTTGCTTGCTTCCTCTGCAAATACCGTCATCACCTTGCCAAGCTGCTCCTCATGCACCTCATGCACAATGGGGTTAAGCATATTGAGCATCCTGTCGAAGCGGTCCTTAATGACATCCTCCGGCACCTGATTTTCCATGGTTGCCGCAGGGGTGCCTGTCCGCTTGGAATAAATGAAGGTAAACGCCGTACTGTAACGAGACTGACGGATGACATCCAAGGTTTCTTGGAAATCCTCCTCCGTTTCGCCGGGGAAGCCCACGATGATATCCGTGCTCAGGGTGATATCCGGCATTGCCGCTCTCGCCTTGCGCACCAGCTCCATGTAGGATTCCTTTGTATAGTGGCGGTTCATGCGGCGCAGAATTTCATCACTGCCGCTCTGCACAGGCAGATGCAGATATTTACATACCTTATCACAATCCGCCATTGCCTGTATCAGCTCATCGGACAAATCCTTCGGGTGAGAGGTCATGAAACGAATCCGTTCAATCCCCTCCACCTCGTTCACCATCCGCAGAAGCTCTGCGAAGGAAACGGGTGTTTCCAGATTTTTGCCATAGGAGTTTACATTCTGCCCTAAAAGCATAACCTCCTTCACGCCGTCCGCTGCAAGCCTTCTTACCTCCGCAAGGATATCCTCAGAGGTACGGCTGCGCTCTCTGCCGCGCACATACGGCACGATGCAGTAGGAACAGAAGTTGTTGCAGCCAAACATAATATTGACCGATGCCTTATAGGGGAAATGCCGAATCGCAGGCAAATCCTCCACAACCTCACGCTGCTCCTGCCAGATATCATACACCGTTTCGCCGCTTTCCATGCGTGTCGCCACAAGCTCCGGCAGCTTATAGAGATTAAATGTGCCGAAGACGATATCCACATGACGATATTTCTGCCGCAGGGTCTGCAAAACCGTTTCCTGCTGCATCATGCAGCCGCAAAGCGCAATCACCGCATCGGGATTTTTTGTTTCCTTATAGTGCTTCAGCCAGCCCAGCTTGCCGTATACCTTCTGCTCTGCGTTTTCGCGCACACAGCAGGTGTTATAAATGATAAAATCGGCCTCTGTTTCCTCGTCTGTTCTGTCAAAGCCCATTTCGTCAAGCATCCCTTCCAGCTTTTCGGAATCATGCGCATTCATCTGACAGCCCATCGCAAGGGAATAGAATTTTTTCTTTCTGCCGTTTTCTGCCGCAAAGGCATCATTTTCCGCACGAATGGCGCGGATATATTCCAGCTGTCTTGCCAGCTCTGTTTCGCCCGGCTTAACAGCAGTTCCAGCTTTCCTTTCCATTCTTTCTTCCTCTCGAAACTGAATTCTTATGAAAAGACAGTCTTTCACAAGTATATTTCAGTATAGCATACCTTCCCTGCTTTCTCAATGATTTTTCCCCAAAACTTACAGAAAAGGCTTACGCAAAAGAAAGCACCTCAAGCGAGTTGCCATGCTCCTTTATCATTTGCATAAGATCCGCCGTTTTCAGATAAACCGATGCCGTATTGTCATTGGGATGCACCCCGATTTCCTCCTTTTCCAGAAAATCCTTGTCCAGAAAAACCTTTACGGCGCAGGCAGTATCATTCAAAATCCCCAAGGGTGTCACTGCCCCTTTTTTCAATCCAAGATATTTTTCCAGACGCTCCTCCGATGCAAAGGAAAGCCTTACGCCGCCAAGCTTCTCGCCCAGTTCCTTCAGATTCACCTGCTTATCGGCACGAATTACCACAAGAAAATGGCATTTGCCCTTCTGGTCTCGCAAAAAGAGATTTTTTGCCGTCTCCTCCATTTTTTCCAAGCCCAGTTCCTCCATCTCCTCAATGGTATAAACCGCTTTATGCTCCACCCAATGAAAGGGGATTCCTTTTTCCTTCAGAAATACCTTTACTTCTTCTTTTCCAAACATTTTCCTCTGCTCCCTTCCTGCCTCTTTCTTCTTTTCCTGCTTCTTTCTAAGGAAGATAGTATCATATTTTCTGCGAAAAATCAGCAGAAGCAACGGGGTTTTTCAAAGATATTCCCCATTGTTTACAAAACGTTCATATTTCAGCCACATCAGATTCATATTGACAGGGTATGATAAAGATGTCCTCAAGGAAGAGGATAATGAATAAACATAGTATACATACCCTCCCCTTTACAGAGAGCCACTTCCCCGGTGGCTCTTTTCCCTTTATATATGCCTTTTTTATACGCCTTTTTCGATTGTTTTTTCCCCTCTGATTTGCTATACTTGAAAAAACAAATATAAAACTGATATACAAAAGAAAGAGGTGCAGTTTCTGTGAATGAGATTTTATCTGATGCAAAAAGGATACTCTACACTGCCATTCAGGCATCCCTTCCCGATGAAGCCGTAAAAAAGTTCATCGACGGCAAGACCTTCGCTTTTGAAGGAAGGGTGATTGTCATTGCCATCGGCAAGGCGGCTTGGAACATGGCAAAGGCGGCGGCGGAAAATATCCCCCACAGGATTGATACAGGCATTGTTCTGACGAAATATGACCATGCGAAGGGCGAAATCCCTGGCTTTACCATCCTTGAAGCAGGGCATCCCCTTCCCGATGAAAATACGATTCTCGGCACACAGAAAATCATGGATGCCGTTTCCGGTTTAACTGAAAAGGATACGGTTTTCTTTCTGGTTTCGGGCGGCGGCTCTGCGCTTTTTGAATGTCCTGCCGGCAAGCTGACCCTTGCGGATTTTCTGGACATCACCGACCAGCTTTTGAAATGCGGCGCAGATATCGTGGAAATCAACACCATCCGCAAGCATCTTTCTGCCGTAAAGGGCGGCAAATTTGCAAAGCTTTGCGCCCCTGCACAGGTGTACTGCATTGCTCTGAGCGATATTCTGGGCGACCGCCCCGATTCCATTGCCTCCGGCCCTGCCTGCGCGGATACGTCCACGGCAGCAGAAGCATTTGCCATCTCGGAAAAATACAAGCTCAAGCTGACAGAGGAAATGCGAAAGCAGCTTGCCATGGAAACGCCGAAAACGCTTGCCAACGTCACTATGGAAATCACAGGCAGCGTGACACAGCTTTGCGCTGATGCGGCAAGGGCGGCAGAGCAGCTTGGCTATGCCCCTCTGGTTCTGACGAATATGCTTGACTGCGAGGCAAGGGAGGCCGGCAGATTTCTTGCATCCATCGCAAAAACAATCCGGAAGGACAGTCTGCCCCTGCGCCCGCCCTGCGCCGTTCTCTGCGGCGGCGAAACCGTTGTGCATATCACCGGGAAGGGCAAGGGCGGCAGAAATCAGGAGCTTGCCCTTGCGGCGGCGGAGCGCATTGCCGGCATGGAAGGCATTGTGGTTGCTGCGGCAGGCTCTGACGGTACGGATGGGCCGACCGATGCCGCAGGCGGTATTGTGGACGGGAAAACCTGCGGTATCCTTGCGGAAAAGGGCATTTCCATTCCTGCGGTTCTTGCGGAGAATGATTCCAATGCCGCATTGGCGGCGGCAGATGCCCTGCTCATCACAGGGGCAACCGGCACAAACGTAAATGATATTTATCTTCTTCTATGCCAATAATAACTCAGCCGAAATTGGAATTTCAGCCTATTGAGACATAAAGCCTTCGTGGGGTACGACCCTGCGGAGGCTTTTGCTTTTTGTTCGACACAACAGCTGCTTCTGAAAAAATACAAAACAATACAACTTTTCTTTCATCTGTCTTGTCACTTGTAAATAATTGTGCTATACTAAATTCCACTGCAAAAAAATTTATTTACAATACTTATTTACAAAATACAGTAGAATCGAGGAAAAGCATGAATATCAAAGATGAAATCAAAGCCTTAAAGGAACAGAAAAATGCAGTCATTCTGGCGCATTATTATGTAGCGGATGAAATTCAGGAAATCGCTGATTATGTCGGGGATTCCTTCGCGTTGAGCAAAACGGCGGCAACCCTGCCCAACCCCATCATCGTTTACTGCGGTGTCTCCTTCATGGGGGAAAGCGGCTGTCTGTTAAGCCCCGAAAAGAAGGTGCTGATGCCGGATGCAAGCGCGGACTGCCCCATGGCGCACATGGTAACAAAGGCAGAGGTTGACGCAGCAAGAGAAGCCTACGAGGATTTGGCGGTTGTCTGCTACATCAATTCAACAGCGGAAATCAAATCCTGGTCCGACGTAAGCGTGACTTCCGCCAACGCGGTACAGATTGTCCGCAACCTGTCCAATCAGAATATCCTCTTTATTCCCGATCAGAACCTCGGTCGCTTCATTGCAGAGCAGGTGCCTGAAAAAAATATCATTCTCGTCAATGGCTACTGTCCCATCCATCAGAATATCTCTCCTGCCGAGGTACAGGAGCTGAAGGACGCACACCCCAATGCAGAGGTTCTGGTGCATCCCGAATGTCCCGAAGCTGTGACAAGACTGGCAGATTACATCGGCTCCACCACAGGCATCATCAAGCATGCGACCGAAAGCGAAAAGCAGGAATTTATCATCGGAACGGAAATCGGCGTGCTGTATGAGCTGAAAAAACGCAACCCCGACAAGACCTTCTATTTCCCGAAAACAGCACCCACCTGCAGGGACATGAAGCTGATTACATTGGAAAAGGTGCTGCATGTTTTGCAGACAGAGGAAAATCAGGCATCCGTAGACCAGGCACAGGCAGAAGCCGCAGGCAACACCCTGACACGCATGCTGGAGCTGAGCAAATAAGGAGGAGCATAAAATGGAAAAAGAGCTTACCTATAACACCGTCATCGTCGGCGCAGGGGTCAGCGGCTTATATGCCGCACTCAAGCTGCCCAAAGAGCAGAACATTCTTCTCATCTGCAAGGAGGATTTGCCCAGCTGCGATTCCATGCTTGCACAGGGCGGCATCTGCGTCCAGAGGGATGAAACCGACTACGATTCCTTCTTCGAGGACACCCTCAAGGCAGGGCATTACGAAAATCGCAAGGAAAGCGTGGATATCATGATTCGCAACAGCAGAGCAGTGATCAATGACCTGCTTGCCCTCGGCGTAAGATTTGACAAGGAAGCGGACGGTAGTTTAAAATATACCAGAGAAGGCGCGCACGCAAAGCCCCGTATCTGCTTCCATAAGGACATCACAGGGAAGGAAATCACAGAAACGCTGCTCAGAAATGTGCAGGCACTGCCCAATGTCACCATTATGGACTATACCGTTATGGAAGACCTTCTGGTGGAGGGAAACACCTGCCATGGCATCGTTGCAAAGGCAGAAAACGGCGATATCCTGCGGATTCATGCGGAAAACACAATTCTGGCAACGGGCGGCATCGGCGGTCTGTATGAACATTCCACAAACTTCCCTTCCCTGACGGGGGATGCACTCCGTCTGGCGGGAAAATACGGCGTGGAGCTGGAAAATATGGACTATGTACAGATTCACCCCACCAGCCTTTACAGCGAAAAGCCCGGCAGACATTTTCTGATTTCCGAATCCGCCCGCGGCGAGGGTGCAATTCTGCTCAACAGCAAGGGCGAACGCTTTGTCAATGAGCTTCTGCCCAGAGACAAGGTTTCTGCTGCCATCCATGCGGAAATGGAAAAGGAAGGTACAAAGCATGTATGGCTTTCCTTTGCTCCCGTTCCTGCGGAGGATATTGAAAATCATTTCCCGAATATCTATAAAACCTGTCTGGAGGCAGGCTATGATATCAAAAAAGAGCCTGCGCCCGTTGTGCCGGCACAGCATTACTTTATGGGCGGCATCCATGTAGACCGCCATTCCAAAACAACCATGGAGCATCTCTACGCTGTCGGCGAAACCAGCTGCAACGGCGTACACGGCAAAAACAGACTGGCAAGCAACAGCCTTCTGGAAAGCCTTGTTTTCGCAGAAAAAGCAGCACAGCACATTGCAGGAAAGGAAGGATTAGAATGAACCCGATTACCATGCAAATTGTAGCAGATAAATATATCCGCATGGCTCTGGAGGAGGACATCAACAGTGAGGATGTTTCCACCAACGCAGTCATGCCGCGGTATCAGCTTGGCACAGTCGATTTAATCTGCAAGCAGGACGGCATCATTGCCGGTCTGGATGTGTTCGCAAGGGCGTTTCAGCTTCTGGATGAAAAAACAGAAATTGCCTTTCATGCCGCCGATGGGGATGCTGTGAAAAAGGGGCAGCTTCTGGCAACCGTGACGGGGGATATCCGTGTTCTGCTTTCCGCAGAACGCACCGCCCTCAATTATTTGCAGCGCATGAGTGGCATCGCAACCTATACGAATGCCGTTGCAAAGCTGCTTGCGGGTACAAAAACAACCCTTTTGGATACAAGAAAAACCACTCCCTGTATGAGAGTGTTTGAAAAATATGCCGTAACCGTCGGCGGTGGCTCGAATCACCGCTATAATCTTTCCGACGGCGTAATGCTGAAGGATAACCATATCGGCGCGGCAGGCGGTGTAAAAGAGGCCATTGCCGCAGCAAAGGCGTATGCTCCCTTCGTCCGCAAAATCGAGGTCGAAACGGAAACTCTGGATATGGTAAGAGAAGCAGTCGAAGCCGGCGCAGATATCATCATGCTGGATAACATGAGCCCTGCGGAAATGGCGGAGGCCATCCGCATCATTGACGGCAGAGCACAAACCGAATGCTCCGGCAATATGACAATCGAAAATATCAAAACCATCACAGCGCTTGGGGTAGATTATGTATCCAGCGGTGCGCTGACCCATTCCGCACCTATTCTGGATATCAGCCTGAAAAATCTCCATGCGGTAGAATAAGCAGGAGTGATTGAAAAATGACTGGCACAGAAAGACGAAAGAAATTATTAAATCTGATGAGGGAATCAAAAACACCTCTCTCCGGCGGTGCGCTCGGCTCTGCCACAGGGGTCAGCCGTCAGGTGATTGTGCAGGATATTGCTTTGCTTCGTACAGAGGGTCATTCCATTCTGGCAACGGCAAGGGGCTATCTTCTGGAAGAGCCTGCGGATACCATACGGCTGTTCAAGGTCTTCCATGATGCCGCGGCAACAGAGGAGGAACTGACGACCATTGTGGATTTAGGCGGCTGTGTCGTGGATGTCATGGTAAACCACAGAGTCTATGGGAAGGTTTCCGCTCCCCTGCAAATCAAAAACCGCAGAGATGTGCAGGCGTTTCTGAAAAATCTGGAAAGCGGCAAATCCACTCCCCTTTTAAATGTCACCTCAGGGTATCATTTTCACCATGTTTCCGCCGAAAGCGAGGAAATTCTGGATGAGATTGAGGATGCCCTGCGGCGCAAGCATTTCCTGACAGAGGTTTTTCCCTATGAGCAGGAGGAAATCCGAAAATAAGACGATTTTTGCCAAATTCTATAAAAAACAGGCTTTCCGATACGAAATTCCTTGAATTATGCAGAAAATAATGATAAAATATTTTGGTGAAATTTTAAGGAGGAGGGTTCCTAATGTCAGGACATTCTAAGTTTGCAAATATCAAACATAAAAAAGAAAAAAACGATGCAAAAAAAGGTAAAATCTTTACCATGCTGGGCAGAGAAATTCAGGTTGCGGTAAAGGCCGGCGGTCCCGACCCTGCCGTAAACGGTAAGCTGCGTGATGTTATCGCAAAATGCAAAGCCAACAACATGCCAAATGATACCATCGACAGAAGTATCAAAAAGGCTGCCGGCGGCGGTGAAGACGTAGAATACGAAAACGTAACCTACGAAGGCTATGGCCCCAACGGCGTAGCTGTTATTGTAGAAGTGCTGACAGATAACAGAAACCGTGCAGCAGCCAATGTTAGAAACGCCTTCACAAAGGGCGGCGGCAACATGGGCAACAGCGGCTGTGTATCCTTCATGTTCGATGAAAAGGGTCTGATTGTGATTGATAAGGAAGAAATCGATATGGACGAGGAAGAACTGATGATGGCTGCTCTGGATGCAGGCGCAGAGGACTTCGCCGCAGAGGAGGACAGCTACGAAATCACAACCGCACCCGATGATTTCTCCGCAGTGCGCGAAACACTGGAGGCAGCAGGTATCCCTATGGCAAGCGCCGAGATAACCATGATTCCCCAGACCTATACAGAGCTGACAGACGAAGAGGATATCAAGAAGATGAATAAGCTTCTGGAAATGCTCGACGATGACGATGATGTACAGAACACCTACCATAACTGGGATGAATAATTTATCATTGCGAAATACCGTAAAATCAGCATTTTTCATCTTGATATTCGCTTTTATACATCAATTTTTGTATTAAAATACATCCAGTAATGATGTACAGAACCTCTTTAATTATGATGTGCAATAGCACTATGATTAAGGAGGTTTTTTCATGAAAAATGAGACTGCATTAAACGAGTATCTGTTTGATTTGAAACTGCGGAATTGCTCCCCAAGGACTGTGCGCTCTGCTAAAAATAATATGGCACTGTTCCTTTGTTGGCTAGAAACTGAATATAATTTGACTGCAATCGAGGATATCAAACGGGTTCATATCAAAGGCTACCTGCACTACAAACAAAGCCTAGGACTAAAACCCACCTATATCAATAGTATTCTAAAAAATGTAAAAGCGTTTTTCAATTACATGGTAAGAGAAGAATATTTAAGCACTAGCCCTGCTTCTCAAATCAAATTGCAGAAGGAGGAAAAAGTTTTAATTCAAACCTTTACTGCCGCAGAAACCAAAAGAATGTTAAGTATATATGATACTTCTAACTTCTTGAATTCCAGAAATAGATGTATGATAACCATGCTGTTTGATACAGGTATCCGAAATTATGAACTTTGTAGCATTAAATGTGAAGATATTCGGGAACGAACCATTTTAATTCATGGGAAAGGCAGTAAACAAAGATTAGTTCCTATCTCCCCTCTCCTGCGTAAAGCTATGTTGAAATATGAAATCAAGCGAGAAAATTATATTCGTGAAAGATGGAACTATGAAACAGATTACTATTTCTTAAGCCAAAAAGGAAGAAGACTTACTCCCGAAACGGTTGAAAGAGTTGTGAAGGATTGCGGCATTGCTGCTCATGTTGATGAAAAAATCAGATGTAGCCCACATACCTGTAGACATACCTTTGCACAAATGTGTCTAAAAAACGGTTTAGATGTTTACATCGTATCAAGATTGTTGGGACACGAAAATATTTCTATTACAAAACGTTATCTACAATCTATAGAAGATAGTGCGATTATTGATATGGCTATTACATCCAGTCCTTTGATGAAATTATAAAACACTCTGGTGTGTAGATGAATTAGCCTAACAGTCAGCATATTAAAGGAGTGGGCAGAGAGTTTTTAGTCCCCCCTCTGCCCTTCTTCATATTTCTTTATCAGCTTATCCAGCGTGGGTCGGCTAACACCTAACGCCGCTGCAAGCTGCACCTTGTTTAATTCTCTGTTTTTATATCTCTGGTACTCACTTTCAAAATTATCAATCTGTGCTGCCCTACGCCCTTTGTATTTGCCCTCTTTGACCGCTAAAGCAATTCCTTCCCGTTGCCGTTCCAAAAGGTTTGTACGTTCAAATTCTGCAATAGCACCAATCATAGTAAGCATGAGTTTCCCTGTTGCTGTACTGGTATCAATGTTTTCCTTATTGCTCACAAGATGTACCCCTTTTTTGTTTAGCAACTCCACAATATCAAGCAAGTCCTTTGTGCTACGGGCAAGTCTGGAAAAGTCATGGATAAAAATAGTGTCTCCCTCTCTTGCAAATTCAAGCATCTCTTTTAACTGCGGTCTGTTGGTATCCTTTGCGCTGACCTTTTCCTTATACCACTTATCAATGTTCCTTTTTTCAAGGGCTGCAATCTGTCTGCCCTCGTTTTGCTCCACTGTTGACACTCTTACATAAGCTATATTCATACAAAAGCCCCCTTTCATTTTCTTACTCTATCTTACCATAGTGTAAATTATAAGTCAATAACTTTATTTACATACAGTAAAATAATCAAGAAAACAATCTATATTTTACATATATTAGGTGCTTTTCAAGTGTAAATTTAGGATATACCCTATTTTAACAAGTAATGCCTTATCGTAGAAACCGCATAAAATCAGGCTTCGTTGATACCAAAATCATATTTTTTCAAAATTTACAGCTATATCCTTATATGAGATAAACCCTTATAAATACTGGCTTTTCGATAGATTGACAGCAACAAAGCCTTATCGGCAAAAATATTGAAAAGGTTGTGTGTGTAATACATTTATTTTTTATATTTTTAATAGTAAAAATTAAAAAGTGTATTTCAATTTTACCTTAGAGGTTACCTTCAATCTGGGGTAAACCTTTTAAGCCTTTTAACAATCATTCACACCTTTTAAACCCGTCCCAAATCTTCAATGGTGTTTCTTCTATACTTGCTTCTAAACTCGATAAATTAGAAAAGTATGATAGTGGGTCTGTAAGCAATGCCTTAATCTTTGTTGTCTGTGTCCTTTTTATACTTTCTTCCCTCGTAACCTTATATTCTTCAAGAGGATATAACGTGAATATATAAGGACTATCTTCTGTTTTCCTCAGTCGAATATTCATATCATCATAGACCGCTTCTACCATTTCTTCAAAGGTCATCCAAGGATATATTTTTTGACACACTTTTCTTGCTGTGTATACCGAATCAAAGTATGTCAATAGTTCGTTTCCCTGTTTTAAGTCAATTTTTCCTGTACGCAACTCTGTATAAACTCTGTCATATACTGCTGCTTCTTTTTCTGTAAAAGGCTCTGCACGCATACCACGTTGCATAATATCAAATAATGGTTCTGTTAGAATATTTCCGAAATTTTTCTTGTCTTGCTGCTCAAATGATGAATCTTTCGCACACGTTATAATACCATTGCACCCGACTTGTACTGCTGTATCGACCATATTTGTATCTTTCAACAATGAAATTCTATGAGGACAAACAACATAATCAATCTTACCGCTTCGCATTATATCGTCATTCTCCAAAACTCTACCTAGTGCATGAATTGTTTCATTTTCTTCTAAGTTTTCTCTAAGTGCAATACAATGATTGTTCATGCGTTGTCTGTACCATTTTACTGTATCCAACGGGTCACAATCTAGTTGATGGTATCTGTCATAGCTTACTATTATCTGTCCGATTGCTCTTAGATACTTCCTGTCAGCTTCTGCATCTTCTGTAGGCTTATATCTTGCTGCGATATAGTCAGCAAGTCTATTCCATGCTTTAATTATCTGTTCGTTGCGTACACTGCCATTTGTCACGCACGAAAAGCCATATACCGTTATCTCTCTACGAATGATTTCATCAAAGAGGTATTCAATCATATCTGGCTCAAGAAACGGTTCTCCACCTGTGAGAATAAAATTATACATACCTGCTATGTTATCTAAACATTCATCTATCACTTGCTTGCTGATTGTCAAATCTTGTGCTTCTCCACGCATACAATGTAGACATTTCATATTACATTTTCGTGTTATCTCAAAACAAAAACTTTTAAATATTACTTTACTTTTCATTCAATCACTCCTATGTTTTTTAATAGCACTGTGGAGGATAACCCCCCCCCACACACACACAAGAACTTATTCTTCTGTTGGTTCTTCTTCTGGTTCTTTCTTCAATGGTCTTGCTGTAGCCTTGTTATCGTCCTTCTGCACGATATATGCTAGTTTCCCATCTTCAATATGTTTCTGAATGGCTTGTATCAACTGTGGCGTAATCAGGTATACGGGTATCGTGTCTTGTTCACTAATTTTCTTCTCAAATCTATCAATGTGAGACACATCCCTATGTACAGACTTCGGGAGAATCTGCAAGTTGTCACTTCTGTTTGCCTTGAACGGTTCATCTTCTGCAAATGTGCTTTCGGGTAAAATGTGATGTACCTCTAAAGGTTCGCCTTCAACTTCTGCGTATCCGTCAAACTCGTTTTTAAGAAAATATTTTGCAACCAGTCTATGCAAACGTGGCTCTCTCTGCTTTCCCTTGTACTGTGTCACATAAGACCAGTCATGCTGTTTCCTCTCTGTGCCACTCTTTGTATAGTTCACGCTAATCTGCTTCAATGGTTCATTCTTGTAATAGACAGAAAACAATCTGCCGTAGTTGCTGATAAACCAGTAAGAAGGTTCTGTTATACCATCACACTGTTTAAAAATTTCATCTTCCTGTGGTATGAAATTATAGGTATGCTGCCTTAAATCATCAAATTTTTTCTTGTAGAAACTTTTAGTTTTCTCATTCATATAAAAATCATCCTTTCTTAAAAATACACATTAAATAAATCCCTATTTTACGGGCTTTGTTGGGGTCGCTTTTCCAATGAAATTTTGGTTTTATTGTAAGAATTAAAGCTGACACTTTCGACTACCCCCAAACTGGGGCATGCCGAAAAAATAACCTTCAAACGCCCTTACCATTCTTTAAAAATGGTTACACTATGTTATTCTCTATTTGATTTGCAAAGCTACCAAAAACACAGCCGTTTACACAAAATCACATTTCTTCCGTTGTTCCTACTTCATCGTCAAACATAGCATCAAGCATATTGTCTATATCTGTTGTAGTGTCTGTATTATTTACGTCAGATTCTTGTAAAGCTATGTAAGATTGAACACAAGAAATATTTTCTAATACAGACAAGTCCCTAATATCAGTCAAGCCTATTTCTTGTTGTTTTTCGTTTCTGCTAACCACATACTTATAAATTTGAACCAACTCATCGTCTGTGTACCTAGAAATATTTTTCTCTGGGTCTGATACAATAAAGTTATACTTAGCTATTAAAGCACGTTTTGTATTAGCCTTTTTCGTGTTAGACCCTAGAATATTTTCTTCATATTCCCATGCAAATTGTTCAATATACGCTCTATCTTCAAATCTCCCATAGTGATTTGTTATACTTTTTAATTTTCCATCATTATTTTTTATAGCTTGATTGTGTCGATAGACGTACAACACCTTTGCATCTTCAAGAATTTTAAAATAATCTACTGCAACTCCATCGTTAATATCAGATAAAGACCCGATATAGCTTTGTGATACAAAGCCTACAAAATTTGTTTTTGTGCCTGTATCTGTATTTATTTTATGTTTTCTATTAAACGTACCAACCACATTTATAAAAAATCTTAATAAGGCTGCTTTGTTTTTCTTAGAATCCAACGTCATAATTTTTCGTACTTCATCAGAAGAAATAACTGTAAAATATACTCCTTCCTCGTTTGTATCAAAATACAGGCTCTTATCTTTAACAACATAGCTACCACTTTTTTTATTTAAAGGTTGAACAATATCATACAGTCCAAATTCTGCCAAACGAACAATACTTGTTTTAATCTGCACGATTGCCCTTTCTGGTATATCACACCCATACAATTCATAGGCAAGCATTTCTGTTGAAATATAAAACTCCTTTTTCGTAGAATGGTAGATACTTCGTATTGCAACATAGGTAGCAATATCATAGTTTGACAAATCCAAATTTTTCACAATATCTTTGTTTAAAAAAATATCCATAAAAATACCTCCAGATAAACATATAAAAATTAAAAAAAATATATTGCCCGATAGGGCAAACCAACACTCACATTGAGTGTTAAAGTATTCTCTCTTACTTATTTATTCTTTATATTGATTGACTGTTAACTTGTCGGTATATAACGACAACTTTGTAAAAAATACTGGAGTGTAATGTCGGTTTATAACGACAACTTAACAGTTCGGTAAATTTACCCTTGCATTTCTTCATAAAGTACGGCTGATAACATATCAAAATATTTATTCTCTGCTCTGAATACAACAAATATATTTCCTGTTTTGTCATTTCTTCCAATACCGATAGGGTGGACACCCTTCTTGAATAATTTGTTGCATTGTTCAAGATTGTAGTTATAAATTGGCTTCTTCATAAAAATTACCCCTTTCTCACATAAACATTTGATAAAAATTGTTGGCAAGATGGTTGCACTATAGTATTCTCTGTTTCGTTTGCGTTTTTAGCAAAAATGAAAATCGACACATCTTTAAAAAAAATTTTCTATTTGTCATTATCCCTTATAAAAAAATAGGGTATATAAGCCTGTAAGCCGTTTTTATTTTCAAGTCGATAAATAAGTCAACCAAAAATATAACGCTTAAATCTGGGGCATATACCCTATTATTTCCCTAGTAACAATGCTGTTTAAGGAACAAAATATTTTTTAATCTGTCATTTCTTCATAAATGCCCTTTAATCTTTTAATAATAGTAGGGTCAGAGAAATTCATATCGTATTTATCAATTAGTTTTTTCAACTCAAATTTTAAACCAGAATGAAAAACTTGTACGAAAATACCGTTTTCATACGGAATTATTTTACAAACTTCCTTAGGAAACATTCCTAACTCTTTCCGAACCTCAACTGGGATAACAAGCCTCCCAAGTTCGTCTACTACTCTGGTTATACCCGTTGTAGTATCGTTGCTGTGAAAAAATCCATTTGTTTTCATGTTCTGCACTCTCCTTTTCCTTTTATTGCAGTCTTAATCTTTCGCCGCCACATTCAAAAAAACTGCGTGTAGCGGAAACACTCTTGATAGCATCCAAAGTCTAATATAATAATATATCTTGACAGTGCCGCTACCGTTCCGCTTCGTTTCTTACGCTGAATATATGTATGGTCGCTCAGCAGAGAATATTTTGATACTGTAACGGCTGCATCAATCTTTAACTCCTGCTTCAATCTGCCTGCGGTCATTTCTGATACTTCTACTGCTTTTTTAATTCCTGCCATACTTCCAACACTCCTTATACATTTAAGATATAATATATAACTTTTTGGTTATGAATTTCAAAAGCATTATATCATAACTATTTGGTTATATCAATACTATAATCGAATTTATTATAACTTTTTAGTTATTTACATGAGTAATAAAAAACACAAGAAAAAATTCTTGTGCATTTCGTGTTCAGTATGAGTTATTAAATCTTCGTTCCGTCTTTAAATTGAAAAAATGAAATGTATTCACACCCTAAATATGTTGCCATTTCTTCTAGTTCTTCCTTTGTAAATCTGCCTACCCGTAGCCTTTTAGAAAGATTTGGTTGTGAAGTTCCCATTCTTGCTGCTAATTCTGTCAAACTAATTCCAGCCATAGCACAGGCAACCTTAACTTTTTGTTGTAGTGTTATGATAATCACCTCCGCAATCAAAAAATAGCGATTCTATATACGATTATATACGAAATCGTTATGAATATCAATAGGCTATAACAGGGATAATCATTCTTTAATTGTCAAGGTTGGCAACCTCTGATGAATAGCCTTTTCTTGACATTCAGTGATGATTTTTGTACAATTTCAGTGATGATATATGTTCAATGTATTTGCTGTTGCATGTCATAATTGAAGAAAAAATTTAGGTTCTGAAAAAGCTCTGAAACCATTGATTTATCAAGGTTTTCTGGATATCAAGAAGATGAATAAGCTTCTGGAAATGCTCGACGATGACGATGATGTA
>ERZ791909.499-NODE-499-length-33489-cov-6.965245_pt1 | contig 33489 bp, 24 predicted proteins | sample MGYA00510143_ERZ791909 | MGnify/ENA primary metagenome ERZ791909 (study PRJEB30046, sample SAMN00792093) | human gut metagenome | study: EMG produced TPA metagenomics assembly of the A metagenome-wide association study of gut microbiota in type 2... | reverse complement strand
GACGAGACGCACACCGACCCTGCGCGCTGTATCCGCTGCTGCGCCTGCGTCAAGGGATGTCCGGTCGGAGCACGGAGTTTCCACACCCCCTTCGCCGCAGCCCTCGCACGCAGCTTCACCCGGCGCAAACAACCCGTAACGATCTTATAATCATGGTCGAGCGTCTCGCATCTCCGGCTGCGCACGAACTCGACGCACTTACCGATCTGTGGGAGAGGTCGGTACGCGCCACGCACGACTTTCTGGCTCCGGAGGACATCCCCTTTTTCCGCCGCATGGTGCGCCAGGAGGCGCTTCCGGCTGCGGAAATCTATGTCATAAGGGATTCCGGAAACGGATTCGCAGCCTTTGCGGGCATCGGAGCCGACCGGCTCGAAATGCTGTTCGTCGCGCCCTCCGCGCGCGGAAAAGGTCTGGGGCGCGAACTCGTGGAGCACGTCGCGGTCCATTGCGGAGTGCGACGCGTGGATGTGAACGAACAGAACGCGCAGGCTGCGGGATTCTACGCACGGATGGGTTTCCGCGTCGTCTCGCGCGACGCCCTGGACCCGTCGGGTCGTCCCTACCCCATTCTCCACCTCGAACGCTGACAAACGACGGGCGACCTCTCGGCCGCCCGTTCCGCATACCCGCTGACCGCCAGCGGCCCGTCGCCCACTGCGGCCGTCGCAAAAAAGGAGAACCCGTTCAACGGATTCTCCCTCTCCATTATAGAATGGCCGCAGGCTATCTGACCTCGATCTGGCGGGCCGCAACGGCGGCTTCCGTCTCTTTCTTCTTGGGAATCTCGATGGTCATCACGCCGTTCTCGACCTTGGCCGCGATCTTCTCGCGCACGACGTTGTCGGGCAACAGCAGGCTCTGCTGGAATTTCGTGTAGGAAAACTCGCGGCGCAGATACGTGCCCTTCTTTTTGTCCTCCTCCTTCTGCTCGGCCTTTTTCTCCATCGTGACGATCAGCTCGTTATCCTCGTTGATATGCACCTTGAAATCCTCCTTGGTCATACCCGGGGCGGCGACTTCCACCTTGTATTCGTTCTCATCCTCGATGATGTTGACGGCCGGAGCCGTGGTGTTGTGGCGTTCGGCAAGCCAGTCGTTGCCCAGAAAATCGTTGAAAATGCTCGGCAGCCAGTTCTGATTACGTCTTACAGGTACCATAGTTTTGTCCTCCTTGGTTTTATTTGGTTTAACATTTCGTTTCATCTCCGCGCCTCTTATGAAGCGCTTTCGTATCCGATACGGTCAAATCCTATGCCAGTTCGGAGAAACTGAAAAAATGTCATAAATTGTCACAAATACGGCACAAAATTGCCGAAAAGACAGAAAAAATGTCCTGACAGTATGGCGTCTTAAATATTTTCCTATTTTTGCAACATGGACAACGAATTGATTTTCCGGCAGGCACAGTCCTGCGAAACGGACCGCATCATGCAGATCATCCGCCAGGCACAGGCCCGGATGCACGCGGCAGGCAGCCGCCAGTGGCAGGACGGCTATCCCGCCCCGGGACATATCTCGGCAGACATCGGCCGCAACCGCGGATATGTATTGTGCAAACCCGGCGTGGAAGGCCCGCTTTCAGTGATCGCCTACGGCGCGGTGGTGTTCGACGGCGAACCGGCCTACGACGCCATCGACGGACAATGGCTCACCGACGAGCCGTACGTGCTGGTGCACCGCATAGCGGTCGCCGACGGGGAACGGGGCCGCGGCGTGGCGGCGGAATTCCTGCACCGTGTGGAGACACTCGCACAGGAACGCGGCGTCAAAGCCTTCCGCATCGACACCAACTTCGACAACCAGACCATGCTGCGGCTGCTCGAACGCACGGGATTCACCTATTGCGGGAAAGTCGTCTACCGGAGCGGCGAACGGCTGGCTTACGAAAAACGAATCTGAAAACACTCCGACACGAAAAAACAGAACCCGAGGCTCCACTCCCCGGGTTCTTTCATTTCACTGTTCAGCGCGTCACTATCTTCTTGAAGAAATCCTCCAGAGGAACATTGTAATAATCGCACAAATCAGCCAGCGTCGTCAGTGAAATGCTATGCCTTCCGCTTTCGATCCGCCCGATGTTCAGGTCGGTGTCGAACCGGACATTTTCTTGAGTAAGGCCTCTTTCCCGGCGGACTGTTTTCAGCCGATCCACGACTTGTTTCACCAGAATCTCATTACGCCGCTGCCGTTTCATAATGCAAATTTCCGCAATTATGCACTCAATTTTTACTACACACTTGTAGCACAGCGACTAAAACGACACCTTCAAACGTGTAGTTGCCGGAAGCATTACGAATACAAATCCATTCAAGCCACTTTTCGGCCTTTTTGAAATATGCAAAAATAAAAAAATTGTTGTATAAAGCAGCGAAAACAACCGGAACAGCGGCGAAAAAGCTGATGCCGGGGACCGTTCGTCACAGTTTTCACGCCCCGGTCTTCGGATCGCCCCGTCTTCCGAATGTGCACCGTATGCACTGCAAATCCGGCTCCGTTCGACTCCCGCAGAGTAGCGGTGAGCGCCGACTGGAAAAGAAAAACGACCTGCATTTCTGCAAGTCGTTGATTTTTAAGTGGTACCACCAGGAATCGAACCGGGGACACAAGGATTTTCAGTACAAACCATTGAAAATCACAATAGTTACACTATCTGCATCTTAGGATTCATTTCCAAGTTATCCACCTATTTTGGGTAAGACACAGGGAAAAACAAGACGTTGGGTTAAACAAAATTCATTACATATTTGTACACCTATCTCTCTTATCATTATAAGATTTAGGTGTTCAATTCAAGAGAGGTTATTAAGGGATGGACAAACACAATTTTTCAAAGTCGAGCACCCATTTCTGCTGTTCCATGAAAGAACATCCCAACAGACCGTGAATCTGTATGCCCGATTCCTCCTCCACTTTTCCAAAAGCCGAGGATAAATCCATCACCGAGAAATCGGCTTTGTACTCCCGTTCTTCCAGCGAGAAAGTCAATTCAACTACATTTGTGGTCTGGAGTGTTCCATCTATCCCGAATTGATGCTGTTGGGCTGTTCCACTCGAAAGTTGGAAGAACTCAGCTACTCTTTTATCAAGGACATTGATGTTACTCCCCGTATCAAGCAAAAAGCACAGGTTCTTGGCCTGTGCTTTTAATATAAGGAGAGGTAAACCTATTTGGGGTAATCCTATTATTGGGATATTCATTTCTTGTTCAAAATTATAAATTCAGTCTAAAACTTTTTCGCTGGATAGTCTTATATCTCCCGGTTCTCAACTTTTCTGTCGTAGAGATACCTGTATATATCACATCATTATAACTTACAGATAATGTTTCCGGGGCAAAATCAACATTAATACTAAGAATAGCTCCCATATTGCGGAATTCAATCTTATCGGAATCATATGGATAAGAAAGGATATAAAAATATTCAACTTGTTCTTTCGCTTCTTTCAATATCCTGTTTATTGAGGCAGGATCAATATTAGGATTATCTTTCTTTAAGCATTCTTCTATTTTTCGTTTGTCATATATTGTATATATATCATGTTGAATACCTTCAGGATAAAATTCCGGATGAGAGTTTATTGTTCCATTTTTTATTGATATTACCTCAAAAAACTCTGACCATGAAAAAGATTCTCTTTTTTGGAACCCGATAATTGCATAATATGTCTGTCCTTTATACTGAAATGAATAAACCTTTTGAATTTGAGGGGATTCATCAGGCAATTTCAGCCATTTAGCTTTACCATTTTTGAGGTATTGGAAATAAGTGCAGTAATTGCGTCCTGTCCCTCCCGTGAGATCATCATAGCTGTATATTTTGTATTTCTTATCAGGTGTATGCTGGACAAAGATGCCATTGGATGATCGGTCCATCAAACCTCCGTCACTATTATTTCCTTGGCTATTTTCAAATAAAGGCATTGTTTCGTTGAAAGTGATTGGTAGAGATAAATATTTCTCCAATTCACGATTAAACGCAGAGGACAGTTGCCAATTTGTGCTGAGATAGCAAACGGATAGAAGAGTATCAATATAATGAATATCATCCAGTCGAGGCTTTTGAAATATGTTAAAATGTATTGCCCCTACTTTTCCTAATCCCAATAACAGTTGTTTGGCTTGAGGATAATATTTTTGCTGATACCGTCTAACTATGGAAGCCCAATCCAACCTTGCAGAATCCACATACTCAAAATATTCAAAGTACTCTTTGTCATCATCGTTCGGACATACATCTTTCCAAAATTCATAGGAGCTGACTTGTTCTATGAACTTATCAAACCATATTACAGAGGTTGAATCGGAGCGTACCGGAGGTTGAATAGTATCCCTATCTACCAAGATTAAAGAATTTGCAGATTCGATGGTTATGGTTTGTTGGTTTTGTCTATTTCCGCATCCTACAATAATAGTACAAGTATTAATAAATAGTTTTTCATCTTCTGCTTTTGTATTTATATAGCCCTTTGAAAAATGTGTCACTCAATTTTCACCGTTTTTTCAATGGGTGTACTTTCTCCATCTTCCCATTCTACCGTTTGTACAATTACATATCCGGGCCTATTAGGGTCTGGTCTACAAACATCACTCGGTGGGTTCAATGCATCATAACCAACCCGTAACAATTCTTTCCATTGATTAGTACGTGATAATGAATAAACCGTATATCTGCATATTCGGCTAACAGCCCTTTCATTAAAGCCTATTTCATCTATACCATCACCATTCAAATCTCCCTCGTTGGTTAATCGCTCAATCTGAAATTCGGTTTCTATGACAGGAATTGTTGGATTACTGAATGTTATATTATTGAGTTTCCCATCATCTACTTCATCAAGGCTGTAATATTCAGTAGGGTTCGATTCGCTATAAGCATATTCAATCTTTCCGTCACCATTAAAATCACCTTTTATAGTATCTCGTTCATAAATATCTCCTACAACCGAATCCATTTGCTCTATCAATTTGGCATTGGCTGTGATTACACTTGGTTGTGGCCTATTTATACACCCAAACATCAGCAACACAATAATTATAGATAAGTATTTCTTATTACTCATTTGACCCTTATTATTGTATCTATTGAACATGGATAATTAAATTGGAGTGAATTCTCGGTTCTATCAAAATGAAATATTAACACTGTATCATCACCCCAATATCTGGTGATCGTATTATTTTTATGATCGACTATATCTGTACCCCTATGATCACTATCAAATCCGATAAATGGCTGATACGTTAATTGAACACAGCTATCTTTTCCAATCAACTTAAAAACCTCGTAATAGTGCACATATCGTCTTTTTGGGCTTGTCCTAAATACTAAAATTTCTTTCTGCCCATCGAAATCCACATCTTCAAAAAAGAATGGACTGCCATCCTCTTTAGGAGACATGGCATGATACCGAAATTGTAAGTATTCATTTTTATTAGGAATATTGTGAGGGTTGAATATCCATTCTCCCAACGAATCTCGTCCTTCAATAGCAGGTTGAAAACTATCTATATAATCTTCCGAAAAAATACGGTAACTATACCCTAAACTATGATTGTAAAAGTGCAAACTGCAAGGTCCCTCCACAGCTGCACCCAAGCCTCTTAATGCCAACAATTTACCTTTAATCCTATACCCTTCAACAGATGATTTATACTCAAATCTCAAATTCAAAGATTCATCCCCTAATTGCTCATACTTATCATTGCTTACTTCCTTACATAAATCTTTATGATTTTGAATTCTACAAAAACTTGGATTATCCAATATAGCCTGTCTTCGTTTACATCCAACCATTGAGAGGGCAATAAGTATGACCAAATAACCTTTCATTGGATTCAATATGATTTATATTTGAAATAACCTCTATAAAGTAAGGTATCAATGATAAACGAGGCTTCCTCGTAATCTTTAGAAAGAAATAAGCCGTAGCCGCCATTAAAGCCATCCATACGATGGTAAGATTTTGGATACCATGGACTGTAATACCCATCAATGTCGTATCACCTATCCTTGACTTGGTATTATCCAAAAGCATCATCCACTCTCGCTGGTTCATAGAATCAAATTGTAGCTCTTGATACTCAAAAATATCATGTGTAAATGATTCACGACGCCAAATGGAATCTACCTTATAAGATGGGAGCTGAATTTCGAATATCTTTTCGATTTGAATTTTAGTAAAGGAAGTATAATCAGAAGATGTGAATAAACCCCAAAAATATACACTGCCAAGAAACAGAATTACTCCAGCAACACATGTTAAAACAATATATTTTACAACCTTGGGAAACATCGGATTTGCGCAGTTAGATTGTGTAGTTTATAGAAAAGTAAGTGGGAGGGGAATTATAATTTATCTTTTATATTAGGTGGTAACATTTTTTCAAAATCATAAAATAACTTGCGTTTTTGCAAAATTTCTTCAATGTTATATGCTACAGTACTATTAGATGAAGCCAACTCTTTCAATTTTCCAATCGTTAAATTCAACCCCGTCGCAATAGTTTCCTTGCGGGAGGTAAACATACTTGTTGGAATTCTTATCGGGATTTGCATTTGAATCCAATCATTAGCTTGGATTCTGTCTAATATTGCAACTCGACAAGTGTATGCAAGGACATAGAAATCTTCTTTATTATCATAGACATCTAAATTATCCTGTATTTTCCCAGAAAGAGTAGATAAAGTTTTATATACCTTTCCCATGGATATTGAAATCTTCTGCAATTCCAGTCCCGCCTTAATCCCGTTCATCATAATTTATATATTGACTATTATCAGATACTTTCATCATTTGTTGAACTTGCCAATTGGCATAATTATCTATTTCCTCAATCATTTTTTCTTGTGGATAACCGTCAGGGAATACCCATTTCTTTTTCTGGTATCCTAACAGCGGCATATTCGTAATAAACAAGATTTCTAAATGTGTACCTATATAATACATAACACAATTAGCGGATTCTGCTTTGTTTTTTAATTCAATACTGCTTGTTCCTAATTTAGTAATATGCATTCCTGCCCCTTGTAAAAATTCTATTAGGACGCTATATTTTTCATCCATGCCCCCATAATTCGTCACATGAGTTTGAATATGTTCATTGTGCTCTTTTGCAAATTTGAACAACAGCCATACAATGACAGCCAAGATTAAAATCCAAATCATTTTCAATTATTTATGTGTGTTAAAGAAAAAGATTATTCCTCTAAGTACCGATGGAGGGCATAGTTGCATTCCTCTTTCAATATGCTTTGATAATTAAGACCATATAATTCACATAAAGACAAAAGTGTGCTATCATTTTTCATCTGCTGATAAAAAGTTGCGATAGCTGATTTCACTACCAATCCCAACATGAGAGGATCGTTGTATTGCGACTGAGTTGTCATTTTTTTTACATTTTGGTCAAATCCTGCTCTAATTTTCTGTCTAATGGTATCTTCATTATTATTTTGCGGTTTTGTAAATTCTTCAAATCCTCCATTTGATAAAAAACTTATAACTGCACTTTCTCGTTCTGACTCATTTAATAGATTATTTTTACCATTTGCAATTCCTGCGACAAGTTTACTAATAGCCTGTTCTTCAATGCCTAATTTTGATGCTATTTTCTTGCAGTATCTAATTTCAGATTCAGCACATTCCCCGTCAATCATCATCAAAGCAACCATTTGTGTCAAGTGTTTCCCTCTTAGGTTAAAGTCGTTTGGATAAGCATCAGGAGCATTCATTACATTTCCAGATATAGTTTCAACTTGGATTCCGTCTTGACGGCATAAATTAAATATAAACAAGGATTCTTTATCTGTAATTTCTCCATCAATAGCAGCTAATGTCAGTAAATCACGTAATCGGCATCGCAACTCATTATTCTCTTGTGATGTTGAATTTGACTTGTTGAGTAAATCTTTCAATCCCATAATAGTAGTTTTTTCTTCTGCCGTCCCTAACAGATGGATTAGTAGTAAAAAGAAAGCGCAGGACTGAAAGCCTATTTTACTAAAGCAGGTTCTGGAATACCTCGATGGATAAAATAAGCAACAGCCCTACGCCTATATACTTGGGTAAGTATACGACGAAAGGATAAGTCCGCTTATTCTCACCATCAATGAATTTTCCAGATTCGCTTTATGGGAATAAACTTACACTTTCCGTGTCAGTTAGTATGTTCCACAAAAGTAGAAAACTAACTTGGGAAATGCAATAACTCATCCTTCTTTTTAGGACTGTTGCAGAAACAAATTTCGGTTTAAAGTTTCAGAAAATCAATATTGATCTGAGAAAATGTTTACTCTTTCTTGCGGGGGTCTGCTCTTATGTAGGCCACAAGGACAAATATAAGCCCTCCGACAAGTGTCAAATACAAATCTTTCATAAATTCAGTACTCTAAAATAGTGCATAATCGGCACGTCTCACAATGATAGCTGAGTGCACCCAAATAAAAAGAGAGGCATGGATCGCTCCACACCTCCCGTTGGTATTCAAATCTCCGGTTTATCCCCGGATAATTTTCAGATAGTACGTCAGACTTTGAATTACCACATCTTCGATAAACTCCACAAAAGCCGAGTTATCTCCCGAGGATGCCTCCTCCAAAGTCTCATAGTAGCGTCGCCTCGTCTCATTGTCTCCCTTAATATTGGCTATGGGATAACCGTGTTGCATCAATATCAGATTCATCAACAGACGGGCTGTCCTGCCATTCCCGTCAATAAAGGGATGAACAGACACCAGTTTCTCGTGCATCTGAGCGGCCAATACAACCGGGTGCATGGAATCTTTGTTTGCCTCGTACCATTGAAACAACTCGTCCATTTGGGGCTGTAACAGGTAAGGCTGGGGAGGAATATGCTTGCTGCCGCTGATAATGACAGGCACACGGCGGTATTTCCCGGCATTGTCCTTGTCTATGCTGTGCAGGACTATGGCATGAATATCCAAAAGCACACGTTCCGAGATCGGCTCTTTCTTCTGGGCTATGTCCTTAATAAAATCAATGGCCTCTTTATGGTTGATAGCTTCCAAATGCTCCCTTAACCCTTTGCCTGCAATGGTAATACCTTTGTTGACCACCATATCCGTTTCATGGAGGGTCAGGGTATTTCCCTCGATGCGGTTGCTGTCATAGGTATATTCAATCTCCAGGGCCCCTGTGATGCGGTAATTTTCATTGGCCCGGTATTGATTCAATTCACCTAAAAGGGTGTCGATCTGTTGCAACTTGTCATTCATACTCACAAAAATACACAAATTTCAGACAAAAGGTAATTTCCGGTGCTCTTTTGGAGAGCTTGTACACCTATCTTTCCATTGTATAAGAGAGATAGATGTACAACTCATGCGCAGATAGATTCCATTATTATAAGCAATTAAGTGCGCACACTCCAACTTTCATATCATAATGGATAATAGACAGACCATAGCACTTCCGGTAAGAAAACCATTTATAGCTGGGATGGTAAGTTAATAACAGAGGGAGATTTCCGGGAAAACCCTACGCACATACTTTTGAATTATTTAGAAAGTAAGTGCGGGAATTACTCCACAAACCACCTGTACTCACTCTCTCCATACAAAGCCTTATTGATTCCCTCAGCCAGTTGCGAAGCATTGAGTGCCCTGTCCAGAAAATTGTCGATGTAGGAGGACTTGTTGGCCCCTGTCAGGAGGTTGTAGACCTTCCACATGGAAATCTCTCGGCTCTGTGCATCTACCCCGAAAGCCTCGTCCTGGTAGTAAGCCCTTGCCACCAGATTAATCTGGGTGTCTGTCATTAGAAGCTGGGGCAGTCTCTTTTTATCCTCCTGGGGCAGGCATTGATAAAGCCGAGATTTTCCTAAGAACTGAGCAAACTGATGTTCTGTCATGCAGGAGTCTAACAGAGTTTGCATCTGCCTTGTGTGTTTCTCGGGGTTATAGAGCTGGAACAGCTCCATGACAGCTTGAAAAAGGGCCTGTGTATTCATCACCTTGATCTCACTCTTATAGCCGTCCGTGGAGACACACATGTTACAGCAGACCATGTTCTGAAAGCCTACAAAGACCTTGAATTTCTCCGTGGATTTCTTGTTGTAGAGGTTTTCATGGTTATAGGCCCTCACCCCTCCTATGGTCAGCTTTAAGGGATTTCCGTCGATGTCCTGACAGATAGTGGGGATTTCAAAGCAGAACATCATCCGCTCATAGTAGATGGTCTTGTCTGTCTCCAAAAGCTGATTCACGGGCTTGTGGATAGCTTCGGGGATTCTGCCCTTGATGATATGGCTCACCCTTATTTCGGGACTGTCGATGGTTTCTCCCCGGAAGAACTGCTGAGCCGCCTCGTGGACTGTCTCCACAAAGGCAGGGTGTGAAATGGTTACCTCGTTGTCTTTGGAGAAAACCGGGACCACGCAATCACTTTGCAGGTGGCGGAGTGAAACCTCTTTGGTATTGGCCTCTATAAAGGGTGTGGTCTTATCCGTCCTGAGCGGTTGTGTAATGGTGAGAGGATGCTGTGTCGGCAGAGGAATGATCTCTTGTCTAACGGGATGGAGTTGGAGCGCTGTTTCCATAGTTTTGAGGGGTTTGGGGTTGAATGATGTTTGATTGGGGATTGAGGTTGCACCAGTTCAGGATGGCTTGGCCTACTTTGGGGGTGATGGTAAACTCGGGACGGCCCATGAACAGCCCTGTTCTGTCTTTGGAGGCCTGCACATGGTGTTTGAGGTCTATATCCAGGACGACGGTAAATTCATAGTCCATGCCATCCCTTTGCATGGCTTTAAGTCCCACTTTCTCCGGGACCATCTTGCCGTTCTTTTCATTGAGCACATAATCCTGCTTGGTGCGCATGGTACTGATGATATGCACGGGAGATTGGAGGATTTTCTGCACAAAGGCATTCTGCCGGGGTGTAACCTTGGCCCAGTTTGCAAAGGAATTGCCTTGCAGTCCTGCATGGAAATCCAGCAGATAGTCCCAGCATTGGGAGATACTGTCAACGATGATTACCTCCATGCCTGCATTTTCACAGAGGGTGATGGCTTCGATGTAATTCTCCGGGGAATAATCACCACCGAGGGAGACCACATTGTAGGTCCCGAGGTGAGCATAGAGATCGGCAGAGCCATTCTCTGAGTCTATGACGGCAATTTTGGACCAGTCAGAGGTCATGCCATAGGCTAACAGGAGGGCTGAGTAGGTTTTGCCCGAGCCTGCACAGCCTTGGAGGGCCAATTTGATCTTGGCCTGTTTTCTTGTAGAGGGGCGGATGTTTAACATGATGTATGAAATTAAGGTGTGTATCTATCTGAACATAAAAAAACAGGCAGAAAGCCCGTAAGCCTCCTGCCTGTCCTGAGAATCCCTAATCAGCCTAAAATACAGCCAATGTAGGTGCTCCTCCCTCGCCCCGCTGATGGAGCATCATAAACATCTCACCCGTTTCAGCGTTGCAAACCTGAGACACTACCGGGTCTGTCAGTTGACCTGTCTCTACTTTCCGACTGCAAGGGCCTGTTTCAAGGCCATAGACAAAGAAAACCTTACCCGTGTGGGGATTCTGTTTTACCTCCAGCTTCTCAACTCCCTGCTGGGCCTTGAACTGGGCTACCTCCCACGTCTCGATAAATTTCAGATTGCTTTCCATACCACAAATATTGATTTTAAATTGTTGTGGCGGGGGACCATCCCCACGCCGAGTGCAGGGAGAGGTCATGTGGTGATTGTGGCAAACGTGTGCGGATAAAACTGAAAAAAAATAAAAAATAAAATAGTTAGAACTTGGGGGTCAGGAAATAATGTCTTATTAATAATAATGTTTGTCAACTATAACAGATTCATTTACTTAGAAAATAGGGCAGGAGTTTTATAATCCCGCCCTTATGCGCACTTAATTTTATAATTATACAACAAATTAACTGAGCAATAAATCTTAGCATTGAACATCTATCTCGCCTATAATCTAAAAGATAGGCGTTTACGCTGGTCTATTAGGCCAAACAAATAATTCAACTAAATTTACCTTATCTGCATCTGTAATTCTCTTCTTGGGTACAGGATAATTATACGGATTAAGCGAGGTTATCCTATATATACCGGTTCTACGGGTCTTCGACTTTGCATTAAAGAATTGAGTAAATAATTTAGGATAAGCAGTCCGATCCAATTTTAGTCCTTTAAAATAAGCATCAATTACCTCTTTCATTTTAACGGTTCGTTCAGTCTGACGAATTCTAATTGGTCCTTGGGTAAGTTTTTCACACTCAAATTTCGCAAGAACATGAGACTTAAAAGCATGAGTATCATCTAATGCCCAAAATATAAGCGAATTATTCAAACTCATAAACTCGCGTTTATCACCCTGCAACTCAATTAATTTATCCACCAAAAATTCTGTCTCAAAATATGGATACAATCGTTTGAACCGTGTGTAAAATAGCACCTCTTGTCTGTTGGTGCTCCTCATTAAGCCATCAAGCGCTTCCATATTAGCACCCTCATGCTCCCAATTCAACAAAGCCTCTTTTGCGATAGATAAGGTTTGGGCCAGCACTTCCTTATTGTAAGCTTTCACCTGTTGGATAGAACCAATATGTCGCCCAGACTTTTCTTGTTCAGATTGTTCAAAATCCACATGATGTTGTTCTTTCAATTTTTCCAATAAAGCCCCAGACTGGCTATATAGTGTATGATGCAATTCCCATTTTTCCAATAGAGCATCTATATTGAAATAAGCAGGTACAATCTTGCCATCTATATTTTTCCGAATAATCGTGACTGGATAATTCTTGGCAACCTGACCTTCGGCTTTCATGGTGAGTATCTGTTCTACAAACACACCCATATCAGACAAATCAGGATCGGATTTACAAAGTTGATTGAGCCCGTCAACTGCATTTGAGAATTTTTTAGCCTTATTTATCAAAACAGTTTTATACTCTTTCAAGGTTTGTTTCGTATTCTCCATCGGAGTTATATCATAGATTATTGTTTCAGATAAAACTCCGTTTCTGCATCGACCCTGTATCTGGGTCAGTCTTTCGGGAGACAACAAAGTAAAAGGCTGATAGTTGGAAGAAATGGAAATAACATGACATCTGTCGTTAATATCAATTCCTGCAAAATAGGCGCAAGTCATAAAGACAATACGCTTTTGCAGGTTGTTATTCTCATCCAATACATTCTCCACATAATCCTTTACCTTATCTTGATTTCGGCCACTACACAATACGCCGCATAATTGCCTGTATTCCGGGTGTTTTCCTTGCGATATAATATTTATAATGTTCAGAATACCATCGAGCGAATTATAGGCAACTAAAATCTTTTCAGCCTCCGAACGTTCCAGCAAATTTCGTATCACTTTTTCCGCCATTACATCCACCTCTCTGGCCTCAATCAATCGAATGTCACGTACCGGATTATGTTCCCAAACTGTCGTTACATAAGATTCATCCAACAAACGTTCATCTGAAAAAGTCCTTAACGTCGCAGTTACCGCCGCTCGCATAGTTCTATCAAATCGAAAATAATAATCTATCACTTTTTCGAGATTAGGACGATACACACTATCAGACTGCATCGTGTCAATTTCATCGACCATTAAAAAGTAATCGTGATACACTCTCGGACCGATTGCTTTAATGACTTTCCACAGGCTATCTGCCACAACTAAGAATTTCTTGCGCCTACCATTATCAAGGCCCAAATATTCTTGTATATCTTCAATCGTTATATCTGTCAGAATATTCCCGATCGGGCTTCCTATATACATGGAGCTATCCCGTCCCATCCGTTGCTCAGTAGTAAGATGTTTATTGTAGGCCAAAGACTTTGTAGGCACTACGATAATAGAATCTCGAACTTGTGTTTCCAACTCCAAAGTAGTAGCCCCCAACCCGGTAATAGTTTTATCCAAGACACCAAAAGGCACTCTATCCACAAAGTTCCCCAATTTATCACCTTGTTCCAATCGCATTGTCCATTCACCTCCATCCTCAGCATTTCCAATATAATCCAAAGAAATGGCAGCGTTAGCCTTTTCGGGATTAACCTTTGCTTCGTTTACCATCGAAAATATGGTAGGTGCATTCAAATCTATGTCATATACCAGTTGGTCTTTCTTTTGGTTTTCCATATCAGTTTGAGATTAGTTCTCCGAAATTTACAAAATTGCACACCTATCTCCAAATTATATTAGGAAGATAGGTGTACAACTTTACAGGAGATTCCGCATCGCCTCATCCATCCGTTCATTTTCGAAACTGTCCAGATAGATTTGGGTCACTCGCTCAGAACTATGCCCGAGAGATTCGGAAATAATAGAGGTAGGAACTCCGGACCTTTTCAGCACCGTGGCAAAACTATGCCGAGCTACATAGGTTGTGAGTTTAATCGGTATTTTCAACTCCTTACCTATTTCCGCCAAAGCTCGGTTTACCTTGGTAATAACCTTGTGATGCCTGTTTAATTTTTGTTGGATCGTTTTATGTTCCTTTGAATAGATAGGGAACAGGTAAATGTTTCCGGAAGCATAACTTTCAATAATCTCCATAGCCCGGCTGTGAATAGGCAAATTCAACAATTTTCCGGTTTTCTGCCGCCTGTAAACCAATCTGCCATCCACAATGTTCTGCCGGGTGAGATTGGCCATGTCTGCGAAATTAATACCACCCATCAAATAGGAGAAGCTGAAAAGGTCAATGGCAAACCGGGTATAAAAATCCCGCCCCTCACATGGGAAATCCATAACAGCTTTCACCTCAGTCTTGGATATGGCCCGTTTTGGAGTTTCTGCGTGCAATTTACCCACTTTGTAACTCTTGAATGGGTACTGCTCCATCTTGGCATATCCACGCTCTATGGCCTGATTAAAGACCATTCTCAAGGTTCTGAACCGGACACCTATGGTATTCTCAGCCCTACCCTGCCTACGGAGCCACAATTCATAGCGTTTCAGCCACAAATGGTCGATGTCAGAAAAATAGACATTCAGGTGCTTATTGAATTTGAGCAACGACCGATAAACTTGCTCCACAGAGGTAGCATAACCTGTCCTGCGTTCATCCTGCAACTCCCGGATGATCTGTTCAAAGAGTTCTCCGACGGTCACAGCCTTCACAGGTTTGGAGATTTGTTCTTTAAGGGTTGTTGCAGTAAATTCCCGATTCTCGGATTTCAATTCCACAACCTTGCCCTTACACTCACATAATTTATTGGCAATCAGTTTCTCCAGATATTCCCTGTCAGGGCAATCCAATGTGGGCTGATTCCTGTCGAAATCCCAATACTGCGGGGCAACAGACACTCCAAGGCTGATATACTTGGTCTTGCGGTCTTTTGTAATGCGTATTCTTAAAGGAAATTCATTGTTTTTGAGAGGCTTGTATTTGAAGCATACCACCTCGATAGTTGTGCTCATGGGTAAAACACCGGGTAAAACAAACCCTGTTTTTCGACAGTTTTACACCAAAAAGAAAGAGAGTCACATTTCTGCAACTCTCTGATTTTTAAGTGGTACCACCAGGAATCGAACCGGGGACACAAGGATTTTCAGTCCTTTGCTCTACCAACTGAGCTATGGCACCATCCGCGAAAAACGGGGTATTCCCTGTTATCGTGGTGCAAAGATAAGCAAAAAATTTAATACTGCAAATGCCTCATGCAATTTTGTCGGTAAATTTTTCCCGGCCCGGCAAAAAAACTACCGACCCGGAAATCAGAAAAAAGTCCGCTGCCCAAACGGACAGCGGACTTGACAGGCATGATACAGAGACGCTTAATTCGTTTTATTCTGGTTCGCCTCGCCGATTTCCGGGTTGGCAATCACGACGGAACGCGGCAGCTGGAACCGCATGCCGGATTCGTTCTGCTCCCACATGGCTTTGTAAATGTGGTTGTTCGCAACGCCTGCCGCCGTCATCGCGGCATCGTCCCGGCGATCAATCGGCATATTCAAACGCCGGCGGTCGAGCCACTCCAGAGCGCCCTCCATCCACATCTCGATACGTTTCTGAAGAATGATCTCCTCGACGACATCGTCGAGCGAAGCGGCCGTGATGTCGTAACCCGGATCGCGGTAGGTCGTCACGTAATCCTTGAGCGTCTTCTTGGCCGCGGCGATATTGCTGTGCGCCTCGGCTTCAGCCTTGATGAAGACGGCCTCTTCGGCGCGCATATAGATCAGATCGGTATTGTTCCAGTCGCCGTTGTAACTGCGGAACTTGACCGAGACGTACTCCGAACGCGCTTTCACGCCCGAAGCAAGCGTATTGGGCAGGTTGGAAGGCAGGAGGCAGGCATAACCGCTCGTCGCAGCGTCCGGGTCCGGATTGTCCGTCTTATTGAGCCACCAGCCGCGACGCACGTCGGTCGGATTCAGACGCGCATAGAGGTAGGAGTGGATCGGACGCTCGGCCCACATACCCGCATAACCGCTCATGTAGGGGTCCATCTGCGAACACCAGGTAGCCCATGTCTGGCAGTTGTCGGCCGTCATCTTGAAGCCGAAGATCAGACTCGGAACGTTCTCGATACGGTTGAAGCCGCTGTTGTAGTTCTCCTTGGAGACGAGCGTGTATTTGGCCAGAATATCGTCGGCCAGCGAGACGGCTTTCCCCCAGTCCTCCATGACCAATGCGACACGGGCGCGCAGAATGGCGGCCACACTGGCGTCGAAATCGGTCCGGGAACCGGTGTCGTCGTATCCGATCTCCTCGAAAATACGCAGCGCTTCGTCCAGGTCGTCGGTAATGCGTTTGTAGACCTGCTCCATCGTGGCGCGCGGCAGATTCTGGCCGAGGGTCTCCTCGGTGGCCAGAGGCACGCCCGGAAGGTCCTTGTTCGCCGCCGAGTAGGGATACTGGTACACGTTGATCAGGTGGTAGTAGCCGAACGCGCGGGAGGTCAGCGCACGGGCGCGGTAGGCCTTCATCGTCTCCGACTCGGCGGAAGCGTCGAGGGTCGCCGTCGCGAGAATCTCATTGGCCGTGGCGATCGGAATGTAGAACATGTTCCACACGTTGAAAGTCGGCGTATACTCCTCCTGCCAATAGTCGTTGATGTACATGTAAAGGTTCATGCTGTGTTGCAGCAGCAGGGTCATATCCTGCCCGGCCATGCCGAACGCAAGTTCGAACCCTTTGAAACCGGTCAGCCACTGAAGGTCGTTCTTGTAATAGGTGGCATAGTGGGTGTAAATGGACGCCTCGATACCCTGAAGCACCTTGTCCGGGTCCTCCTTGGCCACCTCGTCACGGGTCTCCGAAGAGACTTTTCCCGAAGGGTCCACGTCGAAGATATCGTCGCTGCAGGATACCGCAACTGCCGCGCTCATTAAAAATATCAGTATTTTTTTCATATCAATGTCGCTGCTTAGAAGTTAATATTGAGACCTACCGAAGTGGTGCGGATCGGCGAATAATACGTACCGTCCACGCTGTTCAAAGCGACCGTCGCGCCCTGACCGCCCATGCTCGTACGGGGATCGTAGCCCTTGCGCTTCGATGCGAAGAAGACGTTGTCGCAGGCGAAGTACACGCGAACGCTCTTGATGCCGATCTTGCTCATCCAGTTCGCCGGGAAGGTGTAGCCCAGCGTGATGTTGCGCAGGTTGAAGTAGGTTTTGCTGATCAGGAAACGATCCGACGAAGCGTTGATGTTCGAGTCGTTCGTGTTCCAGATCGGCGCCGAACCTTTCCCGGTCTCCGGATTCCAGGCGTCGGCATAGTTCTTCAGACGGTTCATCGGGAAATTCGCACTGCTGAACGCCGAGAAGTCGTAATCGTAGCCGTAGCCGCCGAACTGGAAGTTGGTCATAATCGTCAGGTCGAGGCTCTTCCAACGCAGCGTGGTGTTCAGGCCGCCCGTGAAATCGGGAAGCGCGCTCTTCTCCAGCAGGTACTGCGTGGCCTCGGTAGCATCGCCGGTCGTGACTTTCTCCACGCCCACAACGTTGCCCTCACCGTCCGTGAGATCCCGGTCCATATACCAGAGCGAGTTGCCCTTCTCATCCAGACCTGCGAACTGCCGCATCTCCCAGCGGTAGATGTCCTTGCCTTCGTAAATGCGCTGGTTGCCGTTGGGCATGCCCGAGACTTTGTACTCGTCGGGCAGGTTGAGCATCTTGTTGGCATAGGTGTAACCGTTGACCGACATGTCCCAGTACCAGTCCTTCTTCTGGATGAGCTTGACGTTCAGGTCGAATTCGAAGCCCGAGTTGCGCAGTTTGCCGACGTTGTACCAGTCGTAGGCGCGGCCCGTCGAAATATCCTTCGTACGCTTGAAGAGCAGACCGTCCGACACGCGGATGAAGTAATCCATCGTCAGGTTGATGCGGTCGTTCAGCAGACCCACGTCCAGACCCAGATCGAACGTCTTCTGCTTCTCCCACGTCAGATCGGGATTGCCGTAGTAATAGATCTCCGTACCCAGCTTGCCTTCGGAAATGGTAACCGTATACTGGTCGGTATAGGGATAGTAGTTGGCCAGGTCCTCGTTACCCTGCGTACCGTACGTGGCGCGGAGTTTCAGCTCCGAAAGCCAGCTGTGCGTACTCTCCATGAACTTCTCGGCTCCGATGCGCCACGAAGCGCCGACGGACCAGAACGTGCCCCAGGGATTGTATTTGAAACGCGAGGTTCCGTCGCGGCGGATACCGCCCGAGAAATAATAACGGTTGTCGTAGTTGTACTCCAGTTTGCCGAAGAAACCCTGAATGCGCAGCACGTCCTGATAGCCGTTGATCGACCCCATCTCGCCGGCGTTGTTCAGCTGCGGATTCTTGGGATCGTAAATGTTCGTCTTCTCGACCTCGGCGTAATCGCGCACCCAGCTGTTGTACTCATGTCCGATCAGCGCATTGATATTGTGGCGTCCAACGGATTTTTTGTAATTGAGCATCTGGATCAGGTTCAGATCGTAAACGTCCGTAGACTTTTTGTTGATCCGGCCCTTGGAACCGCGTCCGTCGCCGATCGTGGGGTTATAGAACAGCAGTTCGTCGGAGGCGCGATAGCCCAGCGACATGCTCGAGGTGAAGGTGAAGTCGCGCAGGAAATAGATCTCCCCGTAAGCGCGGCCCTGCAAGTTGTTGCGTTTGATGTCGCGCGTGTCCATCTTCAGCGTGGCGATGATGTTCTGGCCCGAGGTTCCGGGACGGGTCGTCGTGCCGTCGGTCTGCCCCGTACCCAGGTCGTAGACCTTGTCGCCGTTTTCGTCATACTTGATTTTCCCCTCGGCATCGCGGGCGTAGACCGGAAAAACCGGCTCCCACGAACGCGCCGTGGCGAACGCCGACGAAGCGAGGCTGCTGCCCTCCAGGATGTTGTTCTGCACCGTGTGGGCATAGGAGAGGTTGGCGCCCACCTTGATCCACTTGCGGAGCTTGGTGTTGACGTTCACACGGGCGCTGTAACGCTCGAAATCCGATTCGATCACATAGGATTCGTCCTTGAGGTAACCCAGCGAGATGAAATAATCGGACTTCTCGTTCCCGCCGCTGACCGAAACGTTCGTCTCGTTGCGGAATCCGGTCTTGAAGAGTTCGTCCTGCAGACGCTCGCTGTACATGCGCCGGGCCGACGGGTCGAGTTTGCCGGTCGCAGGGTCGATCAGGTAGGTCGACGAATATTTGTAGGGGTTGTAATTTCCGTGTGCACCCAGCACCTCCTGCGAGGCATAGAGCGCCGCGGCAGCCAGATCGCCGCCTCCCTCTTCGGGGCTTGACGCCCACTTCGTGTCGCGCATCGTGCGCCACTGCGCCTCGAGGTATTCGCCCGGATCGGTGATGATGTCATACTCGGGGACAGCGCGGGTGTTGATACCGAATCGCGTGTCGACGCTGATCGTGGGATTGTCCAGGCTGCCGCGCTTGGTCGTGATGAAAACCACGCCGTTCGCGGCGCGCGAACCGTAGAGCGAGTTGGCCGTGGCGTCCTTCGACACGGAGATCGACTCGATGTCAGCCGGGTTGATGTCGGACAGGCTGCCCTGATAAGGCGAGCCGTCGAGCACGATCAGCGCGCCGGTGCCCGCATTGAGCGAACCAACGCCGCGGACGTAGATCGCAGCGTCCGTACCGGGCTGGTTGGTGGCCGTAGTCAGCTGCACGCCGGGAACCGCTCCTTCGAGCATTTTCGAAACGGTCGAAACCTGACGCTTCGCAAGCTCCTCGCCGCGGATGGTGGCGATTGATCCCGTAAGGTCTTTTTTCGTCGTCGTGCCGAAAGCGGTCACCACGACATTCTCGATGGCCTGCGCATCTTCGTGCATCACGACTTCGACATGCGTCTTTCCGGCGACAGCCACTTTCCGGGTCTCGTAACCGATGAACGAAACCGCCAGCGTAGCGTCGGCGGGTGCAGCGATGGTGAATTTACCGTCCGTGCCCGTGGTCGTACCGGTCGACGTGCCGTCGACCATAACGGTTGCGCCCGCGACAGGCTTACCCTCCGCATCGGCAACTTTACCGGAAACCTGCCGGTTTTGGGCGAATCCATATACACAAAGCCCCAAAACGGCAATTAACGATAGTAGAATTTTTCTTACCATAAGCGTTAATTTTAATAAAATTTTAAAATAAAAAACAATCGCCCCGGATTCCGGATAATAAACTACTGAATATAGGATAATTACAGCGTTCCGGAACGCATTTTCCGAGAAATGCCTAATAGTTTGGTATTAAGCGTGTAAGATATACGGACGACACCTCCGTGCGTCCGGGTTGTGTTACCAGATAGTTACCGGACAAGAAGGGTTAAACCGTGCCGTATAAGCTATTTGGTCCAATTGATATACCATTTGGCAGTAACTTTATCATTACCTTTATCGCGGTTTGTTTATTGTTTAAAAAAGGTTAGGAAGGGAATGAGAAACACGTTCAAAGTACTGTTTTACATCAAGAAGAATGCGCCTTTACGCAATGGAAACACGCCGATCATGGGACGCATTACGATCAACGGACAGCGAACGCAGCTGTCCACGCAACTATCCGTGAATCCGAATCTCTGGGATGTGAGTATGGGACGGGCGGCAGGGCGCAGCGCGGTTGCCTCACATGTCAACGAACAACTCTCGCAGATTCGTTTCCACATCGAAAGATGTTACAACACGCTGTTTTACGAACATGCCCTGGTCACTCCGAAAATGGTCAAGGAGATGTATTTCGGCAACGACCAGCGCAACGAAACGCTGCTGGCCTTCTTCAGGCATCACAACGAGGAGTTCAGCCGGATGGTGGGCATCAGCCGCAGCAAAACGACCTACTATAAATATAGGTGTGTTTACAAGCATCTCGAAAACTACGTCAACGACAAATTCAACCGCAAGGATTTGCTGTTCAAAGAACTCGACAAAGAGTTCCTGACGGGGTTCCACCACTACATCGCACAGGAGTGCGGACACAAGAAAAACACGACGTGGATCTACATGATCGCGTTCAAGCACATCCTCATGCTGGCCCGAAGCCGGGGCCACATGGCCAAGGACCTCTTCGCGAATTACAAACTGCGCAGCGAATTCGTCGCGCGAAACTACCTGTCCATGACCGAAATCCGCAAGCTGATCCGTCTGGACCTCGACGACATGACCTTACAGTTGGTACGCGATGCATTTTTGTTCAGTTGCTTCACGGGACTCTCCTACATCGACCTCTGCACGCTGACCCCGCAGCATATCCAGCAGGACGGCAAACAGCTGTGGATCAGCACCACCCGCCGCAAAACAGGATCTGCGGTCAACGTGCGCATCTTCGCGATACCGTACGCCATTCTGCTGAAATACAAACCGATGCAGCGGAATGCGCGGATATTCCGCCTGCCGAGCAACGGCTGGTGCAACATCTGCCTTGAACGCATCATGTCTCTGGCGGGCATTCCCCGGCACATCACGTTCCATTCGGCCCGGCACACCTTCGCCACGACGATCACGCTTTCGCAGGGAATGGCGATCGAAACGATCAGCAAGCTACTGGGACATAAGAATATACGGACTACGCAGATTTATGCGACCATCACCCACTCGAAACTTGACGGAGACATGGAGCGGCTCTCGAAACGCCTCGATACGCTGTACCGCGATACCGACCTGGAAAAAGTCCGGGAGCGCCTTTGAGGACCGATTCACATATACGCAGAAGTTCACGCAGCTAACACATTCGCTCAAAACACCCGAAAACACCCGAAAAAGGGGATTACAATTTGTAATCCTCTTGAGATGATATTTTCAAAATCGTAACCGTTATCGACCAATCTTCTACACATATGTTATATTGGTAAATTATTTTAATAATTTATTTGTAAACGAGTTAGCAATTTCATACCTTTGCTTGTGAACTTTTTATTTTAAAAAACTATTAGATTAACGCTTATGGTAAGAAAAATTCTACTATCGTTAATTGCTTTATTGGGGGGGGGAATATTACTCTCGCTGGCCCAGAGTAAGCAAATTTCCGGAACAGTCACCGGTCCCGACGGGAAACCGGTCGCCGGAGCAACGGTTATGGTCGACGGCTCGCATGTCGGCACGACCTCAAACGGAGACGGTAGCTTCACCATCACGGCTCCCGGAAACGGATCGCTGGTCGTATCCTTCATCGGCTATGAAACCCAGAAGGTGGCCATCGGAGGCAAAACCCGAATCAACATCTCGCTCAAAGAAGACACACAGGCCATCGACGACGTGATCGTAGTGGCCTTCGGTACAGCCAAGAAAGACGCCTTCACCGGAGCGGCGAAGGTGATCAAATCCGACGATCTGATAAAAACGCAGTCTTCGAACGTCGGGGATGCCCTCGTCGGCAAAATCGCCGGCGTGCAGTTCTCCTCCGCCTCGGGCCGTCCGGGTTCCGGTCAGAAGATTTACGTGCGCGGCTACGGTTCGATGAATGCCAAAAACGACCCGCTCTGGGTTGTAGACGGCGTGCCCTACGAAGGCGACATCAACAACATCAACGCTGCCGACATCGAGTCGATCAGCGTCCTCAAGGACGCCGCGTCGAACGCCCTGTACGGCTCCCGCGGCGCGAACGGCGTAATCATGGTCACGACCAAGCGTGCGAAGGCCGGCGAGGCCACCGTGACTTTCGACGGCAAGTGGGGCATCAACACCCGTGCGTTGCAGACCTACGACATCGTGGAGGATGCGGGCGAATACTACGAGATGCACTACAAGTCGCTGTACAACTATTACACGCTCGACCAGAAGTACACTCCCCTGGCCGCCAACATCGCCGCCAACAAGCTGCTGACGTCGAACGATCCCGGCGGTCTGGGTTACAACGTCTTCACCGTGCCCGACGGCCAGAACCTCATCGGCGACAACGGCCGTCTCAATCCGCGTGCGAAGCAGGGCCGCCTGGTAACCGACGCCAAGGGCCAGCAGTTCTACCTGCAACCCGACAACTGGCTCGACGAAATCTACAAATCGTCGTCGTTCCGTCAGGAGTACAACGTCAGCGTTTCCGGCGCGACGGACCGCGCCAATTTCTTCGCATCGCTCGGCTATCTGGACAACACGGGTATCGTCGACGGTTCGAGCAACGAGCGCTACACCGCCCGTCTGCGCGCGGACTACCAGGCCAAAAAGTGGCTGAAAGTCGGCGGTAACATGTCCTACACCCATTTCGTCTGGAACAACGGCAACAAAACCAACGACGACGGCGACGGTCAGGGCGAAGGCAACGCCGACGGCGGAAACGCATTCGCCACGGCGATCCGCATGGCGCCGATCTATCCGGTCTACATGCGCGACGGCAACGGCAACATTATGATCGACGAGTACGGATTCAAGATGTACGATACCGGCGACGGCCGCAACGGCGGCGCACTGCGCACCAACGGCGGCAAGAGCAACGACCTGCAGGACATTCAGCTCAACAAATACATCAACGAGGGCAATGCCTTCATGGCCAACGGTTTTGCCGATTTCTCCCTGTACAAGGGCCTGAAACTGACCCTCAACGGAAGCGTGTCGCTCGACGAAACCCGCGGTACGGAGGTGTCGAACCCCTACTACGGACAGTTCGCCGAATCGGGCGGCGCCGTTTTCAAGAGCCACAGTCGGGAGATCGCCTACAACATGCAGCAGCTCCTGACCTACACCAACACCTTCGCCGACGTCCACAACCTCGACCTGCTCTTCGGCCATGAAATGTACAACCGCAAATCCTACGGTCTGTACGGCTCGAAGACCATGATGTTCTCGCCGGACAACACCGAACTCAGCGGCGCCGTCGTCGACTCGTCGCGGTCGGGTTCATCGGTTCTGGAGTACAACAACGAGGGCTACTTCTTCCGCGGACAGTACGACTACGACAACCGCATCTATTTCTCGGGATCGTACCGCCGCGACGCATCGTCGCGCTTCCACCCCGACCACCGCTGGGGCAACTTCTGGTCGCTCGGCGCAGCCTGGATCATCAACCGCGAGAGCTGGTTCAACGCTTCGTGGGTCAACATGCTGAAGGTCAAAGCATCGTACGGTTCGCAGGGTAACGACAACCTCGGATCGAGAGCGGAATCCTACTACCGCTATACCGACTACCGCGAGATCCTGAGCAGCGGCGACGGCGTTACGAGCGTACTCTACCAGAAAGGCAACCCCGACATCACCTGGGAGACCAACGCCAACCTCAATGTCGGCGTAGAGTTCGGCCTCTGGGACAACCGTCTGTCGGGTAGCATCGATGTCTTCAACCGCAAGACCACCGACATGCTGTTCGAGCTGGCCACTCCGATCGAGTCGGGTTACACGACCATTTTCACCAACATCGGCGACATGGTCAACCGCGGTCTCGAAATCGAACTGAACGCAGACCTGATCCGGACCAAAAACCTCGTGTGGGACTTCTCGCTCAACATGACCCACTACAAGAACAAGGTGACCCACCTGCCGGAGCAGTTCAAAAACAACACGACGGCCGACGGCAAACACGTGGGCCGCTGGCAGAGCACCAAATTCCTCACCGAAGGGGAATCCGTCTTCTCGTTCTACGTTCCGACCTACGCGGGAGTAGACCCCGAGACCGGAAAATCGCTGTGGTACACCTACAAGACCGATGATGCCGGCAACAAGGAGCGCATCAAGACCTCCGATTACTCGGTGGCCTCGCAGGAGGGCCGCGAAATGCACGGAGACGCCCTGCCGGACGTTTACGGCGGTTTCGGCACGTCGCTGCGCTTCTACGGCGTCGATTTCTCGATCGGCTTCACCTACCAGCTCGGCGGACAGGTTCTCGACCAGGGCTACATGTTCTACATGGACTCCCCGGCAGGAACGTCGACCGGAAACAACTACCACCACGACCTGCTCAATTCGTGGACTCCCGAGAACTCCGGTTCGAACATTCCGCGTTTTGCTTACAACGACTCGAATCAGGCAGCCGTCTCGGACCGTTTCCTCACCAGCGCATCGTACCTGAACATCCAGAACATCACGCTCGGATATACGCTGCCCAAGCGTATCACGCGCAAGTTCCTCGTCGAGAATCTGCGTATCTACTTCGCCTGCGACAATGTATGGTACTGGTCCAAGCGTCAGGGTCTCGACCCGCGTCAGGCCATCAACGGAATCACGAACCCGTACTACTACGCCCCGATTCGCACCTTCTCGGGCGGTGTAACCGTAACGTTCTAATTTGTTAAACGACGAATATTATGAAAATGAACAACATACTGAAAACAACGGCGCTGCTTCTCGGTTCATCCGTGCTTCTTTCGGGCTGTATCAAGGAGACCTTCCCCGAAAGCGGATACGCCACCAGCGATCAGACTGCCGAATCTCCGTTCGCAAAGGAGGGTCTTATCACTGCGATGCCGACGGTGCTCATCACCAACTATACAGACCTCGGCGAGCACATCGACTTCGGCTACCCGGGCATCTTCGGCGCCACCGACCGCATGGTCGGCGAGGTGTTCCCCGTCAGCGGCAACCTGCCGGGCGGCAACCAGTACTACGACCGCTGGCAGGCATGGCTCTATCCGGGCAACTCGACCGGATTGGCAGCGAACGGCTGGGCGTCCCCGTTCTTCTACACCAACTATTACAAGTTCATCTTCACGGCCAATGAGGCCATCGACATCGCAAACCAGAGCGAAGGCGCAGAGGAGATGATGGGCATTGCCAAGACTTTCCGCGCGCTCTGCTACCTCGACCTGGCCCGTCTCTACGACGCGCTGCCGGCCAAGGCTCCCGAACGTCCCGCCTACGAGACCGAGCTGGAAGCCGTCAAGGGGCTGACCGTTCCCATCGTCCGGGAAGATACGAGCATGGAGGAACTGGAAAACAACCCGCGCGTATCGCGTGAGGAGATGTTCAAGTTCATCTTCGAGGACCTCAACACCGCCGAGACCCTGCTGGCCAACTATACGCCGGCGACGAAAAACCTGCCCTCGCTGGCCGTGATCTACGGACTCAAGGCCCGCGCCTACCTCTGGCTGGGCGGCTTCACCGAATCGTATGCGGAAGTTCCGACCGGCGACGCCGCTTACCGTCTGGCCGCCGAATACGCCCGCAAGGCCATCGACGCTTCGGGCTGCACGATTATGACCGAAAGCCAGTGGCTCGACCCGAAGACCGGGTTCAACACGGTCAATTCGTCGTGGATGTGGGCCATGATCCAGACCACCGACACCGTGCTCAACAACCTGCTGTCGTGGTCGGCCCACATGGCGACCGAGGCTATCTGGGGTTACGGCTACGGAGCGCAGCCGGGTATCTCGGTATTCAGCTACAACCGCATTTCGTCGGGCGACTTCCGCAAAAAGAGCTTTGTCGGAGCCGACCGCTCGTTCGACGCCATCGCACCCTATACGACCCTGACCGAGGAGGAGTTCGCAACGATAGCCCCCTACGCATCGTTTAAGTTCCACGCGGCCAACGGCGAAAAACGAAACTATTCCACGGGTAACGTGACGAGCATCCCGATGATGCGTGTCGAGGAGATGTACCTGATCGAGGCCGAGGCTACGGCGCACTACGACGCCACCACCGGCAAGTCGCTGTTGCAGTCGTTCATGGCCAACCGCGATCCGGCCTATACGGTTCCGGCGGCTAACGACCTGATCGACGAGATCATTTTCCAGAAGCGGATCGAGTTCTGGGGCGAGGGCGTCATCATCTACGACCTGAAGCGTCTGAACATCGGCATGCACAACGGCGACACCGGCACGAACGCTCCCCCGATGGCCCAGCTTTCCACGGACGGACGCGCCCCCTGGTGGAACTGCGTGTTCCCGCTGAACGCCGTACAGCAGAATAAGGCGCTTTCGGGCAAGAACAACCCCAACCCGACCCAAACGGTCAAGTCTGTTAAATAAAAAACATCGCTATTTATGAAAAGTATAAAAATATTCTTTCTGGCGACTGTCGCCATCGTCGCGGGGCTGTTCACGGCCTGCAGCGACGATGACTTCAAAGCAGGTCCCGAGGTCGACGGCGCACAGGTCTACTTCCCCGAGAATGTGACCACCCAGCATAGCATCAGCGACGACGTCTCCTCCATCGCCATCCCGGTAAAACGCATCGCCAAGGACGAGGCGCTGACCGTAGCGGTTCTCGCCAGCGACGAGTCGGGTCTGTTCACCATTCCGTCGTCGGTATCGTTCGCAGCCGGCAAGGAGACTTCCGAACTGCTGATCACCTTCGACCGCACCAAACTCGAAGACGGCAAGGAATACCCCCTTTCGTTCCTGATCAACGACGAGGACAACACGACGCCCTACGGCAACCGCAGCCTCGATATTACGGTTATGCCCTGGCCGTGGGTGAAAATGGGAACCGGCAAATTCCGCGAAGGCTGGTTGAGCGATGTATTCACCGGCAATATGTTCGAAATCGATGTCACGGTACACAGCCATAAGTCGAAAGAAGGTATCTACATGGTTGAAGAGATGCTCGGCTGGCCTTATATGACCGAATTCTTCGGAGCTACGCAAGAGGAGCTTTCGGAGCAGTTCAGCTACACTCCGTCCAATATCGTCATCGATTGCAGCAATGCGACTCAAGTGACGATTGAAGAACAATGGTCGGGTATTACCGAAAACAGTAACGGTTACGGAAACTTTATGATCGCCTCGGCGGAACCCGGCACATTGGTCAACGGCGTCATCACCTTCCCGAAGGACGGATTGACCGCAAAACTCGTCGGATTGGATCGCGAATTTCCCGCTAACAGTCAAGGTACGTTCCGCATCATGCTGCCGGGCGCCGAAATAGTCGACTATACGCTCTCCGCCGTATACGCCGGCATGAAGGTCAGCGCCGACGGAGAGACGGCGAGCGCCGTCATCGACTTCACCTACGGCGCCGACGTTACGAACATCCGCTATGTTCTCGTCGAAAATGAATTGACCGAGGCCGAAACCGCTACGCTTGTCGCAGCGATCGCCGACGGATCAGCCGAGAACATCAACGAGTTGCAGGACTTCACCGTAGGCGGCGAGAAAGTCTCCGCCGAAGCCGTACTGCCTGGACCCGGAACCTATACCGTAGTCGCCCTGCCCCTTGACAAAGCGCAAAAACCGGTTTCCGGCGAAGCTTCCGCAGCATCGTTCTACTTCCCGGGCATAGGAGGGACCTCGGTTCCCAACGACATCGCCGGCTCGCTCTATAAAGTCAGCGCCTATCCCGATGCCGCAGCATATGTATCGGAGTATCCCGATTACTCATCGGCCGTGTACGAGATCACCGGCACGGAGATGAAGAAGATCAAAACCTACTTCAACAAAACTTCCATAATCGACAATATCGAGATTCAAACCGGAGGCCTGACCCTGCAGGATGTAGTCGATAAATACGGTAAAGAACTCAATGCCGATGCGATGGAAGAACTCGCAACGACCGGAAAGTATTGGGACATAATGATCAATCTGACACCGGGCGCATCCTATACGCTGGTTGTCGAAGCAACGAACAACTACGGCAAGAAAAAACTGATCGTGTGCGAACCGTTCGTGACGGACATACCGCCCTATACCGGAGAGTTGATCATCGGGAAATACGGCATGTCCTACGCGGCCAGCGCTGAAGACACGTTCGAAAATGTATTCGAGGTAATACCTACCGTCGGAAGCAACACCGAATTTTTCGTGAAGGATTTCGCCGTAGAGGACGGCACCCAATGGTACGCAACCTATGACTCGGCCAAGTCGACGCTCACGATGAGCGGCGTGCAGCTCGGCCGGGAGGACGACGGCAACCTGCTCGGCAAATTCACGGAGGCGCTCACTCCGGACCAGTCCCGCGGTTACGGTATCTTCTCGTTCGCAACCGAAGAGAGCGAAGGCAGCGATCCGATCGTATTGACGATCGATCCGGCGTCGAAACAAGTTTCAGCGCTGACGACCGACGTCGAGGCTCCCGTTGCTGATTTCACTGTCGGACAGATCATCGGAGTCTTGGCGGCATACTATACCGACGGAACGACCATCACGAAGCAGAGCGGAACGACATCCGCAGCATCCGCAGCCAAAGTTCAGGGCGTCCGCACGAAGATCCCGTTCAGCAGCGTCCGTGTTCCGGGCCACATCGGGAAGTCGCTCGACAGCCGCGGCCTCCAGATGAACACCACATTCGTCAGGAACAGCGACAACACGAACCACGGCGTCCGCACGTTGAGCGTGAAGACGGCGAAATGTGAGCCGCTGCCGAAACAGATCGGCCGCCGCGCCGATTTCAAAATCCGCGAAAACCTCCCGGTTTTGAAATAACCGACGCATATTGTTCCACACGACCCGACACAGTCCGAGCGACCGTGTCGGGTTCTGTGGTCCAATGAAACGAAACACCGGTCACGACATGCACTAATATTAGGATTATAAGATTATGACAAGGACAACAACTTTATGGAGCCTGCTGCTCCTGTCTGCGGCGCTCGCCCTGGGGTCGTGCACCAAGGATGCGACGGAGCAGGCGACGGGTCCCGAACCGGAAGCGAAAGCGGCCTCCAAACTCGTATTCTCGTCGAAGAACGCCGTCAGGGGCGAACTGCTGGTCTGCTTCGGCGAAGAGGCCGTAGCGGGCATCGAATCGTCGGTCATGCAGGTTACGCGTTCGGGCGGCGTCGCCACCCGTTCGGGCATCGCCGATTTCGACGCCGTGCTCGGCAGCATCGGGGTAAAGGCGTTACAGCGTCTGTTCCCGGTAGATGAACGGAACGAGGAGCGCACGCGCGCCGCCGGCCTGCACCGCTGGTACGTCGTGGAGTTCGACGACGACGCCGATCTCGACAAGGCGGCCCTCGACATGGCCCGAATCGCCGAAGTGAGCAAGGTGGAATTCAACCAGCAGCTGATGCACGTGCACGAAGGCCGGGTCATCCCGCTGGCCGAAACCGGCGCTGCGCCGCAGACCCGTGCGGCCGTCGGGTTCAACGATCCCCACCTGGGCAAACAATGGCACTACATCAACACCGGCGACAAGTCGATCTATTCGAAGATCAAGGCGGGAGCCGATGTCAACTGCGACGAGGCTTGGAAGCTCTGCACGGGCGACCCGCGCGTTATCGTCGCGGTCGTGGACAACTGCGTGCAGTGGGACCATCCCGACCTGGCCGCCAACATGTGGACCAACACCGCCGAACTGAACGGCTCGGAAGGCCGTGACGACGACTCGAACGGCTATGCCGACGACATACACGGGTTCAATTTCGTCGACAATACGACGCTGACCATCAGCACCAAAGGCGATGCACCGGACCACGGCACGCACGTGGCAGGAACGGTCGCAGCCGTGAACAACAACGGTACGGGCGTCGCAGGCATCGCAGGCGGCTCGGGCAAAAACGACGGCGTGAAGATCATGTCCTGTCAGATTTTCCACGATAAAGACGGCGGCGACGCGGCCACGTCGGCCAAGGCCATCAAATACGCCGCCGACAACGGCGCGGCGATCATCCAGTGCAGCTACGGCTACCCTGCCGGCTCGGTAACCTCCGACGCGGCCTATTCCAGCGGCGCCAGCGCCGAGAAGCAGGCCATCGACTACTTCATCGCCAAACAGAACTGTGCGGCCGTCAGCGGCGGACTGGCCATATTCGCCGCCGGCAACGACTTGACCGGCATATCGGGCTATCCCGGCGCTTACCGCGACTACATCTCCGTAACGGCCATGTCGTGCGACTACACCCCGGCCTACTACACCAACTACGGTCCCGGCTGCAACATTGCGGCTCCCGGCGGCGACGCCTACCAGTCGTATCTGGAAAACATAAAGACCGGAGCGTCCGAGGTGTTATCGACCGTCAACGGCGGAAAGTACGGCTACATGCAGGGCACGTCGATGGCCTGCCCCCACGTTTCGGGCGTGGCGGCGCTCGGGCTGTCCTATGCGCTGCAACTCGGCAAGACCTTCACCCAGAACGAATTCACGACGCTGCTGCTGACATCGGTAAACGACATCAACCAATACTGCACCGGAACGAAACAGTATTTCACCGACAAGGGCAGTCTGGCGACGCTCGACCTGTCGCAGTACAAAAAGGGAATGGGCACGGGTTACATCGACGCCTACCAGGTGCTGATGAACGTCCGCGGCATCACCTGCATCCCGATTCCCGTCGGCAGCCAGTACACGCTGAGCCTGCAACCGTACCTCGGCGGCGGAAATCTGGACCTGAAGATTACGGAAATCTCCATTTCGGCCGAAGACATGAACCGGCTGGGCATTTCGGCTAACCCGACCATATTCGCCAACCAGATCATCCTCAAGTGCACCAAACCCGGTTCGGCGGTGGTCCGGATCAAGCTGCTCGCCGGAAACGGCAACAACAGCGGAATGAACGGCATGCCGATCACGAAGGAATTCGCCTTCATCGCACGTGAGGTCCATTCCCAGAACGGAGGTTGGTTATAAAACAAGGACACATTATGAAAAGCATCAAACTGTTATTGATCGGCCTCGCCGCGGCGTTCGCGCTGACCGGGTGCGGCGATTCGTCCAAGGATACGCCCGAACCCGAGGGCGACGGCAACGTCGTCGGCAGCTGGCATCTGGTTTCGTGGAGTTCGCTCCAGTCCGCCGACGTCTACCTCTCGTTCAGCGAGTCCGGTTCGTTCGACATCTACCAGCGGCTCTACAAGCCCGAATACGTCCACCTGGACGGCACGTATTCCTACGACAAACCCACGCTCAGCGGCCGGTACAGCGACAACACCCCGTGGGGAAGCGCCTCGTACCGGGTTTCGTTCAACGCGGACGGAACACGGATGACGCTGACCAGCACTTCGAGCACGAGCGACGTCTCGGTCTTCGTCAAGGCCGAAATCCCGTCGGAGATCATCTCCGGCGCGCTGGAGTCCACACCCCAAAGCAGGGCCGAAGATATGCCGCGGTTCCTCTGAACCGCCGTCCTGCCGGCATGCGCCGCAACCCTTCACCGGGTTGCGGCGTTTTGTTTCCGGGCGAAGGCCTCGCCGCGCACGGGACTCTTCCGCACCCCGGCATGCAACTTGCCGAAGCAATAAAAAAGCCGGCAGTAGCGCCGGAAAAATATTTTTCGTAAATTTGTGCCAAAACAAAACAAAAAAGGTTTATGGCAATTACCGAAATACTTCCCGGCATCCACTACGTCGGGGTCAATGACCGCACCACCACGCGCTTCGAAGCCCTCTGGTCGCTTCCGATGGGCGTGTCGTACAACGCCTATCTGGTCGCAGGCGAAAAGATCGCCCTGATCGACACCGTCGAAGAGTCCTTCGGCAGCCGCCTCGAAGCCAACATCCGCGAGGCCATCGGCGAAAGGAAGATCGATTATCTGGTCGTCAACCACATGGAACCCGACCACTCGTCGTCGATCGCAGCGCTGCGCCGCATCTATCCCGACATCGAGATCGTCGGCAATGCCAAGACGCTCCAGATGATCGAAGGGTTTTACGGCATCGCCGGGGGCACGGTCGAGGTCAAGGAGGGCGACACGCTCGATCTGGGCGGCAAGACGCTGTCGTTCCACATGATCCCGATGGTGCACTGGCCCGAGACGATGGTCACGTGGTGCGCCGGCGACCGGACGCTCTTCTCCGGCGACGCTTTCGGCACGTTCGGGGCGCTCGACGGCGGCATCACCGATTCGCAGGTCGAGACCGACCGCTACTGGGACGAGATGCGCCGCTACTACGCCTGCATCGTGGGCAAGTACGGCGGTCCCGTGCAGAAGGCGCTCCAGAAGGTCCGCACGCTGCCCGTCGGGACGATCTGTTCGACGCACGGACCCGTATGGCAACGGCAGATCGCAAAGGTTCTGGATATTTACGACCGTCTGAGCCGCTACGAAGGCGAACCGGGCGTGGTCGTGGCCTACGCCTCGATGTACGGCAACACGGAGCAGATGGCCGAGCGCATCGCGCGCGAACTGGCCTCGCGGGAGGTCGGCCCGATCCGGGTCTACAACCTCTCCTACGCCGACCCGTCGGTGGTCCTGCGCGACGTTTTCCGTTTCGACACGCTGATCGTCGGCGGCCCGACCTACAACGGCAACCTGTTCCCGCCCGTGGCCGAACTGCTCGACC
>ERZ791909.492-NODE-492-length-33918-cov-4.305614_pt1 | contig 33918 bp, 28 predicted proteins | sample MGYA00510143_ERZ791909 | MGnify/ENA primary metagenome ERZ791909 (study PRJEB30046, sample SAMN00792093) | human gut metagenome | study: EMG produced TPA metagenomics assembly of the A metagenome-wide association study of gut microbiota in type 2... | reverse complement strand
TAATACCGGTTGCGCACTTCTTCCGAAGCTTTGTAGCGTACTAACGACATATAGCCGGCTCCCGCCCGTAAACCCGGCAAAATGCGGTAGTTGATCTCTCCTGTGGTAAGAAACCATCCGGCTTCCCGCAGATCATCGCGCGGGCGGATGTCTTCTTCCAAAACGAAAGAGAAACGTTTGTAGATTTTCCCGGACAGGCTGACTTTTAGAGCGACTCCCGCACCCTCCATTGCCGGGAGCGGAGGGCAACGCATGAATAGGAACAGGAAGGAAAAACAACAGATAATTACTTTCATGGCAGAATATGGCGTTTGTTATTCTGACAAAAGTATAAAAAATAAAGTTCCTCTGCACAGGTATCGGATAATTTCCGACTTATAATTTACCTAAATAATGCTTTTCAAGATATTCGTTAAACTTGTCCTTGTACTGGTTGCCGATCGGGATATAAGTCTCTTTCCCATATATGATGCGGTTGTTGGCGACAGCCGTTATCTTTTCGAGGTTGACGATATAGGAGCGGTGGACGCGCATGAATCTGTCCGCCGGCAACCGTTCTTCCAGCTTCTTCATGCTTAAGAGAGTCATGATCGGCTTCTGGTCTTCAAAGAAGATGCGGATATATTCGTTCTGGCTCTCCATGTAAATAATATTATTCATATCCAGCCGGATCATTTTATAATCAGCTTTGATAAACAGATTATCGTTCTCGTTTTCCGCCAGGACTTCCGGTGGGGCAGGCAGAGGATGCTGTTGGGCTTTCGCCTGTTGTAGCTCATACTGGTGCAACGCCTTATTGGCCGCTTTCAGAAATTCGTTGTAACCGAAGGGTTTCAGCAGATAATCGAGTGCGTTTACCCGGAATCCCTCTATGGCATATTCCGTGTAGGCAGTTGTGAAGATTATGATCGGTTTGTTGACCAGCGATTTGACAAAGTCCACCCCGTTCAGGTCGGGCATGTTAATATCGGCAAAGATCAAGTCTACCGGATCTTTTGCCAGCAGGTCGAGTGCTTCCAGGGCGCTGTTGCACGCTTTGACCAGTTCCAGGAAAGGGACTTTCTCTATATACCCCGTCAGCTGGATAAGTGCCAGGGGTTCATCATCTATCGTAATGCATCGTATCATAATTGTATGGGTATTATCAGAAGGACACGATATTGATCATCCTTATTTTCTATATGTAGTGTATAATTCGTATCATAAAGCAGGCGAAGGCGTTTCCGGGTGTTTTCCAGGCCGATGCCTGTCTCTCCTGTTTTCTTTGAATTGAAGTTGCTGTTTACAATCAGGCAATGCAGTTCCCGTTCCCTGGTCTCCATTGAAAGATGGATAAACGATTCGTTTTTGTAGCTGATGCCGTGTTTGAATGCATTTTCCAGGAAGGAGATGAAGAGCAGGGGCGGAACCTGCGTGTGCGGGATTTCGCCGGGCAAAGAGACCCGGATATCCACCTGCTCCGTGTACCGGATCTTCATCAGCTCGATGTAGTTGGAGAGGAAATGTATCTCTTTCTCCAACGGGACGGAAGGCTGCGAAGCGTCGTAGAGGACATACCGCATGATCTTGGATAGCTCCAGCACGGTCTTTTGCGCCTTCTCTTTGTCGATGTCGATGAGGGCATGGATATTGTTGAGCGTGTTCATGAAGAAGTGCGGGTTGATCTGGTGTTTCAGGTAAGCAAGCTCGGTCTCGGAAGTCTGCTTCTCGAGGCTCTTCATCCGGTGGTCGTCGCGGATGGATTTGAACAGGAACTTGATCGCCATGTTTACCCCGATGATCAACAGGACGATCAGGAAATGAGGCGCGATGAATGGCGGAAAACGGAAACCCCCCGGATTGGCCTGGTTGTCAGGCTTGAACCGGCGGTTCGGCATTTGACGATCGGAATGTCGCATCCCTTCAGGGATCATCGGCGGCCGTTGCCTTTGTACTTGTTCCCCGTTGCGGTTTGTCCACGGCGGCCGGTTGCCGGGCATCTCCTGGCCGGGCATGATCTGGACGCTGACAAAGATTGTCAAGGTGATCGCACAAATAGTGAACAGCAGGTACAACCACGATTTCTTTCGGATCAGCAGGAACGGGAGCAGGATGTAATTATTGACTAAAAACAGTATCAGGAGCGGACAAATCATCTTCCAGGCATGGAAAACCGATTCCCAATCGATCTCGGAGGAGTTTTCCAGCTTGTCGATGTCCCATAAAGGCATGACTAAGACCACTACCCAAATGATCAGGTAGATGAAATTTTCTAATAGTTGAAGCCTGCGTTCCTGTTTTTCCATTTGGGATCTGTTTAATACCCTGAATTGTTTTGTACAAAGATACGTCTTTGCCAAAAATGGAAATGAGAAATCAATGAATAGGGATATTTCATCGACGAAACAGGGTATTTTTAATAGATATTGGCCATACTCACCAGCGGTTCGTATAGTTTCTCTATATCCTGGGCGTCTATCTCGATCGTGAGCTGGTCGCCCGGAAGTATCGTTTGCCCGGCAGGAGGGATGTCCTTGTGGTCGCGGTGTATGTTTATGATCACGCAGTGGTTGGGGAGTTGGAGCGTATCGATATCTTTCCTGTCGAAATAAGCGCCGGCCATGACTTCCACGTTCAGGGTGAGCCGTTTCTGTTCCTTGAAGAACGGCTTGTTGATCATTTCTTCATAGAACATCACGTTGAACGGTTTTATTTCCAACAGTTCCGTGAAATAATACGTGAGGCCGCCCACGACGATGGAAGGGTAGAAGACCTCGAAGTGTCCGGTGATCTCCGTGATCAGTATGATCGCCGTGATCGGTGTCCGCACGACGGCTACCAGGAACGCCGCCATTCCGATCAGCATGATATAGCTCACGCTTTCCGCCCCGATAATCCCCTGCTGCACCAGGACGAGTGCAAACAGTTTGCCGAGCAACCCGCCTGTCACCAGCGTCGGGATGAAGCTGCCGCCCGGCAATCCCGAAGAGAAAGAGAAGACCGTGAATACCATGTGCAGGAGCATCATGCCGGCGATCCAATAGAGGTTGCTGTTGCCGCCCTCGGCCTGCTGCATCAGAAACTGTTCGCCTCCGCCGGTCAGGTCGGTGATCGTCAGGGAGATGGCATAGGCCATGACCAACAACTCCAGGAGCTTGATGTATTCCGGTTGACGGATAGCCGGGAATGTCCGTTTGGCATAAAGCATCAGTAGGGAGTAGAATTTGCCGAAGACCGACACGATGACGGCAAACAGAAGATACAGTTTGATATGTAATCCCAGTGAAAGGTCCGGCACAATAGCCTGTATGTCGTGATAGGGGTTGATCGGGAAGATCGTGCTGGCGATTGCCCCGGCGACGACACCTGCCAGGAGTGTCGTAATAGCTGTTTTAGGCGCATCGAAACGTTCGATCGATTCGATCACAAGCGTCGTGGCGGCAAGAGGGGCGGCAAAGGCGGCGGCCAGTCCCGCTCCTGCACCGGCGGCGAGGAGTTGCTTGCGTTCGCCGCTCAGGATATGTCCCCATTTGCTGACTAAGTCACCTATATAGGAACCCATTTGCACGGAAGGTCCTTCGCGTCCCATCGAGAGGCCGCTACTAAGCGTCAGGACGCCCCCTGCGAACTTCGCCAATAACTGGCGGAGTGAATGTTTATACTCGATGCGCCCGTTGATCGCGCCCCGTGTCTGCGAAATGCCTCCGCCCCCAATGTAAGGCCATCGCCTTACCATCCACGCGACAAAGCAGAGTACGCCCCATAGGGCAAGGAATAAGGCGATATGCTCATACCAGGGAGGTGAAGACTGGAAGAAGTCCTTCCGCATAGTGAAGAAAAGTTGCAGCAAATAGTGGTAAGGAACCGCCACCAACCCGGTCAGCAGTCCCACAATCAGACTCACGAAATAGAGCCTGGCGTCTACCAGCTTCAGTTTTACTATCCGATTAACCTTCATCCCCCTTTAAACACAGAGGAACGCCAGTTGGTTTAATTTCCAATTCTCAAAAGCACCGGATATATCCTAACGAATAGGTCTCGTACAGATTGTCCTTCATCCCGTGCGTATATCGGAAGGAGATTATGTTTTTCTTGATCTCGTACCTGAGGTTGTTGCGCCAGTGTATGGGACGGTCGCCGTTGTTCTCGTATCCGTAAAATCCCGCCAGGTTGGTGGCGAGCGTGAAGCCCCTGTATTTTCCCGTGAATCCGACCCCGTAGGAGATGGCATCGTTCTGGCGATGCACCATGTCGTTCGTCATCCAGCAATAGAACCCGGCGAGGGCCTGCATACGGACGGAAGCCTTGCCGTCGGCGCTTTTCCACAGGTTACGGCCTACGTTTACATCGAACCAATAGGAAGCGGCGTCTGTAAAACGGGCGTCGCACAAGCGGCCTCCGCTGGCAGTCTTGATGTTGGCGCTGATGGTCGCATCCACCCATTTCTCACTTTTCAAAACCTGGAAAAAGGAGCTGATAACGATGTCGCCGTTATATTTGATCGGGCTTTCCGTCTCCACGGCAAAGCGCTCGTCGCGCGTTTCCGGCGTCATCTTATACTTTTCCTTGAAGCACCAGTTCACTTCGACTCCCGCCCGTCCCCGGAAGAACGGCAACAGGGCGCGCCCCATGATGTCCCAGGTTTTATCACCCGTATAATAATGGTATTCGCCCCGTACTTCCACCTCGTACCGTTCACTCACCTGCCCGTCCCTCATTTCCGGGATCGGGAAAGCGTTCGGACCGAAATAGTGTGGGGAATAGATGAGCAGTTCCGTCTTATCGCGCCAGCTATCGGCGTAACAATCGGCAACGGAAAGGGCAAATACGGATGTTATCAGTAGTATTCGGGATAAATATTTCATCATGGATGCATTTTTTCTTAAGGCAACAAAAGTACATATTTCATATTGATTTAGTACATTTGCCTCAAACAAATCTTTAAACCATAAAATACCATGAGACATTTACACTTTGGAAAATTGCTTTTTGTTGTCTTTTCCCTCTTGCTGGCCTGTACGGTTTCGGCACGCAAACCGGTTAAGACATTACTGATCACTGGACAAAACAACCATAACTGGCAGGTGAGCCATGTTGTGCTGAAGCAGATTCTCGAAAATTCCGGCCGCTTCGAAGTTGACTTTGCCATTTCTCCCGGGCAGGGAGAAGATATGTCCGGCTTCGTGCTCGACTTCAGTCCTTACCAATTGGTGGTACTGGATTATAATGGCGATTCGTGGCCGGAGGAGACAAACCGGCGCTTTTTGGAATATGTGCAGAACGGCGGTGGGGTTGTCATCTACCATGCGGCCGATAATGCTTTCTCCAAATGGCCGGAGTTCAATAAGATTTGTGCACTGGGCGGCTGGGAAGGACGTAACGAAAGTTCCGGTCCGTATGTGTACTGGCAGGACGGCAAACTGGTCAAGGACAGTTCGGCAGGTGTCGGCGGTTCACATGGGCGTCAGCACGAATATGTATTGAACGGACGTGACAAAGTGCATCCTATCGTGAAAGGCCTGCCCTTGAAATGGCGCCATGCCAAAGATGAACTTTACGACCGTATGCGGGGGCCGGGCAATATCCGGGATATTTTGTACACAGCTTATTCGGATAAGGAAACAAACGGCTCCGGTCGTGAAGAACCGTTGATCTTTACGGTCGATTACGGGAATGCCCGCATTTTCCATACGATGCTTGGCCATGCCGGTGCAACGCCGGAAGATAATATTGCCATGCAGTGCACAGGTTTCCAGGTATTGCTGCTTCGTGGCGCCGAATGGGCCGCAACCGGAAAAGTAACTCAAAAGGTCCCGAAAGATTTCCCGACGGAGACGACTTGTTCTTACCGGAAAGATTATAAGTGATTGTTACTTTTGGCTTGATCCAACAGTAACCAAAAGATCAAGGCTTAACCGTCCGCTTAGGCCTTTCTTAGAAAGCTGCGCTTTCTCTTGGGATTGCCGACACCGACAACTCTTTTGCGGTCCCGTGTCAGGCACGGGGACAAGCCTGTTCCCGCACTTGATGCGGGATCGCAGGAAAACTGCCGGTATCGGCAATCCCCAAAGAGCCGTCAGGCTCTATCTCCGGCCTAAGCTGGTGAGCGTTAAGCGAAGTGACCGGAGTGAGCGTCCGGAGCGTCTGCTGTTTGAGCGAAGCGAGTTTCAGACGCGACAGCGAACGGAGGAAACGGAGTAGCGAAGCAGCTTCAGCCTTGAACTTTTGGTTACTTTTGGATCAAGCCAAAAGTAACGGATATTCTTCGAATGCATATAACGCCGTGGACAGGTATCTTTCGCCCGTATCCGGCAATAATGCCACAATCGTCTTCCCTTCGTTCTCCGGAAGTTTGGCCAGTTGCAAGGCGGCATATACGGCTGCTCCGGAAGAGATTCCGACCAGTAGGCCTTCTTTTTGAGCCAGTTCGCGGGATGTGCGGATGGCGTCGTCTCCTTCTACCCGGATGATTTCATCTACGACCGATCCGTCGTAGGTCTTGGGAATAAAGCCTGCACCGATCCCCTGTATCTTGTGTGGTCCGGGTTTGCCGCCAGAGAGCACTGCCGAGTCGGTCGGCTCCACAGCAACGATCTTGACATTCGGGTTATGCGCTTTCAATCCTTTGCCAACGCCGCTGACAGTACCGCCTGTTCCGACGCCGGCAACGAAGATATCGACTTTGCCGTCCGTATCGCGCCAGATTTCCTGTGCGGTCGTTTTGGCGTGTTGGGCAGGGTTTGCCGGATTCTCAAACTGTTGCAGAATGATGGAACCCGGTGTCTCGTCGCGCAGCGCTTCCGCCTTGGCGATTGCCCCTTTCATACCTTCCGCTCCGGGAGTGAGGACTAAGTTGGCGCCTAATGCCTTCAACAGGTTGCGGCGTTCTAAGCTCATGGTTTCCGGCATTGTCAGCACTAATTTATAACCTTTGGCGGCCGAGACGAAAGCCAGTCCCACACCGGTGTTTCCGCTGGTCGGTTCTATGATCGTCGCCCCCGGTTTGAGTAAGCCTTTTTCTTCTGCATCTTCGACCATCGCCAATGCGATACGGTCTTTTACGCTACCTGCCGGATTGAAATATTCCAGCTTTCCGATTACTTTCGCCTTCAGTCCTTTACTTGCGTTAAAGTTCGAGAACTCCAACAACGGTGTATTACCTACGAGGTCAGTCAGTTTTTTTGCTATGTGTGCCATATGAATTATGAATTATAAATTTGTCTATGCATCGAGCAACCGTTTCATCGTTTGCATTTTTGCCTCCGTCTCCAGCCATTCGCTTTCCGTTTCGGAAGAAGCGAGGATACCGCCGCCTGCATACAAAACAAAAGCGTCGGGAAGGATGTTCATGCACCGCAAGTTTACATACAGGTCGCTTTTCTCTTCGGGAGCCAGCCAGCCGATAAAGCCGGAATAGTAGCTCCGGTCGTACCCTTCGTTTTCCCGGATAAAACGGTAGGTATCTTCTTTAGGCAGTCCGCAGACGGCAGGTGTGGGATGGAGCCGTTTCAACAGGTCGCCCAGCTTTTTGTTATCGGGCAGGGGGAAACTGAAATCGCTTTTCAGGTGCGACAGTTCGCCGGCGCGTACCGGGGCCGGCGCAGTTTCTGCCGGTTTGATGCCTAATGCTTGCAGTTGTTTGCGGATGTAAAAGGCTACATATTCCTGTTCTTCCCTGTTCTTGTCGTCCCATTCTGTCGGCAGTTCCCCGTTCTGGAGCGGCTGCGTGCCGGCGAGGGCGACCGTATGCCATTCCCCTTTCTCCCCGGCGAGGATGATCTCGGGCGTACAGCCGAGCCACGTCCCTGTTTCTGGCGTATGGCAGAGATAGACGTAGGAATACTTGTACCGCTCGATAGCCTTATGGAAAGCAGCGGCAGGAGAGAAGCCCGCTTTGTCCGCCGGGATCGTCTGGCTGCGCGACAGCACGAGCTTATCGAATTGCTTCCGGCGCAACGGTTCGATGAAGGTGTTGAAACGGCGGCTGTAATCTTCCTTCGGGTTTCCCGGGCATGAAACAAAAGTTTCATAGGCATGGAATTTTTGTTTCATAGGCATGGAACTTTTGTCCCATGGGCATGGAATGTTTTTTCCCTCGTCGAGCGGAAGTTCCCGGATGTCCGGCCGGATCAGTACGATCGGATGTTGTTTACTCACATGAAAGGGAGCAATGACGAAACCACTCTGTTCGTCCAGTTCCTCGATGTTATAGAGAAGACGTGCAGAACCGGAGGCCTGCATGGCGAAGCGGGGCGATTCTCCCGGTATCCGCCAAAGTGCAAAACTCCGGTTCCCGTTGATTAATGTATCGATTGCGTTACAAACCTTTGATTCGTCTGGTGTCATTTCTTTTTTAATATACTGTTGACTACACGGATGGAAGATACCAATTTATCTGTGGATGTGAATACATCAACGTTCCAAACGTGTGAGGAGCGTCCTTTATGAATGATGGTTCCGACGGCGCGGACGGTGTCTCCTTCGTGTGCGGATGACATATGGTTGCCGCTGACCTGCATCCCGACTACGATTTCGTCCGGTTTGGCTAAGATCATCGAACCCAGGCCGGCAACCGTCTCCGCCAGTGCGAGGGTCGCTCCGCCGTGCAGGATGCCGAATGGCTGGCGGGTCCGTTCGTCTACCGGCATGGTCGCCTCGACGCGGTCTTCGGAGGCGTAGGTGTACTGAATGCCGAGGTTTCCCATCAGGGCATGTCTGGCCCGCATATTCAATTGGTCGAGCGGTACTTCCGTCGGACGAATTTCCGCCAGGATCGCCCGTTCGACGGCTATTGCCACACCTTCCTCTTCGTTGGTGAGTGTCGTTTTGTCCACACAAGCTTTAACCGAGTCTTCCGCATTTCCCATTGCGATACCGACTCCGGCGAGCTGCAACATGGTCACGTCGCAAACGCCGTCACCGATGGCAATCACCTCTTCCGGCAATACGGATAGTTTGGTCATCAGCACGCCCAATGTGTTCCCTTTGTCGATGAACTGGGGGACGACTTCCAGGAAATAAGGTTCCGAGCGGAATGCTTCGAACACACCGTCGAGGCGTTTCTTCCAATGGTTTTCCAAACCGACCAGCGCCTCTTCGTCGTCACTGGCCAGCATACATTTGCATGGCCGGAAGTCGATGGCTTCGGCGAAGTTGTCGACACCGATTATCTGCATGTTGTTCAGGTTTGCTTCCTGGATGACATATTTGTTATCCGGTTTGTCGGTCAGGATGGAATCTTTGTGATAGGTGAAGATGGCAAAGTCGTTTTTCTTTGCTTTCTTCTCAAAGTAGGGGATCCATTCCGGATCGATACGTTTCTCAAATAATAGTTCGCCGGTCTGTGCGTTAATGATCTGGCCGCCGTTGTAAGAAAGAATGTAACCGCCATAATGGTTCAGTTCCAGCTTTTCAGCGATGGGCATGACTCCATTAGTCGGTCTTCCTGATGCCAATACAATATGTACTCCCATTTGCTGTACCTTCAGAAGGGCAGCCTGGGTACGGGGGCTGATCTCTTTTTTGTTGTTGAGCAGCGTCCCGTCTACGTCGAGAACTAATAATTTATACTTCATGGCCTCTCTGTATTTTTTGTTAATGATACAAATATAACAAATTTTCGTTTCCGGCGGTTACGTGAGAGGACAACTGTGATAAAATAACCTTGTCTATTCAGCAAAAGTGCATAAATCTTTTCTTATTTTTTCTTCACCAAGTCGAACCGTTGAAAACTCCATATATTCTCGTCATAATCCTCCCGTTTGTAATGGCTGTCGCAGATGTAAAGGCCGTCTTTCAGGACAACGATCGAACGGTTCTGATAGCGGTAGTCCGGCAACAGTGTCTCACCGATGATGCGGAAGTTCTTGTCTAAAATCACGATCGAACAGGTCCGGCGGCCGAAACTCCAAATATCTCGCTGGTTCTCCTTCGGATCGACCTCTGATTCGGGGTAGGCAAGGCGGTAATAGACTTCACGGTATTTGTCGTAGTAGATCCTATCATAGAATTGCAACTGATTACATCCAATGAAATAGCTATTCAGGTTCGGAAAAGGTTCCTTGATATGATATTTAGCAGGCTTCAAATATTTACTTTTGGCATTATAAACCTCTATCTTTTCATGATTCGGAGAAGCTACATAGATTGAATCGTTTTGACCAAATACGTAGATGAAGTTTTTTCCATCATATAGCCAATTGACATCTTCATCGCCAACACATAATCGCATTTGGTACAAATCATCCAACGTCGGCTCTGTTGGATGGTAAAAGGGCAATTGCTTGACAGTTTTATTTGTAGTATCCAATACTGCCACAACATGAGTTATATCTTCTTTTTGATTATGATTGTAATGATATAACTGTATATAAAAAAGAGAATCAACGAATATGACATCTTTAAAGGGTGGTAGATAGTCTCCATTAATATCCTGCCTGAAAGAATAATTGCCTTGTCTTTCTCCTTTTCCATTTACACGTATCAAGAACTGGCCTCCACCAGGTTCATTCCAATATATTTCATCCCAATCTTTTACATAATAATCATACGCATTACCGATGCCATTGGGGCCTTCTTTATGACAAGTTACTTTTCTGATACATTTTTCAATAGATGTATCAAAAAATAGAAGTTGTGGCTGGCCGACATTTTCAATCACAATATATTCTCGTTCATCTTTTTCTATCACTTTCGGATACCACCCGATCTCCGTATCCTCATCCACTGGAAACTTCAACCATTTATTCGCAGGACGAAGCTCGACGATATCTACGGGCGTCAAGTTCGTCATATCAGAAGAAGGACTTGAACAGGAAAGCATCAATAGAGTGATAAAGATATATGTTTTGTAGGCCATAATACATTTATTAATGAGTGATTTTAAATATCGAGAGGATAAAATACCCTCTCGATAAAAAGCATACCACATTTACCTTATTTTGCAGGAGTAGGAGGAGGTGGTGGTGTCGGAGGAAATGGTCCAGGGGGTAACAAATTGTCACATGGTGCACAACCATACCGTCCTTCTTTGGCACAAGGGGTGTTTGGTTTAGTTACATCCATCCAACATTGCTGAGTCAGATTCCCGGCAGTTAACGCTTTCAGATTTTCCAAAACGGAAGAGTTCAGTTCATCACCTATACTACCGGCCTTGGTGTCGGTAGTAAGCCCCATACTCACAAATAGGAACAAGGCGAGCAGAGAAAACAGTTTCTGTTTCATAAGGCATCGTTTTTATGGTTTATAATTCCTGCTGTGCAGGTTTGATTTTTCCTTTCAATATTATTTTGATAGCTTTATTCGTATTACAACGTACAAGAATTGTTTCTGAAAAGAAGCCTGAATGCTTCGGTGTGTAAATCAACGTAAAAATCAACTCTTTTCCAGAATCTACAGGTTTTTTATCATATTCGTATTGCACGCAACCGCATGTTGTAGCAACATCAGTGACAATCAAAGGTGATAATCCTGTGTTTCGGATCTTAAACGAGTGTCGGATTGGTTTGTTTTCGGCGATCTCACCAACGTCCTTTATGGGATCATCGACTATAGCCGCCGTTTTCATCTTCACCCAATCGGGCTGCATTCCTAATATATGTTTCAAATATAAATTACGGATTTCAAGGTTTCGCATCGGGTCACCGGCGACCAGCACGCAGAAGTTACGATCTAATAAAAAAGCATGCAACCGCTCGTCTTCCGGAAATTGGTTCAAATGATCCAATTCGTTTTCCTCGTCCAAACAAACCGGCCAGTCGAAATTTCCACTTCTCAAAATATTTCGCACATACTTTGGCCGTTTGTTATGGATGAAAAATAAATACTGCACCTCTCCACCTAACGAATCGACCTCTTGCTTGAACTGTTTCCATTCGTTCAACTTCAATTTGCAATCCACACAGCTATTAGAATCGACATAAAACAATATAGTATAGGGGGACGGATGGATATTAAAATCAACGGTATCTTTTCCATATCGTGTAAATACGGGATTCGCGGGGAAACTCACAGTCTTGCCTTGCCATGTTTCCAATAACTCTGGCAAACTTTGCTTCTTTTCTGAACAGGAAAATAGCAACAACAACAATATGGCAGCTATCCTTTTCATATGAATGCCATAAATTTAAAAACTTTTTTTGAATAAACAATTCTTTTCTTGAAAAATATTAAATATATTTTTTCTTCCTATCTCCACAGAAGTACGATTCTGACACAAACAAGCCTCATTCGCTATCTATTTGATTTGCTTTGAGTTGTTTTGATAACGGGCGAATATTCGTTTTTCATCCTTTTGGTCTGAAAAGCTCTTGTCTTTTTACCTTTTTCCTAAAATCATTTAGATCATTTTAAAAATCATCTAAATGATTTTGGAAAACTATTTGGATGTTTTGGGCAAACCATTCAGATGAATTCGGCAAATCATTTAGATGATTTTTCCAGATGAACCAAAATAGTGAGAAAAAACGGTCAGACAAGGTTCCGAAAAGAACTCAAAATGCCCTTTTAACATCTCATAGGCTCTATAAAGCAACCTGTTTTTAATTGACGTTTAGTCAGCAATCCTTCCGTTTAACTCACAATCTCGTTTATTTTTCCTGTCCTCCTCCGGTTTCCTGATAGCAAAAAGGAGCTACCGGGATATTTATACCGACAAAATGATAATGGCAAACGCAGTTTCCCGGCCTTATTTGTAATCGTTCCGTCCAGGGACACATATAGAGCAATCTGAGGCAGGCAAATTTGACATTTTGTCAGTGCAAAAAAGGGAAGATTTAGACTCGGTCGGTTAATATATATAGTTAAAACCAGTAAGATGGAAGTAGTGAGGAGGGCTGAGTAGTTACCTACAAAAGTGTAAAAATCATTTCTTATTTTTCTTCACCAAGTCAAATCATTGGAAGTTTCATATATTCTCGTGATAATCATTTCTTTATAATGATTATCACAGGCTATTACGTATTCGTTGGATAGTTGTTCCTTTGGAATTGTTAGATTTAATTATAAAATAAACTCTTCCTACTATAAATGGTTCTGGTACTAACCCCCAATATCTGCTGTCTTCGGATTTTTTTAGATTATCACCTATAACAAAAAAGTAATCATATTTAAATTTATATTTTGTTATTGATTGATTCTCGATATAATATTGATTGATTTGTTCGTTAAAGTGCAATTTTTTGCTTGTTTCCCATTCTATTAATGTTTTGTAAAGCACATAATTATTCCGATCTATAAGTATTTCCTTATTTTTATAAGGAATTATTAGTGGCCCAAATTCTTCTATTGAATTTTTAAAAAATGAATAAATTGAATCTGTGCTTATTTGAATGGATCTTGATGAATATGTATGATTTATTTTGATAAGTTCATTTTGGCGTTTTTTAATAGTATACTTTTTGTTTTTTATGAAAATTGTATCTTTGGGAAGACCAATACAGCGTTTGACGTAATATTTCTCTAATTGCATTTTTATTTTGTCTATACCATAATAATAAGGGTAGTTAAATACTAATACATCGTTCCGTTTAATGGTGCTTATTCCTGGAATACGAAATATTTCGACATCTTCACCTCCTAATAATGAAAAAAAATCAAATAATCTAGCACCTATTAGTGGCTTTAAAACGACTACTTTATCTCTTGGTAAAATACTGGGAGTCATGGACTCTGTGTTGATTTGAAAGGATGCAAATAAGAAAACATTGTAGCATATCCATGATATAAAAAGTAATATTATTAATATAATAATATTGAATATATTGTTAACGGATAATAAATGCGTTTTAATACTTGTTTCTCTTATTGATACCATTCATTGTATTTCTTTAAGGTTTAAATATCCAAATTGTATGTCATCATTACAGGCCAATATGAGCCTGTTATTAGATTCGTCATAGCAAAAATTTGTGATATGATATTCTGTTTCTAAAGTGTATAAGTAATTTCCGGATAGGTCGAAAACTAAAAATTTAGTAGCGGTATTTCCTATTTGTCCTTTTGCAGGCTGGTTGATTATTCCTGCATCATTAAGATATAAAGCGAAGATTTTATCACCTACAAAATGTACTGGTCGATAGTATTCTTTACGGCCTTTTTGATTTTCTTTCCAATTATGGCCACCATATATATTATATTTAAGAGTTCCATCTATGGAGCAAATAGACATTAGATCTTGTCCTTGGTAACACTCAACATAGATTCCTTTTTTTGGAGATACATCGAAGTATACACGTTTATTGTTTATATAAGGATGAGTATAGGGCATAGCTTTAAATTCCCTACTGAGTGTGTTTTGTGTTCCGACTGATACATTATAGTTAGATGAGCCATTAGGAGTTAAAATCAATCCCATTCTTGTTGTAATATTGATATATTGATAATAATGTAAGAGCTTTTCTCCAATAATTTTTTGTTTTTTTGATGGGGTATAGAGCTTATAATGGAGTAGACTGTCCAAATTGTAATAGTATATTTGTTGTTTACCTAAGTCTGTTAGCTCTATTTCATTACACATTTCATTAATTCCAACATATCCAAGACGTGTTATTTCCTCTGGACCTGGTCCTGCATAAGCAAAACTTTTAATGTAGTGAAAGTCGTTTTTATTGAAAATATGAACACATTCGTCATACGCTTTAAAATCAGCGATGAGTAGATAGTCTGAAATTAAATAAGGTTTAGAGATGGAGCTGAGAAGAATACTGTCTATTTTTATCTCTTTTATCTTGTTTTTGACATTAATGATATTGTCCCTTTCTGTTTGTATTTTTTCTGTTTCAATTTGTTTTTTGCAACAAATAAACAATATGATGAATAGTAAATAAAATGTGTATTTCATTTTATTGTTATTTTTTAGTAGCAGTGCAAATATCTTTTTAGTTGATGACTTACACTGCTACTTAATGATTAAATTTGTTGATAAATAGAAGTTTATTGAGTCTGTGTTATGTTGGAGGTAATCCACGTTTTAGTGGATGCCATCCGTGACAATAACACATATCTTCCCCTTCAACGCAGCCATCTGCACATTTAGGGTCGATATTTGCAAAAGCATCAATATTAGATTGTTCAAAATCTTCCAATTGAGCATTAGGCGCTTTTGTGTTGGAATACCATATTATAGATATGCCAATTATGATAAAAAGAATAATTGCAAAAAATTTTGTCTTCATGATGAAAAATATTAATTTTGTTTTAAACTAATACTACTTGTTTATTGACAATATAGTATTTTTTGTAATTTGTTTGCTTCGAATCACCTCCTTTCTTTGTCGATTTATAACTGTATGACTAATTTCTTGTTTTAATGTTGCTCATTTTTTATTGATATCGCTTTTTTATAAGTTTTATGTACAAATCTTTTAGATTAGTATTGTGAATAGGATTACCGATAATCTCTATTTCATCTTTCTCATTCAATAGGAAAGTTTGGAAAAGAATACGATTTGGAAATTGATTTAATATATTTAAACTATCTCTTGTGTTAATGCTTATAGGATATTTGAATGAATTTTGTTTTAGTAGATATCGTAGGTCTTGATAATTCTTAGTGTGGATAAAAAATAGAAATGTGATTGCATTATCAGTAGTTGAGTCAATGTAAGATATGAAATTTTTCCATTGACCTAATTGAAGTTTGCAACTTGTACATCCTGCGGAGTCTATATATATTAAAATTTTGTTTTGATTTTTAGCAATAGGAAAATTGATAGTGTCACCATTTGCTGTTATAAAAATAGGATTGTTGGGAAATATGACTTTTTTGCCTCGCCATTCTTTAATAAGTTGAGCGATCTGTGCTTGATCATGATTTTTGCAACTGGCAAAAATCACAAAATTGAGACAGAATATAATGAACAGCCTTAGTGCCATTTTTTTGTAAAGTTATTATTATTTGAGATACCTTGTATTGAGTTTTCTGTTATTTACAATTATTTATGAAATAAATTATTGTGATTAACAAATTGAAGCGTTTCAGTGGGCTGATACTTCTTCGAACAACATTTTCGAGTTTCCCGAAACGGAAGAGGTTCGTTTTTCATTTGTAGGGCTATATCAAAACTATCTTGTTTCCGTGATTGATGCGAACTTGTAATGCGACTGGCGGTATAAATACGGTGAACCCTATGTGGCTTTTATCAAAAAAAATACAATATCCCCTGAAAATGGCGATTTTGCATAGTCACTTCATTTCCTGTAGCTTATAAAAAAGGTAGTTTGTTAAAAAATATTACCCTTGCGTGTAATTTGAATTAGATGGGGTACAAAATCGAAATAGATGCGGTAGTAGTTTCGATTTGGACTAATGGCTTTTTTGCGAATATGACAATAAGAGATCATATCGGGGGAGGAGGTTGGACGGTGATCACCTGTCCTGTCTCCCGGATATACTCGTATAATTCTTTGTAGAAAGCATGGCGTGTCAGTGTCGGAGCGTCTCCGAGGATCATCAGTTTCATGCGGGCTCGGGTGATGGCGACGTTCATGCGGCGCAGGTCGCCGAGGAAACCGATCTGACCTTTGTCGTTGGCGCGTACGAGGCTGATCATGATCACGTCGCGTTCCTGTCCCTGGAAGCCATCTACCGTGTGGACGGTTATCAGGCGGCGGAAAGGTTTGAAGAAAGCGTTGCGCTTGATCAGTCCGCGGATATACTGAACCTGTGATTTGTAAGGCGAAATCAGTCCGAAGTCGATGCTTTCGTCTAATACCCGTTCCTTGCCGATCTTTTCGATATAAGTTTGCAAGGTCGAGACAAGCAACGCCGCTTCTTCTTTATTGATGCGGCTCATGCTGTCGGTGAGCTGGTCTTCCTCGAAATGGCAATCCGCCGTGTCGAGCCAGACGACAGGCGTGTCGAATTCCAGAATGCCGCGGTGCTTGACTTCCGGTGCGGATTGCAACTCGCCGTTGTAGAACCAGCGGGAAGGAAAGCGCATGATGTCGTCGTTCATCCGGTACTGTATTTTCAGTAGTGAGACGGTTTCGGGCTTCCGGTCGGTTATTTTTTGCATCAATGTTTGGTCCAGGCCGCCACGTGCCGCCTCTATACATTTAATGGTAGGGGGGAGTTGATGGTGGTCGCCGGCCAGGATGACCCGGTCCGCCTTGCCGATCGCAATCCAGCAGGCGGCTTCAAGTGCCTGGGCTGCCTCGTCGATGAAGAGGGAGGTGAAGTTACGGTTGGTCAACACCCGGTTGGCTGATCCGACCAGCGTGCAGGCTACGACACGCGCCTCGTCAAACAGCTCCGTGTCGATCTTTACTTCCAGCTCGGTAGCCCGGAAACGGAGGCGGGAGAGGCGGTTGCGTGCCGTCTCCTTTTCGCTGTGGCTCTTTTTGCGGAGGTTGGACTGTATTTCGCGGATCGCTTTGCGGATTCCCCATAATTCGGCATAGTCGGGATGTGACTCGAAACGCCGTTCATAGGTGAAGGAAAGCATCTTGTCGTTTACACGTGTCGGATTGCCGATGCGCAGGACGTTAATACCTCTGTCCACTAATTTCTCCGATATCCAGTCTACCGCCGTATTGCTTTGGGCGCAAACCATTACCTGGTTTTCCCGGTGTAAAGTCTCATAGATCGCTTCAACCAAGGTGGTCGTTTTGCCGGTTCCGGGAGGACCGTGCACGATCGACACATCCTTAGCCGCCAATACATGGTTGACCGCCTCTTCCTGCGATACGTTCAGCCAGGGAAAGCGAACGGGAAAAAGCGTGCGCCGGCTGGCGGGAGTTTTACCCAGCAACACGTCCCGCAGGTAAGCCAATCGGTTCCCTTTCGCCTGGATAACGGTGGACAGGGCGTTGAACATCGTCTTGTAGCTGGTCTCGTCGAAATAGAGTTGGACGCCGATCCCGCCCGCCTTTTGTATGTCCATAAGTGCGCTTGGCGAGGGCAATACTACGACCATCCGGTCGTCCTGTACATAACTGATGACAGTTGAGAAGTTCAGGTATTCGGGTTTGCCGCCTCCGTTTGTCGTGAAAAAGCAGACCGGGCGGCCATATTCGAAATTATGTTCGGTCTCTTTGTCTTCCAGCCGTTCGATTTCGACGACAAACTGGTTCAGGGAATTATAGTAGCTTTTTCCCGGTACGACAGGATACCAGCACAGCCCTTGCTGGATGCGGCGGCGTATGCCGGCCCGTTCGGTTTGTTCCCGGTACATCTCCTTTTCATATTCGAATTCTTTCTGCAGGAGATCGTGCTGATGTTGCAGGTCTGCTGCCGGAGTCTTGAATTGGGTAGTCATCGTTCTTTGTTTAATCGGGCGCAAACTTACATAAAAAAACGCAATCGGATAGGGGTTTTTGCCCTTTCCGGTGTCATGAAGTCAAACAGATGATTATCTTTGTTTCTAAAATAGAAGGATAAAAATAGCAGAGTATGAAAAACAGAGTTCTATGCGTAATGATGTCTTTGTTGATTCTGACGGGATGCGGATCGATGAAGAATATGAGCCGGGAGGAACGTGCAGGCGTAGGCGCCCAGATCGGTGCTTTTGTCGGATGGCTTTTCGGTGGAGCGGTCGGAAATGCTATAGACGATGATATCGGTGGTGACATAGGGGCGTTTGTCGGGACGGCGGTCGGAGGAATTGCTGGTGCGCAGATCGCTGCAAATACAGGCGATCAGGTAAGAGTGGAGAAAAGGAATCCGGGAAATTATACGCCCTCTTCTCATGTCCTCCTTCCCGATTTGAAGATCGAAGATATCTTGCTGGAAGAGGACAGCGTCAGCCGCGATAACAAGATCAATGCAGGCGAAACCTGCCGCATCTCCCTGGTAATCGTGAACAACAGCTTTCAGGATGCTTTGGACGTGGAGCCGATCGTGAAAGTCGTGAAGGGCAAATACCTGAAACTGTCCGAGCCGGTCAAGATAGCCAAAATCACCCGCGATGACCGTATCACTTATAACGTCACGGTACAGGCCTCCCCGAAACTGCGTACGGGCGAAGCCGTGTTCAGCGTCCGCCTTCGGGAAAGCCGCGGCAATGGTACGGAAGAGGAAACCTTTACCGTCGAAACGATGGGCAATTGACCGGGTATGCCTATATTTCAAAAGAAGCAATCATTTTGTATAATCCTGACATCCATGTTTCATACCCGTAAATCTTCATTTATGATAGATTGGAGCTTTCGAAAGGCAATCCGAGACTTACTCGATAAGTAAGTCTCGGATTGTTTTTGTACAAAGCATTTCTCTATTTTCAATTAATCATTACCTTTGTCCGGTAAAGTCAAAAATCTATATATCCATGGATAAAACAATTCAAACACAAATCATCAAACTTATACATCAGGAAGTGATTCCCGCTATCGGTTGTACGGAACCGGTTGCAGTCGCGTTGGCTGCTGCTAAGGCTGCCGAAGTTTTAGGTCGCAAGCCGGAAAAGACGGAAGTATTCCTGAGTGCCAATATCCTGAAGAATGCAATGGGCGTCGGGATTCCCGGGACTGGGATGGTCGGCTTGCCGATAGCGATTGCTTTGGGGACGCTGATCGGTAAATCGGCTTATGGCCTTGAAGTGTTGCGCGACCTGACACCGGAAGCGCTTGCCGAAGGAAAGCAGATGATCGAAGATAAATGCATTCATATCGCTTTAAAGGAAAATGTCGACAAATTATATATAGAAGTTGTCTGTTCTGCCGGAAATGAAACTTCGCGGGTGATTATCTGCCACGGACATACGAATATCGTGTATGTAGAGAAGAATGGTGCGGTTCTGACCGATCTGCGGAAAGAAGGGGATGCCTGCGATGCTGCCGGTGAAGATGAAGAACTGAAACTCTCTTTCTCTACCGTCTATGAATTTGCGATGCAAATGCCGGTCGACGAGATCCGCTTTATCCTGGAGACTGCAGATCTCAACCGGAAAGCGGCCGAGGCTTCCCTGAAGGGCAATTTCGGTCATACGGTGAGCAAGACCGTTTCCGGTGCGTACGGACGTAAATATATGGGCGACTCTGCCTATACCCACATGCTCGCAATGACGGCTGCCGCCTGTGATGCCCGTATGGATGGCGCCATGATCCCGGTGATGAGCAACTCCGGCAGTGGGAACCAGGGGATTGCAGCGACGCTTCCCGTTCTTTCTTTTGCCGAAGATATCGAATGTACGGAAGAACAGTTGATCCGTGCCCTGATGTTAAGCCACCTGATGGTCATCTATATCAAACAAAGCCTGGGACGCCTGTCCGCCCTTTGCGGCTGTGTTGTGGCTGCCACGGGAGCCAGTTGCGGTATCACTTATCTGATGGGGGGCGATAAGGTGCAGGTTTCCTATGCGATCAAGAACATGATCGGTAATATCACCGGTATGATCTGCGACGGGGCAAAGCCCAGTTGTGCCATGAAAGTTTCCAGCGGTGTTTCGACTGCAATGCTGTCCGCGCTGATGGCAATGGAAAACAAGGTAGTGACTCCGGTCGAGGGCATCATCGATGAGGATGTCGACAAGTCGATCGTCAACCTGACTTCTATCGGTTCCAAAGGTATGGAAGCTACTGATAAACTGGTGTTGGACATTATGACTGGAAAATCCTGTTAACGAAAAGAATATGCTGACCGATATCCGTCTGTTAAGCCATCAATTGGCAAAACCCCGGTTTAAGAGTCCAAAGGAACTGGTTGCCTGGATGGGAGCGATCCAGGCACAGGAATATGCCATGGCGAAATGGGCGGTCGGTACTCGTTTGAAGTCTTCCTCGTTACAGGCGGTGGACGATGCGCTTGCAAAGGGGGAAATCCTGCGTACCCATATATTACGGCCGACCTGGCATTTTGTCGTTGCTGGGGATATCCGCTGGATGATGCAATTGTCCGGAGCCCGTATCAGGACTGCTTTCGAATCGTATGCCAGGAGTCATAAAATCGAAATTACCGGGAGCGATTATATAAGAGGTTGCAATTTGCTGGAAAAGTTGCTGGGAGGCAATAACAGCCTGACCAAACAGGAACTGAAAGATGGGTTTTGTAAGGCGGGAATGGAGGTTGACAATTTTCTTATCTCTCATTTTCTGATCCGTGCCGAAACGGATGGCCTTGTATGTAGCGGGGTGGATAAAAACAGGAAGTCGACCTATGCTTTGCTGGAAGAACGTGTGCCTCCTGTGAAAGAACTTCATCGGGAAGAGGCGCTTGCCCGGTTGGCTACCTTATATTTTCAGAGCCATTCTCCGGCTACATTGCCCGATTTTATCTGGTGGTCCGGCTTAACGGCGACTGAAGCGCGGCATGCAATCGCTTTGATTGAAGGTAATCTGCTTGAGGAAAAGTATGATTCGGAAACCTTTTATTTGCATACTTCCTGTGATTGTAAGGCCCGTTGCCGGAAGGTGCTGCATCTGTTGCCCTCGTATGATGAATATCTGATCAGTTATAAAGACCGGACGACTGTTATGCAACGCGAACATCATCCTAAGGCTTTCAATACTTTCGGCATTTTTTACCCCGTTATCCAATACAACGGTCGTATCGTTGGTAACTGGAAAAAAGACTCGAAGAAGAAAGCTCCTGTTGTCGAAACTTCTTTTTTCGATGAAGCTTCCAATATCCCGGAAGATTTGCTGAAAAAGGCTATCGATTATTATTGCTCTTTCCACACCAAAAAGTAAGAATTCCACACCGGGTTGTGGAATTTTTACACACTTTCCACAATTCGTTCCACACTTCCCCGATTTCAACTATATTATGTGTGTTTTATTTATTGCGATGTATACCAGTGTCTTATGTTGAAATATATCTTCTTGCCCGTTCCTGGCATATTCTTTGCGACTTAATTGTTAGAATTAGATATTATCCTTCCCGAGATATTGTTTTCTGATTAGATATTTGATTAGAAAAAGCTTATCGATTTAAAATCCGCTTCGCCTGTGAAGGTAAAGCGGATTTTTAGTTTAGAACCATTTTTTCGGCTCGCGCTACCTTGTCAAGTTCGTGAGACTGCATATTTGCGATAACGGTAATAAGCGATGCCTGCCAAATCAGCCAGAAACCAACCGATAGGAATAGACCACCAAATACCGGTAACCCCTATGGAAGGAATGGATGCCAGCCAATAGGAAAGGACGACACGTGTACCTAAAGACAGAATGGTAAGCACGACGGACATTCCCGGCATACGGATGGCCCTGTAATAGCCATAAAGGAGAAACAAGATTCCGATGCCTAAATAAAAAGTCCCTTCGATGCGCAGGTATTCTGTTCCGATGCGAAGTATCTCAGTCTCATCCGGACGGACGAAAATAAGCATCAACGGCTTGGCAAAAAAGAAAACCAACAGCGAGACGACAAGGGAAAAGACGATCGTTATAAGAAATGCGCTACGTACTCCCCGGCGGATGCGGTCCCCTTTCCGTGCCCCGAAATTCTGGGCGACAAAAGTGGAAAAAGCATTCCCGAATTCCTGAACGGGCATATAGGCGAAGGAGTCGATCTTGACAGCCGCGGCGAATGCCGCCATGACAGCCGTACCAAAACTATTGACCAATCCTTGCACCATCAATATGCCGAAGTTCATCACGGATTGTTGGACGCAAGTCAGTGTGGAGAAGGAAGTGATTTCTCTCAGGCTGGAACGGTCGAAGCGCATATCTTCCCGGTGTAACCGCAGTTCGGGACGGGCTTTATAAGTGTACAACAAGATTCCGGATGCCGCCGTTCCCTGTGCGATGACCGTTGCGACCGCCGCTCCTTCGATGCCTCGGTCCAGGATGAGGATAAGAAATAAATCAAGCCCGATATTCAAAACAACCGATACGGCCAGGAACCATAGAGGTGTTACGGAGTCGCCTACGGCCCGAAGCAGCGCCGAATAAAAATTATACAGGAAAGTAAAGGCTATTCCCCAAAAAATGACCCATAGATAGTTACGCATCAACGGATAAACATCACAGGGGACTTGCAACCAGCGTAAAATCGGATCGAGCCAGAGGAACACTGCCACATTCAACAAGACGGTCACCATGCCGATCAAAAGGAAAGAAACATAAATGCTGCGTCGCAAGGCAGGTAAGTTGCCGGCTCCGTATTGCAGTGAGAATACAGTGCCGCTACCCATCGACAACCCTAGCAGAATGGAGATAAGGAAAACCATCAAGGTATAGGCGGAACCAACTGCGGCCAAGGCATTTGCACCGATACATTGCCCTACAATCAGCGTATCGGCTATGTTATAGCATTGTTGCAAAAGCGACCCTGCCAACATCGGTAAAGTGAATTGTAGCAGGGTAGTGGTTATACCTCCTTGTGTAAGGTCTCCTTTCCGTAACATTGTCAACTCTTTTTATCCGTATAATTTTTGTATGAGTTTGCAAAAGTACGAATTTAATCAGATAACCATTCCTTCAACTCTCCTGTGGTATCCCTATGTAATAAATATTAATAACTAATCAAGCATCAAACTCATATAAGCTTCCCGGCTCTGGTAGTCGAGCAGCAGGCGGGTGAGTGACTGGGTGTCCATTTCTTTGAGTTCTCCGATGTTGAGAACAGAGTTTTCGTGGGTGGAGGCCCAGTGATGGATAAGGCGGTCGCGGTCCAGGACACGTGCCATGCCTAAGGGGAAAGTGCCCGGGCCGGTGAAAGGAGTGCGGTAGATGGCCTTTTCCACCTTGCTTTGCGTTGTCGCTTCCTGCAGGAGCAGGTTTTTGATATGATCGTTGTCGTACATCAACTCTTTGACATAGATATGATCGCCGGCTGGATAGAAAAAGATCATGCCGATCGGTTCGTCCTGAATATTCAGAGCGGTCAGCATCTGTCCGCCGGACATCTGTAAATCGCGCAGGATGGTGACGAAATCGTCATAACTATGCAACACATAGCAGGTGCGTTCCCGCTGTTTCTTATTGAAGAATTTATAGAGCGAATCCACAGAGGGCACTTCCGGCGGTACGACCAGAACCCCCTGTTCCCAGGCAATCTCATAAGGACGGATATAGGTCTCTTCCGAATAGTCGAAAGCCTCCGTATATCCTAAATCGCGATAATAATCGAACAGCCACGGATCGGCCGGGATGATGACCGTCAAGGCCACTTTCCGGCTTTCCATCACTTTGAAAGCGTCTTGTATCAGTTGGCGCATAAGCCCCTGGCCACGTTCGGAAGGCAAGGTACAGGCGCCATATATATAGTTTACGGATATCTCCTTCCCGTAGTAGGTCATGACGTACGGAAGCATTTGAAGGGCGGAAACGATCTTTCCGTCTTTCTTTATAAACAGGGCGTTTTCCTTTTTGTAAACCCGGTCGAAAAACAGTTTGATAAACTCTTCGCTGTCGTCGAAAGAAGTACGCCACAGGTCGATCAATTGAGGCTTGTTGTTATCCATCGTTCAATATTATTTAGCAGGTTTCTTTATTGCTGCGGATTTTTCCAATAGGATGAACGGGTTATACGAAAGTTTAGCCTGCCGCAGACCCGGAATGCCCAAGTCTTCCTCCCGGTTCACATATATATACTTCTCCGGCAGATGGGAGGCGAATTCTTTGTTGATAACAGCATAAGCCCCTTCATAGTTCACATCGGCCTTTTCGACATGTACCCCGAAAGTATCGTGATTGATCGGAGCGCCGAAGGTGAAAGCCACAATCTGATGGTCTACGCAGATGGCACCGCCTATCAGTCCCAGTTCGTCGTAATGGTTCAGGGCATAGATTATGGAGCGGCGTTCGTCGTTCAGATCTTCTTCGTCGTTATCCTCCCGGTTAGCTTTGTACCATTTGCATTCGAGTTGCAGGCATTCGGGTACGAGTTCCGGGGTGATAGGGATGTATTCGTATGTATATTTTTTATTGAAGTTGTTGATATGATTACGTTTTGCCTGGTATTTCTTCCCTTTCAGGGTTGCCAGGTCTTCACGCAGGTAGATATAATCGAAATAATCCCGTTCGGGAATGTAGAAGAATCCTCCGGGGATCGCTTTTTCCAGTTCTTCCCTTGCATCAGGCGTAACACCGAGCATGCAGAGAGGATGCCCTTGCTCGAGGGAATCGGCTTCCAGCAATTCGATCATCTGTTTCAGGTTCCCTTGTCCCGTTGGCGTCATATAGGCAACTCTCGATTTTTCTTCGATCCAGAAACGGATCAGCAGACTACCGTCGACAACGGCAAACTCACTGTCGTAGAGGAATCTCCAGCTACAAATGTTAGCAAATGAATAGTCGCAATTCTTGTAATTGCTCGGTATCGTAAAGGATGTTATAATATCTCTATCTTCGATTCTGATTGGTTTGAACGGTATCTTCATCTTTTTCTTTTTTGATGTGCAAATATAGAACTAATAAGAATGCATGAATGTTTTATGCGGAATAATATCAATCGATTCTGTATATCGCGTGATAAACCCTATAAATGTTATTAATAGCAATTTAACTAAACATAAAAATGATTGTGCATATTAAACTAACATCTATCTTTAAATGTTCGAAGTGAAATGATTTTTATTTTAAAGCGAGAAGGAAATGAATACAAATAAAATATTACCGATTGACCTCTATCATGCTGTGTCAACCGCGAATTTGACATTGGAAAGTTCTTTGAAGATCATTCACGTCGAAATCGGGCAGGATCATGAATTGCTGCCATTGGAATCGGGTACTCTTGCCGTGATTTGCCGGGCAGGGAAGTTCGAATGCAGAGCGTTTGAAAAGGAGATATCCATAACTGCCGGCCAAGTGTTTCTGGCGGCAACAGACGATGTGAGCGATATATCCCGTTTTTCAGAGACGGGGTTTGAAGGGGTTGTGATCTATGCCGGCAGCGATCTGCTGATCAACCGGCAGCGTCTGATGTCCAGGACTATTACGCCGGACGAGATGGAAGAGGCCGGCCTTTATATCCGGTTGATCCAGTCGCAGATCGAACGAATGAGTGATGTACGCGTCAAAGTGGTGGAATCGCTGTTGCGTGCCCTCATTTTCTTCCTACAGCAGGGAGGACATCTGGCTGACGATCGGGACGACGAAGTCCCGCCTTTTTTCCACGATTTCGCTTTGCTGATTAGCCGTTACCATCATTATCCGGTCTATTATTTCGCGGAGAAGTTGGGGATGACTTCGATGGAGTTGAATAATAAATGTAAATCGTATTCCGGTATTTCGGCGGCGGAATGGATAAGCCAGTATGTATTACTGGAGGCAAAAGACTTGTTGATTAAGACTCGCCTGAGACCTTCCCGCATTGCCGTGATGCTGAATTTCTCAAATTATGATACCTTTGCACGTTGGTTCAGGAGACATACCGGGGAATTACCGGGAAACTGGAGGTGATGGGAATTGAGAATTGAAAATTGAAAATTAAAATACCATGAGGTGGACATTTGAGAATGCAAAGATAAAGGGGCGGGTCGTCTTGACTGATTCGCTCCATGAAGACCTGGATCTTCTGAAAGACAAGACGCTGTATAAATTTATCTGGGTGAGTTCCGGCGAAATTGAGTTGGATATCGACCACCAGCAGATTGTTTTGAAGGAAGGGCAACTGGTTCCGCTATCCCATTTACATCATCTGGAATTTATGCGCATCGATGGCAGGTACTATGCTCTGATGTTCAACGCTAATTTCTATTGCATATATGGAAACGATCATGAAGTGTCGTGTAACGGACTGCTGTTCCATGGTTCGTCGCACGTGCTGACTTTCGTCCTTTCGGAAGATGAACGGCGGAAGATCGACACGCTGACGGGGATCATGAAGGAAGAATTTCAGAGTACCGACCACCTGCAGGACGAGATGTTGCGAGTATTGTTGAAGCGTTTTATCATATTATGTACGCGAATAGCAGAAGACCGGCAGGGAGTCGTTCGGGAGAACAGTTTCCAGTTCGAGACGATCCGCAAGTTCCATGTCCTGGTCGATACTTATTTTAAGGAGAAGAAACAGGTTCAGGAATATGCGGATATGTTGAACAAATCTCCGAAGACACTGGCGAATATCCTTTCGGCCTATCAGCAGCCTTCCGCCATCCGTATCATCCACAACCGCATCCAGGCCGAAGCCCAACGCCTGCTGCTCTATACCGCCAAAAGCTCGAAAGAAATCGCCCTGATGCTGGGGTTCGAAGATCAGGCGACATTCAGCCGCTTCTTCAAGAATGCAACCGGGCTGAGCGCGACCGAATATCGTCGCCAGAATAAGAAAGAGGCAGTGGCGAAATAGGGAATATTGCCAAATTTAAGGGCAAAATCATTATCCTCTGAAATCTAAAGGCTCTGTATTTTTGTGCTATTGGAAAAACAGAACAATTAATAGATGCTTATTGGGAACAATTAGGTTAAAAGAAATGTTCCTTAAGTAGAAAATCAAAAGGAGGAAAACAAAAGATGAAAAAGTATGATGCAATCATCATTGGCTTCGGTAAAGGCGGAAAGACACTGGCCGCTGATTTAGGCAACCGCGGATGGACTGTCGCCGTAGTGGAACGTTCGAAAGAAATGTACGGCGGGACATGTATCAATATCGGATGCATTCCGACTAAGACATTGGTACACCTTTCCAAAGTAGCGCAATATTCCCACTTCACGACATTCGAGCAATATGCCGATGCGTTTCACAAGGCAATCGAGGAAAAAAGAAAGATCACGGCTGCTTTACGTCAGAAGAATTTTGAGAATCTCGACAGCAAAGAGACGGTAACTGTTTATACCGGTGTCGCCTCGTTCCTCTCCCCAACGGAAGTGGAGGTGAAAACCGATCGTGAAACGATCGTGCTGCAAGGCGGCAAAATCTTTATCAATACCGGCGCTTCCACCATCGTCCCCAACATAAAAGGGATCGAAGGCAATCCTTTCGTTTACACCAGCACTTCGATCCTGGAACTGGATCGGCTGCCCCGTCGCCTGGCGATCGTGGGAGGCGGCTATATCGGACTTGAGTTCGCATCTATTTTTGCCAATTTCGGATCGGACGTGACGGTTTTGGAGGGAGGCGACAAGTTTATTCCCCGTGAAGACCGCGATATCGCTGATGCCGTGAAGACGGTTTTGGAAAAGAAAGGCATTTCGATCCGCCTGAACGCTGTCGTACAGGAGATCGAGCACGATGCCGCCAAAGCTACCGTTGTCTACCGCGAAGCACTGACAGGCGATACGGTGCGGGTCGATGCCGATGCGATCCTGCTGGCTACCGGACGCCGTCCGAATACCGAAGGGCTGAACTTGCAGGCTGCCGGTGTGAAGCTGACGGAGCGCGGGGCGATCGAGGTGGACGACCGCCTGCATACGACCGCCGATAATATATGGGCGATCGGAGACGTGCGCGGCGGTTTGCAGTTCACGTATCTTTCGCTGGATGATTACCGCATCATACGTGATGAACTTTTTGGAGACGGCAAACGCAACACCGGTGACCGGGAGGCGGTCGCCTATTCCGTGTTCATCGATCCGCCCCTGTCGCATGTCGGCTTGAACGAAGAGCAGGCGCGGCGGACAGGACGTAACATAAAAGTCTCCAAAGTCATGGCCGCTTCGATGCCGAGAACCCGCACGATCGGACAGACGGAAGGATTGCTGAAGACGGTCGTGGATGCCGATACGAACCAGATATTGGGAGCTACGCTGTTTTGCGCCGAGTCGAGCGAAATCATCAACCTCGTGTCTTTGGCGATGCGTACTGACAATGATTATGTCCTCCTTCGTGACAATATTTTCACTCACCCTTCTATGAGTGAGTCTCTGAATGATTTATTCAACATAAAATAAGACAAATAAAATATGAAAGCAGATATAGGATTGATCGGGCTCGCCGTGATGGGCGAGAACCTGGCACTCAATATGGAAAGCAAAGGTTTCACGGTTGCCGTATATAACCGGAGCGCACCGGGCGAAGAGGGTGTTGTAGACCGTTTTGTCAATGGCCGGGGCAAAGGCAAACATTTTATCGGGACGCATTCTATCGAACAATTGGTCGATTCGGTAAAAAGTCCCCACATCATCATGATGATGGTCAAGGCAGGGCGTCCCGTAGACGAGCTGATCTCGCAACTGCTCCCTTTCCTTTCGCCGGGCGATGTGATTATCGACGGAGGCAATTCTGATTTCCACGACACGGAACGCCGTGTGAAGGAGTTGGAAGGAAAAGGAATCTATTTCGTCGGGACCGGTATTTCGGGTGGAGAAGAAGGAGCCTTGCACGGCCCGTCCGTGATGCCCGGAGGTTCGGTGGAAGCCTGGCCGCTGGTGAAAGACATTTTGCAGGGGATTTCCGCCAAGTTGGACGACGGTTCGCCTTGCTGCGAATGGATCGGAGCGGGTGGCGCCGGCCATTTTGTGAAGATGGTGCACAACGGCATCGAATATGGCGATATGCAGCTTATTTCCGAAGCCTATTCGCTGTTGAAAAACCGGAAAGGATTGGACAACGATGCGATGGCCGTCGTTTTTGATGAATGGAACGGAGGGGAGTTAGATAGTTTCCTGATCGAGATTACCGCTAATATCCTGCGTTTCCGCGACGAAGATGGAAAGCCGTTGCTCGATAAAATCTTAGATGTCGCCGGACAGAAGGGAACCGGCAAATGGAGCGCGATTGCGGCGATGGACGAAAACGATCCGCTGACGCTGATTACGGAAGCGGTTTATGCCCGCCTGCTCTCGGCTTTGTATCCTGAACGGGTAAAGGCGGCAAGCCTTTATAGTGGAAAGTTGAAAGTTGAAAGTGGAAAGTTATCAGACAACGCTCAACTTTCAACTTCTAACACTCAACTTTCAACTTTCAACTTTCAACTTTCAATTGAAGACGTTCGTCAGGCGCTATATGCAGCCAAGTTGGTTTCCTATGCACAGGGATTCTCTTTGCTTCGCCGTGCTTCCGAACATTATGGTTGGGATTTGGACTACGGGACGATTGCCCGCATCTGGCGCAAGGGATGTATCATTCGTTCCGTCTTCCTGCAAAAGATTACGGATGCGTACAGGAAGAACCCGGGCCTCGAAAACTTGCTCTTCGATGACTTTTTCCATAGTAAGATACAGGCTTGCCTTCCCGCCTGGCGCCGGATTGTCGCCGAAGGTGCGCTGAGCGGTGTAGCTCTGCCTGCCATGAGTTCGGCTTTAAGCTATTTCGACGGGCTGCGCACGCTGCATTCGGCTGCGAATATGATTCAGGCGCAACGCGACTATTTCGGAGCCCATACCTACGAACGTACCGATCGCGAACGCGGTCATTTCTTCCACACCAATTGGACCGGGGAAGGAGGTAACACGGTTTCGGGAACGTATAGCGTCTGAATTACCAACATCGTATATCGTAGGGGCGGGGCTCTGCTCTGCCCATTGGTATCCGATAAGGTGACGTTATTTTCATTGGGCGGAGTAGAGCCCCGCCCCTACGGGTCCCGATATTCAATTAATTTAAAAGCAAATGAAAACAGCAAGCAATCAATTATTAGTTATATTCGGAGCTTCCGGCGACCTGACGGGGCGGAAACTCCTGCCTTCGCTCTACGAACTGCACGTTCGTGGGTTATTGCCGGAGCGCTTCTGTATCTTGGGAGCATCCCGTACGGAATATTCCGACGACGAATACCGCGCCTTCGAAAAGGTGCATATCCGGGAATCCCTGAAGAACAAAGAGGTGGACGAAACGGAACTGGACAATTTCCTCCGCCGTGTCTTTTACCTTGCGTTCGATTCGACCAATTCCGCCGAGTACTATAAACTGAAAGATCGTATTCATCAGTTACAGCAAGAGCAGCAGTTGCCGGACAAGATTATTTATTATCTTGCCACACCCCCGGTGATGTATGAACTGGTTCCGACCTGCCTGAAAGAAAACGGGATGAATGTTGCCGGAAGCGAGGATGGCTGGCGTCGGGTGATCGTGGAGAAGCCTTTCGGAACGAGCCTCGAATCGGCCGAGCGGCTGAACAAGCATCTCATCCATATCTTCGATGAGAAGGAAATTTACCGTATCGACCATTATCTGGGGAAAGAGACGGTTCAGAACATCTTAGTGCTCCGTTTCTCCAACGGTATCTTCGAACCGTTGTGGAACCGTAACTATATCGATTCGATCGAGATCAGCGCCTCGGAAACGCTTGGCGTGGAGAATCGCGGGAAGTATTATGACGGGGCGGGAGCCTTGCGCGACATGATCCAGAACCATTTGATGCAACTGATGGCATTTACGGCAATGGAGTCGCCTTCGGTGTTCGACCCGGAGCCGATCCGCGACGAGATCGTGAAGGTGTTCCGCGCTTTGCGTCCGTATAAGACGCACGATATGGACAACCTGATAGTGCGTGGCCAGTACGACGGCTATCGGGAAGAGAAGAATGTGGCGCCTGACTCCACTACGGAGACGTACGTCGCTATGAAAATGTTTATCGATAACTGGCGTTGGAGCGATGTCCCGTTCTATATCTTTACCGGAAAGAAATTGCCGGAGAAGAGTTCGGAGATCGTGGTGAACTTCAAATCCACTCCTCATCAGCTGTTCGCCGGACAATGTTCGGGAGGTTCCTGTAACAAACTGATTATCCGTATCCAGCCGAACGAGAGCATCACGTTGAAGTTCGGCTTGAAGATGCCGGGAGCCGGTTTCACAGTGAAGCAGGTGGGTATGGATTTCCGCTATGATTCGCTTTCGAAGAACTATCTGCCCGATGCCTATGAGCGTCTGTTGCTCGATGCCATGCTGGGCGATTCGACTTTGTATGCCCGTAGCGATGCTTTGGAGGCAAGCTGGCGACTGATCGACCCGATCCTTCATCACTGGAAGGAAGAGGGTGCGAAGAACCTGTTCTTCTACGCTCCCGGTGAAGACGGCCCGATCGAAAAGGCCAAGTTGGGGATGATACCGAAGGATTGCCCTTGCCAAAGTTGTCAATGATATAAAATAGATGGTTATGATAATAGAGAATTTTAAAGACGATGAAGAGGCTCTTCGGGCAATGACCGGGGAGCTTGTCCGGTATATGGACCGGAAAGATGACGGCCTGCCTTTCAACCTCGCTTTGTCGGGAGGAGGGACGGCACAGAAGATGTTCGCTCTTTGGGTGGATGAATATAAAGACAAGATCGACTGGGATGTGATCCGTTTCTTTTGGGTGGATGAACGGTGTGTCCCGCCGACCGACCCGGACAGCAATTATGGACATGCAAACGAGCTTTTGTTCAAGCCTCTGCATATACCCGCCGACCATGTTCACCGCATTCACGGCGAAGTGGAGCCTGGTACGGAAGCGATGCGCTATTCACGTATCGTGAAGGAGTATCTGCCCCGGCACGGGCAATTGCCCTATTTCGATTGCATCATCCTGGGGATCGGTGGCGATGCGCATACTGCGTCCATCTTTCCGGATACCTTGCCGCTATTGACGGACAGCCGTAATTATGCCGTTTCCCAACATCCCGAATCCCGACAGTACCGCATCACGATGACCGGTCCGCTGATTCTGAATGACTCGCCGTTACTGATCCCGGTCCTCGGGCCGGGAAAGAAAGAGATGCTTGAAGAACTGAAAAAAGGCTATTCCGCAACCAATCCTACACCTGCCGCCTATATCCTTTCCCATGCGGTAGAGGCGTTTGTCTATACGACGAACGGATAGAAATCCGGGCAGCCGGAAGTTCGTAAGGCGAATCAGACAGTTCAGATCCGATTCGAGCAGCTTTAAACGATTTTTATTTCAAGGCAGAGATATGGAGAATATCTTTGCCTTTGTTTATTTATTGACAAATAACGCGAACTAACAATTAATCGAAGAATATATGTTTAAAGCTATTGTCCGTTTTTCCGTCCGGAAGAAGCTGTTTGTGGGGCTGACGGCATTGTTCCTGCTGATCGGGGGAATCTATGCGATGTTGACCCTCCCGATCGATGCTGTCCCGGATATCACCAACAACCAGGTGCAGATCGTGACAGTCTCGCCGACCCTGGCTCCGCAGGAGGTGGAGCAACTCATCACGCTACCAGTCGAGATTGCGATGAGCAACATCATGAATGTGGAAGAGATCCGGTCCGTGTCGCGGTTCGGCCTCTCGTTAGTCACGGTTGTCTTTAAGGAGAGTGTCCCGACGCTGGATGCCCGCCAGCTTATCAACGAGCAGATACAGGCCGTCTCCGGCGAGATCCCTGCCGAATTGGGAACGCCGGAACTGATGCCGATCACGACCGGGCTGGGGGAAATCTATCAATATGTGCTGAAGGTAGCTCCCGGATATGAGAAGGAGTACGACGCGATGGAGCTGCGCACGATCCAGGACTGGATCGTCAAGCGGCAACTGTCGGGCATCCCCGGCATCGTCGAGATCAACAGCTTCGGGGGATATCTGAAACAGTATGAGGTGGCGGTTGATCCGGACGCCTTGTACTCGCTGAACATAACGATCGGCGAAGTGTTCGAGGCGTTGAACCGTAACAACCAGAATACCGGAGGCAGCTATATCGAGAAAGCAAACCGCGCCTATTACATCCGGTCGGAGGGAATGATCGGCCGGACAAAAGACATCGAACGCATCGTCATCACCAACCGCGGAGGCATCCCGATCCATATCAGCGACATCGGAACCGTACGCTTCGGAGCGCCCAAACGTTTCGGGGCGATGACGATGGACGGCACCGGCGAATGTGTCGGCGGCATCGCCATGATGCTGAAAGGCGCGAATGCCAATGTGGTGACCAAAGAGCTGGAAGCCCGCGTGGAGAAAGTGCAGAAGATGTTGCCGGAAGGCGTCAGCGTAGAGCCTTACCTGAACCGCTCCGAGCTGGTGAACCGGAACATCTCGACGGTCGTGCGAAACCTGATCGAAGGAGCCTTGATCGTCTTTATCGTCCTGATGTTGTTCTTAGGGAATGTGCGGGCGGGGCTGATCGTGGCTTCCGTGATCCCGTTGGCGATGCTGTTCGCCTTCATCATGATGCGCCTGTTCGGGGTGTCGGCCAACTTGATGAGCTTGGGGGCGATTGACTTCGGTATCGTGGTCGAC
>ERZ791909.491-NODE-491-length-34051-cov-4.151341_pt1 | contig 34051 bp, 50 predicted proteins | sample MGYA00510143_ERZ791909 | MGnify/ENA primary metagenome ERZ791909 (study PRJEB30046, sample SAMN00792093) | human gut metagenome | study: EMG produced TPA metagenomics assembly of the A metagenome-wide association study of gut microbiota in type 2... | reverse complement strand
GCAGCAGCTCGCCGCCGTAGCCCTTGACAAACGAGGTTGCTTCCTCATCGTCCGACAGTAACGCTTGTACGGGATTCATACGCCCCGTTGCGAGCGTCCCTGTGATGGAAATATCCGTATCAAAGGAAAAGGGCATGGAATAGGCAAACGCCGCCTGCATGGCCGCCAGTGCCGCCGTAGCCGTACCGCTGTGGCTGATTGGTTCGCACCGGTTGTCCAGTAAATCATAAAAAATATGCCGTGCGTTGACCGAAATTTCCTTCATGGTTGGTTTGACATAATAAATGCGGAACGGCTGCATCCCTCTGGGCGTGGAGGCGTAGAGAATTCGCCCCCGTTCAATGCGTTTCCACTTGCCACCATCGTCATAGGGGTGCTTCAGCTCCAACTCATACGCCCCGTTCAATTCTTCCTCCACAACGCAATGGCTGGGAACCAACGCCCCCAACCCGAATGTGTCAAATGTCTTTGCTGTTTTTTCGTGAATGGTAATCATAATATCACTCCATCATACCAACCAACTCTTGATACTGCTCCTCTGTGATGCGGTTTGCCATGAGGAATACGTCTAATTTGTTCAGCATGTCCTCCTTGTTGTAAGCCCCTCTTTCAATCAGCTTTTTCAGTCTTGCGTATGTCATAACTATCTACTCCTTTCAAATTTCAAGTTCCTTCATGCAAACCAAATAGTCTACATTGATTGCTGTGTCTAAAATTGCCTGTTCGGTCTCTGTTATTGGAGTTTCTGGTATGGGGTTCGGTTCAAAATCTTCCCAACAAGAATTTTCATAATTCCATCTTTGATTCTCCGCAGAAAAGCACGATGGAACCCAAATCATATTTTCTTTCTGGATGATACTGTTAAGATAGCTCTCGCCAACGATATATCCATAGCCGTCCTCTCGTTTCTCTATCTGCACATGTCTATAGTTCATCCTTCCCACCTCCTTATGAAAATTCTACCAGTTGCCATTTGAAAGAGCTCGTTGCGGCACTGCTTGCAGAGCAAGAAACCAATAGGTCATTTCCTACTATTTCAGCATCGATGATAGTAACTCCATTGGCTATATAACCGGGTAAATCTATATAGGTTCTCGTTGGATTCACTGTGCCAATCGGGATTGCGAATACTGGATCACCAGCCGAAATAGAGCCATAGTATCTCCCTCTCTGTATGCTTTTAACAAAGCTGCTAACAGTGTCTATTTGCTCTCTCATCGAAACAACGCATAGTGACGCGTTACAGCTGATTCTAATATCCACAGGCTTACCCGCGGTTACATGAACGTAGGTTACATAAAACGTGTACTGATATTCGTTTCCATGTGTATAATATTTTGCGCTTAAGAGAGTATCGTTAATATACAAATACTTCGGTTTGTTCTTAAAAATCAACATTGCTATTCCGCTTTGGCTCGGTGTAAAAGCCCCAATTTTTTCAGTGCTATCACTATATGAGCTGTATACTGATTTAGCAATTAACCCATTTTTCACGCATCTGTACCATATAGGGTAAATATAAACGCTCTTGTTGCTGTTTGTACGCATCCCCTGAATTTTTATACTCTGCCCTTTTGTAATTGCTATCGTCGCATACGGCACGTTCGTATTCGTATCTTTTTGTACTCCGTCAACCTGCATTCTCCACGCAGCATAATCATTGTTGTAGATACTGACACAGAAGATATAGATTCCCGTTTCTTTTGCGACAAAACTTACAATGTCCTCCCACTCATTCGTTGCTGAAAAGTAAGTATTACTCGTTGTTAAACTTACAGGCTCTCCAATATCTTCCTCGCTGCCGACTGCAACCGTTGTTTTTGTTGTCAGCAAATCATGAATATATTTATCCAACGGCTGAAACGCAGCCGTTCCGGCTTTAGAGCTTAGCATCTGATCAAGAGATTTGAAATACTGTGTCTTTAGGGTGCTGTTGATGGCAGATTTAATGTAGGTTTCCATTGCAGCACCCACATCCCCACGCCCTGCAAGCGTTTCCAGAATCCCCCAGAACGTATCCACGCCGTACTCTGCCGCCTTGTCCCCAGGCTCGCCGAATGCTGCGGCAATCTTGTGCATGGTATCCAGTGCGTCTTGAATTTCCTGAAACAGCACCACCAAAACGCCGTATTCGTTTTCGCTTTCTACCACATCCGTCCAAGGAATTGCCGCCGTTACATAAATTTCAAACACCTGCGTAGACAAAATCTGACCGCCTGCATTCCATACGGAAATCTGTGACTCGACCGCCCTTGCCTCCGAAAGAATCTCATTCGTCAATGCAAATTGGCATCTGCCCGCGGTCGCATCCGTCACTTCCCCCTGATTAAAAAATGTGCCGCCGTCCGCTTTTCTGAATGTAATACGCACCTGCTCGCCTGCCAGATCGATTGGCACACCGTTTTCATACAGGCATACATCCAGATATCTGGATTTTGTATCATTCTGCACAGGGCGAATCCCGATACTGTTCGGCTTTTTGTTTACATCAATTTCCAGCCGATTATACGTTCTTGCCATTTTCCCACTCCTTTCTGTTTTCCGCATCAAAAAAGCACATCCGTTTTATTTTCAGATGTGCCTTTCTTGACAGAATATCTTTCTTTTGTTATCATAAGCATAAGAGAAGGATTGCCACCTTTCGTACGGCGGCTAGTCCAAGTAGTTGGTTTTAGCCGTCTAACTTCGCAGGTTAGGCGGCTTTTTCATTATTTCTTGTTATGAAACAAGGAAATAACTCCGATGATTACTAAGCAAAAAGTAAATAACCCTTCGTATGTAACCATAAGCGTCACCTCCTTTACGGGAAGTGACTAACCGCCAGTTGGCAATCCTTCATTTATACCATACCATAAATTTCATTCTTCGACAACTACAGCCATCTCCAACGGGGCTGTATTTTTATTTTGCTGACATTCCCCGTCCAACTGATTTCGTTTTTCCCGACCTCAAATCTGGGAAACTCCGCGCCGCCGTATTTGCCGTTTTGGTTGGTATCCCCCTTGAACACCTCCATCATTTCACTGTCAATGGTAATGCTTTCCTGCACGTTCCGCAGTGGGTAGGGATTGCCGTTGATGTTCAGCGTAATATCCCCACTGCCATAAACCGCAATCAGCGGTTCACTGTATACTGTGCCGCTGTTGCAGATGGTGGTCGGGGCAGTCAGTTCCAAGGCATCCCCTGCGGCATTGACACTGTATTTGAAGGGCTGCGTATCCATCACAACCTGAAATTTCTGGAACACACGCATCATCTGGGCGATGCTGATTTTGTTTGCAATCGTTACGCGGTAAACCTTATCCGGCTCTGTGGAAAATGTCATTCCTCCGCTGCCGACAAGCCATGCTGCGATTTCGTCCAGCTTTGCACGCTTAATCAGCGCACATTCCATCGTCCTGTCATAGCTTTCATAAACGCCTTCATCTGTATGCAGAGAACCGTTTCGCCCCGCTACGGTAATGCTTTCTATCCGCCGCTCCGCACGCACCGTTTCCGGCATAGCGGTCACAATGATCCCCATTTCTCGGCTGTCAACGCCTTTGAATGTAAACCATGCCTCATGTATCATTTGTTACCACCTCTCCCTGCGCTTTGCTGTCTGCGGAGAAACTCAATCTGCTCTGCGACAACTCTCGCCTCTCTTTCGCTATTCACACTGTCGATATGCACATTGATGTCCCCGTAGGTGTAGGTCTGAGATTTACTGATGCCGCCCGTTGCCGTTTCCACTCTGGGCGGATGTGCAACTGCGTCCATGCTGTTCTGTACCGTCCGCATCACCGATTTCATTTTATCTTTGATGCCGATTTCGTAGCCCTCCATGGAATACTCGCCGAAGCCTTCAAAAACCTTAGAGGGCGAATGAATGTCCAGTTTAGACTTCGCTTTCGCAATCGCCGCCGCTACCACTTCTGCAACTGCCTGAATTACGCCACTCCTTCCGTTCTCAATACCATCGGCAAGTCCTGCCATCATCATTTCGCCAACATTGACATATTCAACACGAAAACCCGTCATAACCTCGACAAGCCTCATTTCCAATGCCTGCACATATTCTGTCAGAACAGGCTCCTGTGCCTGCAAAGAGGCAACGATCTGTTGCATGGTTATCCCCTGCGTATTTTGGCTTGCGCTCGCAACGGCTCCGGAGACAGCACTTATGGCATCCGTTTTACCGCCGGCTGCCATGCCCTGTGCAAAACTCTTTGCCGCTTCTGTCCCTGCCTGATACAGTTCATCCTTGACCTCTCCGAGGGTCTGCGGCAGCTTTTCGGTGTAGTTCTTCTCCAGTGCGTCAAACTCGCTTTGATAGAATTTTTTCGCCGCATCTGCCGCCAACTGCTGTTTTTCTTCGTATTTTTGGATGTATTCCTGCAATTTCACATCAGACATACGGGAGAGCTGATCCATGTAGTCCAGTGCATCATCCACGCTCATTGCGGAGATTTCACTCATTAAGCCACCAGACAAGCCTTTTGTCTGCATTTCTTCAATCGCATTGCTGTATTTCTGAATCTTTCTGATTTCGGCATCCAGATCCCCAAGCCGGAATATCTCCTTATCATCCTCCGTTTTCACGCGTTCAAACAAAGAACCGTAGTCGGACAGTTTTTCCTGTAAGCTGGTTTGCTTGCTTTCAATCTTGGAAAGTGCCGATTCATATTCCTTCCGGAAGGTCTGCAACGCAGAAAGCCGCTCCTTCAGCTTTTTCTCCTCTGCTGTTTTTGCGGCATCCTCCTGTTTTTTATTCCAGTCGCTTTCCAGCTTTGCAATTTCTTCCTGTATCTTCTGCCGATTCTTCTTTTCTGCCTTTTTCAGCTCCGCACGCTTTTTCGCAAGGTTGCTCTCGTATTCCCTCAATTCCTCGGCGGCTTTCTTTTCCTCCGATTTCTTCTGTAAGGCTTCAATTTCGCTGTTGGTTTTCTCTAATTCGCTTTTCAGCACGTCCCCAACCTTACGGGCAGTCTGCTGTGCGAAGGCTACCATGGAATCCATCCCCTCTGCCGCCTCTGCAACATCCTCAGCCATCTGCTCTGCCGCCTTGACTGCCTCGCCTGTGCCATCCTCGATGCCGACAGCAACGCCGGCAGGAATCTGTTTACCGACCTCATCACGCATGACGCGGGAAGGGGAATGAATATCAAAGAACTTTTTCAGGGTTGAAGCCGCAGATGAACCAAGTTTTGTAGCCGCTGCGACCACTTTATTGATTGCCCCTTTTGAAAGTAGACCATTTGCAAATCCCTTTGTACAATTTTCAGCAACACTCTCCATTTCGGATTCCGCTTTTTTCATTTCAATAAGCCCTTTATCCTTCATAGTTACAAGTGCATTTGCATATAGCATAGCATTTTCATCTACTCCGACTTTCAACGCCTTCGGGACTTCCCTGCCGGCATCCGCATACGCCTGTACCGCATTCAAAAAATCATCCTTCGTGGACATTAAAGCATCCAATTCCGCCTGTCCGATGTCATAGCCTGCATCCTGTGCCATTTTCAATCTGGTTGCAAAATTTCTCGATGTGACTTCCAGTTGCTGATCCAGCTGATCCTTTGTTTCATCTGTCACTCTTTGCTGTTGATATACATACTCATTGAGCCCGTTTTTAATTTCTTCCAGACTGTTAGACTGACTCAAAGCCAAAAGGCTGTTATATTCATCTATGTCCTGATAGGAGCTGCGCAGGATGTCGGTCTGCTCTGTATAAAGCCCCTCCATTTCCGCAAGGTCATCCTTTACCTGCTGCAAAGCAGACATGGCTTTTGTCTGTTGCCCTGTACTGCCGTTCATTAACGCATCTTGGAGCTCTTTCTCCTTATCAATCAGCTCCTGTTTTTTTGTGGCAATATCATCCTCCAGGGTTATAAGGTTCTGCATTGCCTCTGCTTGGTTCTGGATTGCCGCCGTATAAGCCTCCTCTTTTGCGTTCAAAAGGGCATTGACACGCTTCTTTTCCATTAGCAAATCCAGATTATCAGCTGTCTGCACATACGCCTGTCCTTCCTTTTCCGTCAGAGAAATTGCATTCGGAATCACACTGTTGATTTGCTCCGCCAGAGCCTTTGCCCTGTTTTCGTAGCCATCCTTTACCTGTCCGTTTGCATCGCAAAGTTCCTGCAGCTGACGAATCAGGCTGTCTGTGTAATCCATTTCAGAAAGAGATTGATTGATGCTTTCCTGCGTCGTTTCCTTCATACTCTTGCGTGCCTCTGCCTGCTGATTGATGGAATCTGTTGTTTCCTCCAGACGCTTTCGGAACTCGCGCATCCCCTCGCTTTCTTCCTCTGTCGCAGAAAGCAGAGAAACCAGCCCAATGGTCAATGCTGCCGCACCTGCAATCAGAAGTCCGAGCGGACACGCCGCCACCACAGCATTATAGGCAGTCTGTGCCGCAGTCATGAGGGCAATCTTTCCTGTTACCACACCAACCACAAGCTCTTTTGCGCTCAGCGTAGAGGTCAGCAGTAACTCCGCATTTCGATTGACTGCCAAAGCCGCTGTATAAACACGCACTGCCTTTTCCGCCGCCTGCCAGCTTTTCACCACAGTAGAAAGGCTTTGCACTGCCTTAAAGGTTCCGATTGCCGCCGCCGCTGTCAGCGTTACATTCTTAATCTCCTTTGTGTGTCTGAGCATAGCCGCAAGGGCGTTGATTGCCTTCGGCAGAGCCTTCACCGCCAGAGCGGTTGTTTCCTCCATGAAATGCCCTGTGCTTTCCGCAAGGTTATCCACACTTTCCGAGAGTTTTCCACTCCGCAGATTTCTTGCAACCTCATCCACCGATGTGATAGCGGTTTCCGCAGCCTCTTTCATAGGGGTTTCAAATTTTTCATAGACCTGTATACCAAGCCCTTCCAGACCACTGCCGAGAATCGTCATCTGCCCCTTGAGGTTGTCCATCTGCACATCTGCCATATCCTGCATGGCACCGCTGCTGCTCGCAATGGATGCAGAAAGATTATCAAACTCCGCACCACAACCCGCAAGCATTGCCTCCGCACTTTTCAAATCTACTTTATCGAAAATATTATTCAGTACGTTTGTTTTTTGCTCTTGGCTCATGCTTTGCATTGCAGCGTCCAGCTTTTTGAAGGTTTCATTCAGAGGATTCAGATTCCCTTCCGCATCAAATGCAGACACACCAAGGCTTTTCAGCGTTGCCGCCGCTTTATCTGTCGGTGCGGATAAGGATAAAATCATGTTTCTCAGAGCCGTACCACCCTCTGCACCCTTGATACCTCGGTTCGCCAGAACACCGAGAGCCGTATTCAACTCTACTGTGCCGCCTGCAAGGTTCTTCGCCGTACCACCAACGGTCAGAATTGCTTCGCCAAGCTGTGCCACGCTGTAGTTCGCCTTACTGGATGCCCTTGCCATCTGGTCTCCGAACTGTGTCAGATTGTCCGCGCTCGCCTCGATGCCCAGAGCCGCCATTGCATCTGTCGCAAGGTCAGAGGCATACGCCAAATCAAGTCCGCCTGCCGCCGCCAGATTCAGTACAGAGGGCAAAACCTCTGCGGATGTGCCTGCGTCATACCCCGCCAAGGCAAGATAATTCAAGGCCTCTGCCGCCTGCGTGGCTGTAAATTTTGTGGTCGCGCCTGCGTTCTTCGCCGCCGTAGCCAGTGTTTCGTAAGCCTCACTGCCTTCGTGAATTTCCGAAACGCTCATTCCCATCGTTGCCGCTACTTGCGACATGGATTCCTCAAAGTCACTGCCAACCTTGATTGCCGCTATGCCAAACCCCGACAGCGTACCCACCGCCGCCGCTGCCGCAGAAACCGCTGCTTTCATTGCGGCTTTCAAACGGGCGAAGCTTTTTTCGGTCTTGTCTAAATCCTTTGACAGTGCATCCGAGCTGTTCCCCAGCTCCTGCATTTCCTGTTCCATGCGGTTCATTTCTGTAGTTGTGCGGTTCATCTGGGTTTGCAGGTCATTCACAGTCTTAACCTGTCTATTGTAGGCATCCTGCGCCTTTCTGGCCTCCTCACTGTTCTCCCCGAATTTCTGCTTGGATTTTTCCAGCTCATCCGACAGGGTTGCAAGTCTTGCCTTTGCACGCTCGCTCTGGTTTTGCAGCAGCTTCATTTTCTCCGCCGAGGCATTGAGGGAACGCTTTAAAACATCACCCTTTGCCGTTACTGCGCCTTCGCTGTTCTCCATGCCCGAAAACGCAGAAACTACGGATTTCATTTCACTACCTAAGTTTTTTAATTGAGAATTGATTGCAGATAGGCTCGACCGAAACGCCGCCTCGCCGTCAATGCCAATCTTTGCACCAATATCCGTTCCCATCTCGTCACCTCCTTTTTTGCATGAAAAAAGCACCCAAATGATTTGAGTGCTTTCTGATTTCTTTGTATTTAATTTAAAAGTGTGCTTATCATTGCATCCGTCTGATACATGTCATTATCCTTGCGTGTGTATGTGTATTTTACGGCTGTGTCCGTTTCGGAATAATAAGGTACTTTACAAAGAATTGTAACCTCGCTGACATTTTTCAATTCTTTTCCTATTCTTGCCGCAAAATCTTCACTGTACATAGCTAACATTTTCTTGGTTGTGTCCTTTGAATTTTTTGTATTCCAGGTCAATTCCATCAAAATAATATAATCATTTTCCGCATTCGTTCCTAAATTTTCATTGACAAGGATATTAGAAACAGTAGCAGATTTATAATTTTCTGCACATATTGCTCTTGCACTGTTTTCTATTGTTTTCTGCTCTGTCATTGTGCTTTGCTGCGATTGATCCGTCTGCTCTCTTTCCGTTTCTTCCAGTCCATCAGCGTAGCCATTATCCATCATCATAGACATAGCAATCTTTTCAATATAATCTTGACCGCCATAATAGCACGCCGGGGCTTGCAAAACATCACTGTACCCCGCATATTCCGCATAAACACACACCTTTTCTCCTACCTTTGGAACAGCAAAATATTTTTGCAGAACTTCCTCTGTAAAGCCTCCGTATTCCACGCCTAACATCATTAACAGCAAACTGGGGTCAACAATAGAAACCTCTCCGACATCCGTCTTAACGGTAAAAGAGCCGATACTCATACCTTCTTCGCCCTCCGTTACCTCACTTTCTGTTACCTCACCCTCAATCTTATACAATTCGCCTTCCAAGCCATTTTCGCTTGCAGGCGTTGTATAAATGATTTCTGGCGGCTCACCGAAATCGGCGGTATCTACAAAGGCATCTATGTGTTCCGGATACACCTTGACCTCATTGGTTTCCTCTGTCTCTGTTTCTGCCTGTTCTGTTCCGCACCCTGCGGCAACGCCCATCATCAAGCAACCACATAATAAAACAGCCAAAAATTTTTTCATACTACCCCTCCTGTGTCATATCGTGCCATTTTTCTAAAATTTATCACATAACACGATGTATATCAAGAATATTTTCACGATTTTACACAAAATCCATCAGCCGCCAGAATTCCGCTTCCTCCTGCGCCTTTGATTTTTTCATTTTTGCGCCTTCGTTTCTAATCTGCTCCACAGCAATCAGGTCGCACAATTCGCCAAAGGGAAGGGCGTAGGCTGTCTCATAGGACAGCCCGATTTTCAATCCGTACCAGATGCACCACCCGACATCTGATTCTGTCGAGTGGTCTCCGCGTTTTTTCCTTCTTCATCTTCTGTTTCAATCCTTCTTTCGCTGCCATCCGCAATCGTTTCAAAGATTTTTGTCTGCATATCCAGAAGGTCATCCATGCCACATAAATCATAAAGCGCATCATAGCTCAGAGGGGGCGGTGTGCTGATGCCTTCCACCTTGGCATATTTCGCCCCTGCATCCATCATGGCAGACAGCAACCAGAAGCTCTCATCCATTTTCTGCGCCTCTGTCCCCTCCGTCAGCGCCTTCCCGATATTTTCTGCGTTCCCGTAGCGTTCCGAACAATCACGCATCACGCGAGCGGAAAAGCATAGCAGATATTCCTTTTTGTTAATTTCAATTTTCGCCGTTCTCATACGTTTCTTCCTCCGTTTCCTCCGTCAGATTTACCGTTTCTTCTCCCCCGTCATGCTCGGCTGTCATGACGGCATTCATTGCTCCCCCGTAATGCCGAGGAATTTCTTAATTGCCGCCTCTGCGTCCGCCTCGCTGTCCATAGGGGAGGAAATCATCTTCCAAGGGTGTCCTGCGGCATCGCTACGCAGAATACTACCGCTGATTTCAGGTGTCCCCCATTCGACCTTTTCGCCCTGTGTGGTAAAGGTGTCGTTAGGGTTGGTCGGCTGAATCTTCGGCAATACAACCGCCTGCCACTTGGTTGCACCGTTTTTCTGGATTTTCACAACTGCGCCAAAGCCAAGGTAGGGCGTTTCCTGCTCATCATTCCAGATGTACCATTTTGCATCCTTGGTGCTGACATCCGATCCCGTCATTGCCTGCTCGATAATACCCAATACCTGCAGCATAACATCGGGCAGCAAATCATCCGTTGTCAGCGTCCATGTACCGCCTGCAAAGGTATTCGCACTCTCCGCAGGTCCATTGTCTGCATAAAGGATATTATCATCCGCGCCCTCCAATTCAATGGAAAGCTCTACCGCCTTGCCCATCAGCGCGCCGCCGCTGTAGGTTACTGTTTCGCCTGTGTTGCTGTATTTTGCACAATAAGGTTTGCTCAAGCCAATCTTTGCCATATCTCCCTCATCCTTTCATTATTTTCTTGATTTCCGTTTCAAATGTTTTCTTCATTTTCATTTCTGCCTTTGGTTTTGCCGCTTTCAATGCCTTTCGCACAAAGGGCGTTTTCTGAGAAAAGCTTGTGCCGCTTTCCGCAATTCTGGCAATCAGCGCAAGGGGCATCCCCTTCGGGTGTTTCGGGGTTATCAGGTCACTGTAGCCTGTAAAGCCGACAAGCGTATCAATCCTGTCCCCCTCCGATTGGAAGGACGCAACACCCAGTCCCTTTGCAAGCGCCGCCTTCTGTTCGTCCGTAATTCCCTTGAGATAATGCCCTGCACTGCGGTCATTGTCGGTCGGCAATGCCTCCACAGCGGAGCGGATTTCGTCTGCGGTCACGCCTGCGCCCTCATAAAGCGCCTTTTTCGTGATACCGTCTGCGCTTTGCCGCAGCTTTTCCAGCTGTGCTATGTAGCCATCTAAGCCTGTGAAGGTAAGCTTTGCCATCAGAACACCTCCCAGACCCATTCATAATGCGTAAAGCCTGTTTTCTCCTCATACTGCACGCTGTTTAATTCCCACGCAATGTAGGGGGATGCGTCAAAAGCCGCCTCCAGCTCCTCTTTCCATGGGTCAAACTCTTGCTTGGTAAAAAGGTCGGTTGTGCCGGTGACGGCTTTCTCCGTGTGGGTATCGTCCGCAGTCAAGTCGTTTGCGCCGTCCTCCTGCCAAACAAAATATCGGTCGGATTTCATGGTTCTTCCGTGCCGCACCGCATCCGTCACAGCAAGGTGTGCCGCTATGATGTGTTCCTGCCAGCTCATGCCATCACCTCAAATTCCTGTTCGATTTTCGCAAGTGCCAGATCCACGCAGGGCGGATAAATCTCCATGACCTTCTGCACCGTATCAATGCGGTATTGCTTTCCTTCCAGAAGTGCAACATCCTGCGGAGAAACCGCCCCTGCAGCAGGTACACGAATCACGCGCACAATCTCCACCTGCGCCTGCTTACTCTGATAAATGCGGTTAATGCCAAGCCTTTGTTCCGCAAAGCGCAGATTTATTTTTTCTGTAAGCTTTTCCTGCGGCGCATAGCCTGCCTTTGCCGCATCGCAGACAGCGCAGATTGTCACAATCCCGTCATTGAACGCCTGCGTAATTTCATGCTTCGGTCTGTTTGGTGCTTTCCACATACTCTCTCACCATTCTTCCGTTCTGCATATTCAAAATCAATGCCATGTAGTTGTTTTCAAATACATCCAATGCTTCATCCCTTGCATAGCGTACATATTCCATCATCAATGTACGGGGAAGTCCGTCCGCATCATAATCCAGAACGCTACCACCCTTTTCGTTCAGATATGCCATTGCAGCGGCAATAAAGCCACGAATCTTGTTATCCGTGGTTTCATCGTCCCATGTAATATTCAGATAGTTTTCGACATCTGCCAGAAGCTCCGCAGGAATACTCTGCCGCTGCATCAGGATTTTGTCACAGTGACGGTATAGGCTTTGGTGGTTGTGCCGTCAGCCGCCGTTACGGTAACCTTAACGGTATTTGCGCCTTCCTTCCACGTTGCCGCAGAGCCGTTGTCTACCTCCGCATCATTTACCTGTACGCTGATTTCCGCGCCTGCGTCAGAGGGTGCCGCCGTGATGGTGTTGGTTGCGTTTGTGGTTGCCGCTGTGTAGGTTACAGTTTCCTTCGCAAAGGCAGGGGACAGACTCAGACTGCCAATCTTCAAATCGGACAGTGTCGCATCATTGGAAACCTCCGCAGCAGCTACCTGCTCCACCTTATAGGTCAGCGGCTTAAGGTCTGCAATATCCAGATACAGGAAGGCGTTGTTATCCATAGGGAAACCGTTTGCATACAGCTTCACCAGATAAACCCTGTTATCCTCCAAGAACTGATACTGGTCGGAATAATCAATCTTTCCCTCTTTGCTCATGCCTGCCGCCGCAAAGTATTTCTTGCCCAGACCCAGAACCGCCTCTCCACGACTCAGTGCCGCAGACTGGATAATTGTCATGGGATAAGGCACAACATCATTGCGATAGGTGCCATCGGGAGCCATTACCGTCGTTGCAGGCATCACCCTCTGGAAATAATCCTGCGGATTGACAATCAGAAGGACATTCTCCACCGCTCTTGCCTTCCCATTGGGATCCGCCGCAATCAGAGAAATCAGATTGCCGACCGTTTTCACGGAAAGGTCATTTACCTTGATTTTCTCCTTTGCGGGATAAACGCCGCCTGTTACGGTAACGCCATCGCCTACCTGACGCATCATGCCGATAGGCTTTTCATGTCCATCCCCCTTGACAATGCCTGCCTCCAGACCATTCGCCAGTGCTTCATACAGAATCTGTCTAACGTAATTGTCCAGCCATTCTGGGCCCAAGTCCAGCATCGCCTTGCAGACAGGCAGGAAGGCGGACAGCTTCAGCAGGGTTGCATTGACTTCCTTGAAGCCGGAAAGCAGCTCCTTCACAATCGTATCTGTCAGTGCGCCCCACTGCGCCTCCTGCCGTCCGTTGGTGTTCATCAGCATCTTGATTGCGCCGCCTGTGGACAGGAATCCGATATGGGACAGCAGAGGGTGCGCCTCTCTCAAATCATCGAATACGGAATCAATCACCGTTTCAGGCATCACAACATCCAGATTTGCCAATGCCTGCTTAGGGTCTGCGGCACGCATTGCCTCGCCCAGCTTCTGGTAATACTGCTTTTCCTGAGAGGTCAGCTGGCGCACACCACGGGAGGTCAGTGCCCTGCTGTCATTCTCCTGTCTGAGCTGTTCGATTTTGTCCTCATAGTCCTGCTTGATGTCCTCACCGATGCACGCCATCATGTCATTCATGGCGGCGGCAAAGCCCTCCTTGTCATCCTGCTGCAACGCTGTCTGCATTGCCTGTCTGATTTCTTCTCTTGTTTTTGCATCATTGTGTTTCATTTTCTATCACTCCTTTATTTTTCTGCATCAAAAAAGCCGTTCAGCATCGCCATGATACTGTTCGGCTCTTCCTTCTGTTTTGGTTCTGATTTCGGATCACGCTCTCCTTCTCCGGTACACGACTCTGTCAGCTGGCGCAGCTGTGCCACAAGGCTTTTCTGCATTTCAATCCGCTGCTGTACGTTCAGATTTGCCTTCTGCATCACGCCTGCAACCTTGGCAGGGTCTGCATCCTCCTCCGCAAATCTGTCCGCCAGACCGTATCTGATACAGTCCTCTGCGGTCAGCCATGTTTCGTCATCCATCATACGGGACAACAGCTCTTCATCCACCTTCTCACCCGCCTTCTGCAAATATGCCTGCTTTCCGGCATTGTTGATGATATCCAAATCATCCGCCGCCTTCCGCAGCTCTGCGGCATTGCCATAGGAGAACATCCACATATTATGGATCATCATCAGCGCATTTCTTGGCATAATGATTTCATCCCCTGCCATGGCAATCACAGAGGCAATAGAGCAGGCAAAGCCGTCAATGTAAACGGTTTTCTTCGCAGGGTGCCGCTTCAGCTGGTTATAGATGGCAGTACCCTCAAATACAGAGCCGCCGTAGCTGTTGATATAAAGCTTGATTTCCGCAATATCTGCGTATTTCGCCAGCTCCTCACGGAAGGTATTTGCACTGGTTTCACTGCGAATCACCTCATCCGTCCACCAGTCGTAGCCGTCGCTTTCCACATCGCCGTAAATATAGATTTCCAACACGCCGCTTTGCTGTGCCGCCTGTTTGATTTCCCACATGTTTTTCCTATCCTTCATGCTTATTCACCCCCCTTCCCATCAACGCGGTGCATCGCACCATCCAGAGTTTCAAAGTTTTTGGTAACAAAATGCTGATTTGCCCAAGGCTCATTGATTTTCGGCATTCCTGCCGCATCCAGTACGTCATTCACACAGAACGCCGCAGAACCTATCAGCTTCTCGATATTTGCCGCATTGCCGAACAAATCGAAATGCAAAATTGCGGAGGTATCAATCTGCAAATAGGTGCCTTCCTTCCATTCCGAAAAGCCGTACCGTTTTCGGTTGATTTCCTCCGAAAGCTGATCGCAAAGAGGATCAATGCAGGTGGTCAGCCACCTTGTCATAGCATCCTTGGAATCCGCCACATCGCCGAAAATCAGCACAGGCGGAATCAGAAACCCTCTTGCCGTAAAATCAAAAATATCATCCACCAAAGCGCGAATATCCCTTGTGGAACGCTGTGTATCCGGATTTCCGCCGACATCCTCGTATTTGTACCCGTCAAATTCCGGCAAAACGCCGTTTTCGGATGTCAGAAACGGCTTTACCTGATTGCTCAGCATCTCGCCAAAGACTTCGTTCCACCCCTTCTTGCCGTCCTTGCCGTCACCGATATTCCCTGCATTTGCAATCTGGCTGACGTGTACCTTCAGGTGTCTGCCGCTGCCCCATTCGTAATTCTTCATTGCCGCCTGCACCAGTCTTATGTATGACTGATACAGCCCATCCAAAACAGGCTTAATATCCTTATGGTTGAGCCGCAGATGCAGCACTTCGCTTTCCGGAAATGTCTTTTGATAGCTAACCTCGCCGACAACCACACTCTGATATTCGTTTTCCTTCCATGGATGCTCTGCGGCCCCTGTAAAGCTGTCCGCCACCGCCAGATATTCCCGTCCGCCCGTTTTTCCACCGCTGATAATCAGCACTTCATTCTCCTTGTAGAGCTGATAAATCAGCTTATGCAAAAAGGCAGTACTGTTCTGGTTGGGGTTCGGCTCCACGTTCCAGAGGTAATACTCCTCGCCCCTGTTTTCCTCATGCTTTCTGTAGGTCTTGAATGTGCATTTGCCGACTGCATTTGCAATCATCGCCACACAGGTATGAAATGCCAGCTCACGAATACGGTATTCCTCCAACGCCTGCTGTAATTCCAGAGAAGAAATCTCTGCTGTGCCGCCAAGCCCCAGTTTAGATAAAATCCATCGTTTGATACTGATTCCCATTTTCTCACCCCCTTTAAAATACAAAAGCACCCATTGTCGGAATTTGTACAGGTGCGCCATCGCCAAGAACGGATTCTATTGTCATCGCCGCTACAAATGCCATGAAGGCATCATTCTTGCGGCTTTTTGCCTCGATTTTCGCATAGATAAAGTTGCCTGTATCTATGCCCGATTTTATCTTTGCGCCCGATTTTACCCGCTTTGTGTTATTCACGCCCCACCGCAGATGGGGAACATTGCCCCAGTGCAGATATTGTCTGTTAAAGCACTCCTGAATCACAGGCTCAATCTGCATGATGTCGGACGGGCGCACCAGCTTGATATTTTTCTGCTCATCGCTGAAGCCAATCTTCCGCAGGCTTTCCGCAACCAGCGCATAGCGGTGATGGTCGAGCGCAAGCATTTTGACATTGTACCTCCGCATACTGTCCCAGATGTAATTCGCCAGTAAATCCGGATGAATCCCGACATCGTCCACAACCGTAACCTCTCCGCGCTCCGCCCATTCCTTCCAAGGTGCTTTCACACGGTGCAGTGTTTTCGACCTTGCACAAATCCATGCGTGATTGATGTCGAACCTATCCGCACCTCTGCGGAAATGCAAATCCACAGCCGCCCAGTCGTCCAGCTCTGCATAGTCCACGCCTGCGACACAGCTCCACCCCGTCATATCAGGCAGGGGCTTATTTGTTGCCGCTACGTTTTCATATTCCGTAACTGCAATCTCCTTCGCGCCGGAACGGATGCCCATTCGCTTTGTCATGAAATCCCCGTTCTGCTCCGGATGCTCCAGCCACTCCCTGTATTCATCCTCCACCTCTGCATAGAGCTCCGGAAGATACGGCAGGGACGGGTTTGCCATCTGCCAGTTTTCCGGATGATGCACCTGTGCCTTATCATTCAGACAGCAGATGAAGGGCAGAAAACCGTTGTCCGCCTCACCCTCAAAAAGAATCCTGCGCCCTCTTGCTAAATAATCATCCAGAGGGCCGTCGGAAATATCGCCGTTTGAGGTAAAATAGCCACGCCTTGGCTGTGCCACCTTGCCCTGCCCTGTGGTAAAAACCTTGATGTTGTCATAGTTTTCATACTGATGCACCTCGTTAAAGATAACCTTGCCACTACGCAAACCGTCTCGCCCCTTTGGGTTGTTGGTATGCCCCTTCATGACACCCTTGTTTTTCCGCCCCTGAATGACCTCCTTGGTGTGATAATAGTGTCTGCTCAGCTTCTTTTCCCATTTCGGGTTCTCCAGAACATCCACCAAGTCCAGCTGCGGGCGTTTCGCCTGGTCTTCATTGTTGGCACAGACATCTACGTCGTAATATTTTACAGGGTTGTAGGGGCTGATGCTGCACGCACCGTCAAATGCAATAAAGCCATCCTTCCCTGCGCCACGCCCTACCATGGCAAACACAATCTTCCATCTGGGGCGGTTGTTGGATTTCCAATAGGTGCAGTCCCAAAGGGCAATCAGAAACTCCTCCCATGGGAACAGCTTTTCAAAACTGAAATACTTCGCCAGACCCAAATATTTTTCCAGCTGCTCTGTGTCCACATAGATTTCCTCTGTCTCGAAGCATTTTCGCACATGGGCGGCAAGTGCTTTCTGCTCCTCGCAGGCAATGCCGTTTTCGACAAGCTCAATGTATTCCAAGATATGAGGATTTAACTCACAGCTCATCATCCTCACCGCCTGCCGCAGCCTTCGCCTTAACAGCCTGCTCTTTAAATCCGAGTGCCGCCCAAATGGAAAGCATCTGACTGGAAACCCTCGTTGCAATGGTCAGAGATTTGTTATCCGTGGTGCCCTTCTGGTTCTCGCCGTTCTGGTATTCAATGAATACACCACGCTCCGAAATATCATCATTCAGCATCTGTAACCAGCACCAAAGGCGCATATATTCGTCCACTTTATCCTTGTATGGCTCCGAAATTAAGCCCCTGCTTTCCAGATCATCCTCAAGCTCCTTTTTCAGTGCCTTATATTGTTTTGTTTTTTTATAATCCTTCTTTCCTGCCATCCTTTTTCACCTCTTTTTTGCCATCTACCACACCCTCATGCGCGTATTCTCAATTTTTCTGAATTGTCGCAAGTACAACCCGACCGAGCCAAAATGCCAAAAACCCGTTTTTTTCGAGGGGGGGTATCATATTTTTCAAATCAATCCCACCTCTCCTCGGTGATTGGCTTCACAGTCTTTCCGTATCGGTATCGCACCGTCCGTTCCGGATGCAAGTCCTCATGGCACTGCCTGCATACACTGACAAGCTGCCGCTCCTCTCCATCCCAGATAGATAACGCAAGGTCGGGTCTGTCCTTCAGATGCTTGACATGATGCACAATGTCCGCCCTGCGATACCTGCCCTTCCGCTTGCATATCTGACATTCGTAGTTGTCCATCCGCAGAACCTCCGCCCGCAGCTGCTCCCAGTCCTTCCAGTGATAGAAGGAATCTACGTTGTCGGCAGAAATCTTCTCCTGTAATTTCAAAAGCTGTTCTCCTGTCATCCGCATCATCCTTCCGCAAATAAAAAATCCCGATAAGCATTGTAGCTATCAGGATTTCTTTTGATTTATTTTGATATTTCTATTGACATTTACCCTTTTTCGTGTTATTATATAAACAGAAAGGAGGTAGTGCAAAATGAAAAAAGACAAAGACTTTAAGCTAAAAATTGTCGAACTTGTAATCCAAGCAGTTATTGCCCTAGCCGCTCTGATTACAGCCATCAAATCTTAGCAAGTTCGGGGAGTAACCCTCCCCTCACTTCTTAGATAAAGTCAATGTCTCATGTTTATTATAACCAATCGAAAGGAGAATGACAATGAAAAATAAGATCTCTGTTTTCTCGCTCCTGTTCTTTTTTATCTATGCGGTACGCACAGGTTGGACACCGATTTTAAAAATCCTTGTAATTTTAAATTCTGCCCTTGTGCTTTTACAGACAGCTTTACAATACAAGGAGGTTCTGCATAATGCCAGAAAATGAGTATATCTCTGTTACCCAATTCGCCCAGAAATTCGGTAAGGATGTCGGCAATGTCCGCAAGCTGATTAAGGATGGTCGCATCCCTGCAATCAAAATCGGGAATCAGTGGGCAATCCCTGCCGATGCTGAACCTCCTGCCGATAAACGTGTGAAGTCCGGCGAATACCGCAACTGGAGAAAGAAAAAGGATTCTTTCGAGAAGGACCGCTGATGCGGTCTTTTTCTCTTTTCTCCATGCTATCATAATAACACAAAAGTACGTCCCTTTTGTCCGCAATTATTTTTTCTTGTCCAGAAGCCAGAAAAATTTTTTCCTGCGTTCATAGAACGCTGTTCTTCCGTATGGCACACCCAGATATTCCCAAGGCACACCGTCCGCTACATTGCTGAGGATGTATGTATATATCTCCGCATCCGCTTCAATCGCCGTCTGCTCAATCAATTCTAAGTCCCGCTGCAGCTCTGCCCTTCTGATTGCTGTGCTGGCGGTTTTATCCGAAAGCTTGCCGCTACCACCACCGCTGAGCGGAGGTGAGCCGACTTCTGTAATCGACCGCAGAAGTGATTGCTTTTCTCTGTATTGGCGGCAGAAATATTTTAATTCTCTGTAGCGGTTGCCGGAGATATTATATCCGTCAAGCTTTAAATCTCTGTCCTTCATGGCATCCCCTCATTCCCATAATCTTTATTTCTTCAATATTCTTTCCCGCTTGTTCTAAAACATCTGCAAACTCACCATACCTTTTAGTCCTCCTCGGTCAGCTTTTCTGTCATTATTCAGCGCGTAATTTTAACTCTTAATACCCCCTTTTTCTTTAGGTGGATTTTCATTTTTTGTTCAAAACCTTGAAAATCATTGATTTTTCGGGAAATATTCCCTATCAAAAAATGCCAAACCCATGCCAAACTGCCAATATCCGTTTTGGCACTCTAAAAACCGTAATTTTCCAAGAAAAACACAGGTCATTGGGATGTAAAAAAGAAAGAATTTAGTTACACTTCTTCTCTCTTTTTACTCTGGCAGCTACCGGTTTTCTTTCGATAAAAGTTGCTGTAATTTCTCCGAAATTTACCACGACTTAATACCCTTCGCCTCGTTCACACTTAGCCCAACAATCCCTGCACTTTCCCTGCTGTCTGTTGCACGAAAATGTCCTTTCGGATGCTGTGGATACATGAATTCAAACATGGCATAGTTCGCCAGATCGCACAAATATTCTGTGTTTCCGGTCTCTTTATATTTGTCCAAACACTTCTCCAAGGTTGGAATTGCCTGAACAAATCCTTTCCCGTAATTATCCGCCACAGAGCCATATTTGTGAAAGCTTACCCTGATTCTGTTCTTCCGCAACTCGTCAAATTTCTCGCTGTATTCCTTGTTAAAATCCATTATCTTTCCTCCTTTTCTCCAGTGCCGCTTCCGCTTCTTCTCTTGTGAAATACAGGTTCTCATAGTCATACGATTCCCATTCGTCAGCATACTTGATAGACTGCGTCGATACATCCTGCACCTTCCATTCGTTGATATAGAAATGGTGGTTCGGTACGGTTTCTTCGAGGATTTCATACACCGTATCTCCGACCTTGCAGGGCAGCACCAATAGTCGCCCCTGCTCTTCCAAGTCCTCATAATATTTGAGTCTCTCTCTTAACTCCGCCATAGCCCAAAGATTCTGATAGAAAGTGGCAATCAAGCCTCTTGGTGTGCATATACCATCCTCTCCGATGTAGCAACCCATCCAATCATCGAAGTCCTCATCTGATTCAAAGGATACCTTACCTTCTGTCATTTCTTTCAGCAGTCCCTTTGCCAACTCTCTTGCATCAATATCTATCTCAAAATCCCTATATCTGGTATTGCCATTTTCATCAATGTAACAACAGTTATGTGCCAGACTGAACATACCCATTTCTTCTAAGTTATCCATTGTCAGCCTTTTCATTTGTTCTACTTCAATCCATTTCTCTTTCATGTTTATTCCTCCTTCGGCTTATCGCACCGTTCAAATTCAATCACCCAAACCCAAGGATTAGCGTCCCATCCGTAACGGTCAAGGTCAGATTTTTTGATGGTGGAATCCCATACATCGGGAAAACCAAGTGCTGTTGATGTATAATCGAAACATCCCTCTGCTTCTGCATCATCGTCTGTCATATCCTGCAATCGCTCCACCCGTACATCCGTAACCTTCAGCCAGATGCGAGCCGCTTCCTTCGGCATGTGAATTGATGGTTTCCATGGCACATAATCGTGTTCCGCTCCATTTTCATCAACGTATGTATAGAACAGAGTTGTATCTGTTGCCGCATAATAATATTTCCCCGTTTCTTCGATAGGTTGTTCATTACCATCTAATTCATATAAAAACTGCCATGTTTCCCGAACATACAGAATGTCTCCCTGCTGGTACGGTAATCTAAAAAATTTTTCACCATATTCATCAGCATACCCCCCCCCTGCAAGATATACAGCCTTTTGGTGTAAACATGGTATACCCCCACATCGCATCATCAGGGATAGCACCTTTCACAATCCGCCGAGTGCAAGTCTTTTTCCCGTCTAAAATCGCCCGCACCATTTCGGTATTGAATAAGATTGGTTTAATCGCCATCCGCTTCACATCTCCTTTTCTCCAATGCCGCTTCTTTTGGAATAACATAAAAATCATTCAATAATTCTTCAATATGTTCCCCTGTCCAAACAGGCGTATCTTTCTGTTTTACGGAAGTGACATACCAATCATATAAAGTACTCTCGTCCATGGCTTTCTCTAAATCGACTAATCTTTTTTCATATTTTCCAACCTTGCACGGCAGCACCAACAACCGCCCCTGTTCTTCCAAGTTCTTATAGCGTTTTAGTTCCTCCAGCCAGTCAGCTTCCTTCCCAAATCCCTCCGCAGTTCTTCCGACCACTCCAAATTCATCCTCCGGCAGATGTTTCCGGAGCCGTTTTTCTGCCGCTCTTAACTGCTTAATCTTTTCTTCAAGCGTCACATTCATCACTCCAATCAATCGCCTGTCCGCAATTAGGACAGAACTTATAATCGTCATAATCTACCTCGTATCTGGTTCTGCAGCAGGGGCATAACCACTCGTCAAATATGATCTCTCCATCCTCGTCATACCCATCACCTTCAAAGTCCGGTTGCTTCGGCACTTGCTGTTCCAGTGCAGAAATTGCTATACCAATGGCTCCATAATGTCTCTTAAGTTCTTCCAATGATTCCCATGATGGGTTCAAGGGACTTCCTGTCTCCATAAAACGATGTTTCAAATATTCCAGAGCTTCTTTTCTTGTCATGCTTATCCCTCCTTAAAACGGCAAATCATCATCTTCAACGCTTTCATCAATCGGATAGAATCCCTCCTGCTCCGCCAGTCCCATCTGCTTTGCAGGCTTATTTGGTGCCGTTGCGGGTCTGCTCTGTTCCGCCACAGGCTTATTCTCCGCATCCCTCTTGCTGCCCGTAAAATAGCAATTCTCTACAACAACCGTTGTTGTCCAATGCCTTTCGCCGTCCTTCTCCCAGCTTCTGACATTCAGCCGCCCTTCAACAGCGAACATAGCACCCTTTTTCATGTATTTTTCTGCGAACTCCGCCATGGCTCCCCATGCAACGCAGTTGATAAAATCCGCTTCCTGTTCTCCATTCCGCTTAAATCTGCGATTGACCGCCAGCGTATATGTAGCGTACTGCTTGGAATCCTCCGAACGTGTCCAATCCATTTTGTGGTCGCTTGTCAGCCGCCCCATCAAAATCACCTTATTCATATCTGCCGCCCCCTTCTCTTGTAATGGCTTACCGCTGCACTCTTTCTCTTATCCGCTTCGTGCAGTATGCTTGCCCTTTTGATTCTCTCCTGCCGCTCCGCTTGCCGCTTCCCGTCCCATGCTTTATACTGGTCGCATTTTCCATGACAACCGACAGCTCTCTCTTGGCATCCGCAGCAGGGGCAGTCCCTTCCGCTTGTGCTATATGTAATGCCTTTACCCATGCTTAGCCCTCCAAACCAATCTCATACCTTAATTTCATTTGTGCCGGATATAGGTCAACCTCTGGCTTTCTTTTTCCCGTCCAGCGTAATCCGCCCGCTTGTCCGATGCACTTCCATCCGGCAGCACGTAGGCTTGTTCCATTTTCCGTTTCCAGAATGTATGTAATAACCCGTTTATATCCCATAGCCCTTGCCGCTCGCCACGCCGCTGCATAGAGCATGGAGCAGGCATTACGAGTGCCATCCGTACAAAGTCTGTTTACCTCTAAAGTCCATCCGTCATCCAGGAAACGGGATACAGGTCTACCTACAATCGCAACTCCTACGATTTTGCCTGTTTCAACATCTGCGACAGCAATACTGAATTTATGCCCAATGACCTTGCCGTGGTGCCTATGATTACGCTTAACAAATTCGTTTGCCTCCGCAAACGTAATCGGTACTATGTCTAATGCCATGCTCATACCTCCTACAGTAAATAGAACCCACCTGTATCCGCAGGCATTTGCGGTTTTCCTTCCGGTTCATCCTCCAGATAATTCCGCCCAATAATCGCCATAAACTCTGCTCTGGTATGGGTTTCCTCAAACCTTCTCTGGCAATCCTGTTTCAGCCGCAAATCGACCTTATGTCCATCCCTTCCGTGGACACCCGACGTTCCTCTGTGCCATTCCGGCTTGAGCCACACCCAGAATCCGTGTTTATCTGATATCTGCCGCATTCCTGCGCCGAAATAAATATGGTGCCGCTCCAACGGTCCAGTTTCTGTGTCTGTAAAATAGCAGCGTTTACTTTTTCCCTACAAAATGGAATAGCTATGACTGCCTGTTCTTGCTCCCTGCATCTGTTTCCGCTCCTCCTTCATATTCTCCGTAATCCATGCCGCCCCGACGGACAGCTTTCATATAACGCACCCAACCGATTTCTGCAAAATAGTCCTCTGTCTGCACAATCACATCAAATCCCTTTGGCGGTCTCAGGGATACCTTTCTTTTGGTTTCCTTGATAACCTCCAGCTTTACTTCCGGCTTTTTCAGATTCCTACTGGTGCTCCAACGCTTTGCGCCCTTTCTGATGTTCTCCTTGGATATGTAGCTTGCAAGACGGTTGTCCTTCTGGTTCTTATATAGTTTCTTAATCAGAACAGTACCTTTACCCCAGACATTTTCTAAAATCTCTGCCGCCTCCTTCATGCTCAGACCTTCAAATCCATTCATCACAACATGATGATGCACACGATTCTTTTTGCCCTGCGTTTCAACCACTGCAATATATTTCAATTTGGAAAATCCATTTTTATTCCGATATCGGTTCAACCTGTCTCTGAAATTGCTAAATTCTTTTTTCGCCTGTTCCGTCGTTACCTCTGCCGCATAAGTCAGCAGAACAAAATAATCATCCCCATTGAAATTTGTATTGATAATGCGTGTCATTTTCTTTCTGGCGATTTGCAGATTTCTTTTTGCCTGTTCCTCCGAGGTGAGATTTTCGCTCCGACCTCTTTCGTATTTTTTACCGATGGTTCGAGGGGAGTAAAATTCCTCCACCTCGTATACATCCCCAGACCGAATCTTCTTCCTGTACTTTGGCATTCCCGTTCCTCCTTCTTATAAATAAGAGCGTGTCCATTCAGTTAATTGCTTTATGGACAGTCTAAAGAGACCGCCGCCTCTTGAAAAAACAGTCTCGGGAATACCGTAAAACCCTTGATAAATTAAGGATTCTGTGTTATATTGGTTGTAGATATGTACGGTCTCCCAAGACCTTCCCGTCTGCGTCAACAGGCGGGCTTTTTTTATGTGTTATCGTGTTTCTTCCTTATATACTGATTCTGCTTCTTCCTCATAAGAGGATGTGCAGTCACACTGCTCCCCATGGTCCAGATGTGCGCCGCAGTCCGTGCAGACCTCATACTTTCCTTTGTTCCTTCTATCTGTCATACCGCTCCCTCCTTACAAATTATCCTGTACGCTCTGGCAAAGTGATTTCAGAGCCTTTCTCAGCTTATCCGCTTCTTCCTTACCTTCAGTTTCCTCTACGCCATCAATGCAGGTCAGCATTTTGTTGATTTCTCCCTGCACCGCCTCAAAATGCACCTTAAAAACTGTAATGCCAGAAGATCCTGCCGCTTTCAGCTTCTTTTCTGTATCCGCCTTTACCTGTGCCAATTCCTCCTTGGCTTTCAGCATGGCTTCCTCCGCTTCCTTCTGTGCGCTCTCATGCGCTTCAATGGCTGCCTGTGCCTCTTGTGCCTCTTTCTTCGCTTTCTCTGCATCCTTCTTGGCTTTATCCAGCTTCTTCTGCATGGCTTCTTCTGCCTTCTTTTTTGCGGTGTTTTCCGCTTCCCTGCGGATTCTCTCCAGTTCGGATTCATCCGGAAGGGCGGTCTGCTCTGCCTGCATCCGCAGCTCATCCATTTCACTCTCCATAGCGGAAATCCGCTCCTCCGCTTCTCTCTTGGCTTGCTCCGCCGCCTCCTTCTGGCTGAGCAGTGCTTCCAGTTTATCCTCTGTCTCCTTATAGGCGGCATCCACAGCGTTATCCTTTTCTGTCCGGAACAGATCCAACTGCGACTGCAATTTCTCTTTTTCCGCGCGTTCCGCTTCCAGTTCCTTCAACAGACGCTCCATTTCCTTTGTTGTCATATCTGCAACCGTTTTTTCTTCCCCGTCAATCTCGTGCGCCTCGCCGACAAATTCTTCCCGTTCCTCTGCCGGCAGGGAAAGCAGGAGCAGTGCCTTTGTTGCGCTGTTCCCCATGTCCGCAATCAGCTGCGGATTTCTGTATTCCTTGGCAATCCGCATGAAATTCTGTGCGGTACGTTCCGAGAACTCCACTTCATTCTGCAACCATGCACCCCATGCGCCATGCGGCAGTGTCAGCTTTGCCTCATGCAGACGCTTCCCAATCTCGATAATGGCGTTGCCTGCCTGTGATTTGTAAAAATTGATTTCCTGTGTAATGACCTCAATCGGTCTTGTGATTTCATTCATGCTGTTGCCTCCTTAGCCTTCTTTTTTCCGCCTTTTTTCACGACTTTTTCCATCCACATATCCACAAATTTCTTCACATCCGGTTTTCTGTCATAGGATGCGTTATGCTCTGTTCTACACTGGATCACCCTTTTCTTCTGCAATTCCAATGTATAAAAGGGCTTGTCCGGTTCGCTTACCTTTCGCAGGAAGAATATTGCGGTTTCTCCCTCTGCCATACGTTTGATGTATCCGCCGACACAATGATGCAGGGCTTTTCCTTCTGCCGTCAGCTCCATCTGTTCTCTCGCAGGGCGAATGAAAAATTCTCCTTCGCCCCATGCGAATTTTTCCAGCTTTTCTACTGCTTTTTGGAATTTCTCTTGGTCTGCCTTATTCTTTTCAAATTTGACCTGTTCCATTGTGCGGTTGTGTGCCGCCGTCAAATCCTTCGGAAAAAGAATCTCCTTATCGTGTAAATCAAGGTGCAGCTGCTCACACTCCTGCAAATAATCCCGATAGGCTTGTGCCGTATCATTCTGAGATATGCTTCTTTTATCCGGATTTTTCTCTTTCCTCTTGTCCGTCTGGTTTTTAATGTATTTCAGAATCCTTCCTGCATTTGCGTATGTTGTTGCCCTGCTCCAAAGCTGTATATCCACCTTTGATTGCAGCACCAACCGTATCTCGGTATCTGTGACTTTTCCGCCGTATTTTTCCCAAAGGTCATTCACGCGCTGGATATCATTCAAGCTCCATTCCTCCGGCGGCATCAGCTTTAAAATCCGCAGCGGAAATTTGAAGCACTCCTTCAGCTTTTTCCGCTCCCAGAGGATGGCATTTCGGTTTTCCCTGTCCATGCTGAAAATTCTGTTATGTACAATATTCCGATAGCCTGCTTTCCAGAGAAATTCGATGACCGGATACCTTGCGTGGTATTCTAAGAAATAAATCGGATTTTTGTTGTGTCCCCTTTCTTCCAGATACCCCTCCAGATCGGCATACTGCATTACCGTTCCGCTCAGGGCTTCTTCTATACCGGTGGGATAGAAGAAATAACTGCCGTCATAAATACGGTTGTCTTGCCATCTGGTCCATTCGTCCAGCTCGTACCGCTCTGTACGCATATAGTAGGATTCCTTCCCCTGCTTTTGCCATTTAGCTGTTTTATTCCCTCTGATGGCATATCTCACGGTTTCCTGTAGGAAATCCTCTATATGCTCCCATCTTGCCGAGTTATCCCGATGCAAGAGCCATTGCCGGAAGAACACCGTTTCTCCGTCCGTCCCCTTCTGCACCGCAACGATATTTTCAATGTAATTTGCGGCAAACGCACAGCCGTCCTCCAGAACGCAGATAACCCTTGCACCGCAGTTCGGGCAGGTTGCATATGCGCTCTGCGTAAAACGTCTGCCCCTGGCATGAACCTGTGTGCCGCAAACGGTGCAGATGCCGTTGACATTCCCTCTTTTATAAATAATCACTCTGTCCTCTGGTAAAACCTCTCTGCGGATGTAATCAATCAACCCCTCCGGTAAAGCTTCGGGGCAAAGCCGATAGTCCTCATCCATCAGCTCGCCCCGTTTCTCCATTGACCGTTTCTTCATTTCCTGCCTTGTTTGCTTTATCCATTTGCAGAGATTGTCCATCTGATGATTTTCCGTTTTTTCCGCTTTCAGAAAACGTCGCAGGGCTTCTTCCTCCCTCGGAGAAATAAGAACATACTCGTTATACCACCACATAGGTGTGCTGAAACAATTCAGAACCTTCTGCTGAATCCTGCCCTCGTGATTGATGCCCTTTACCTCCTTGCTTTTCTTTGCGCAGACGATACGGAAGGAAGGCATATCTCTCCGATACGCAGTGCAAGAGAGATTCTCCAGAAAATCAACCACAAGCAGACGTTCCCCATCCACCACAGGCTCCTTTACCGTTACCTTCCAGCGCACCTTGCTTTCTTCGTGAAACGGGGCAAACGGCATAGCTTGTATCTTTTTCAGATTCATGCCCTCGCCTCCTTACAGGAAATCTTCCAGACTGACGCAAACGCCCTTTTTCGCCTCTTCCGCAGGTGCCTGCGGATTTGCCGTTAAACCGAAATATTCTCTTGCCCAGCCATATACCACAGAATCCTCAATGACAGCGCAATTTCCTGTCTTTTGTTTGGATGCTTTATTTTGGATGCCGCCCAATGCCTTTGCAAGCGTCTTTTCCTCCTTCAGCACCTTTTCCGCTGCCGCTTCGGATGTAATATTGTCAATGATATGCTCACCGACCAATGCCAGATATCTGTTGCTCGGCTCCTTCTGAATCTCTGTATTTATCTTCTTGATTGCATCCTCGATTTTTCCCATTGTCAAAACCTCCAAGTTATTTCTCCGCTCTTTCAAAAAGAATGTCTGATTTTATATGCGTTATATTTGCAATCGCACGCACAGTTTTACATCTCGGGTCACTTTTCCCTTTTAAAATGTTGTACATCGTGGTCGGTGATACAGCCACCAACCAAGCAAATTCCGAAACAGATTCGCAGTTTTCGTTTATCCACTTTTCCAGATTCGGATATACACTCCATCCCGTTTTTTTCATTATTTTTCAATCCCTTTCGGTTTGTGATAAAATGAATTTATATGGCTCCTCGAAGCAGCATCCCCAGTCAAAGGGGGTAATTACCATGTTCTTCTTTTTCTTTTTGGAGTTTCCTAACATTCTTTCCGAGCGTCTGACACACGCTATGGAAAAAATGAATATGGATGTCAGCACGCTTGCTCTTCTCGTGGGTGCTTCTGTAGCTACTGTTAAACGATGGTTAAATGGAACCTATCAGCCACGCCATGTGAATCTCCCAAAACTCATTTGCGCGCTCCAAGTTCCGGCTGACTATCTTTGTATAGAATAACCATAGTCTTCTATGTTTTTTTATTTCATTATTCCGGGGATGCTGCTTCGAGAAGCCATATTTTCATTGCATAAATCCTGCTTTTCTGCTACTATGTAATTGACTATTTATCCATTCCCCCGAGGCGTGCCACCGCCAAAGGGGATATTTTATTTTTCCTTGAAGCACTTTTCGTATGTCATGCCTGTCTCTTTGAGGATCTGGTCAATGACATATTTCGTCGTTCCTCTCTCTCCCTTCATCAATGTGATTACCGTTTTATGTGCTACCCCGATTCTTCCGGCAAAGTCACTGATAGATTTACAGTTCATCCATATCCATTTCTCCAGATTCGGGTAAATGCTCCATCCTGTGTCCTTCATTCCTGCACCCGCTTTCTGCGAAATTCATCCTTGAAGAAGAAATACTCCGTCAGAATATTCACTCCCAAACACACGCCCAGAGCCGCCATAATGTATAAATCTCCGAAGTAATACAGAATTGCACCGATAACTGTCAGATCCGCTACGATTGCCGCTACGGTATAGCCAGTGAACCGCAACGCCCAGCGAATCGGTTTCCGCAAACGTCTGCGTTTTTTCATAATCTCACCTCTCTTTTTCTCCAATTTCCCTGTTCGTTCATGGATGCCTCCAGATGTATCAGTATGATCCCGTCCTCCTCCAGAAGGTCTAGGATCTGCCGCTTCGTCAACTCCATTAAGCATCTTTCTCCGTTCTTCCGGCAAAACTCCAGAAGATATAAAGGCTCAGAAGATAGCAGAACACCTTTTCTCAACCTCCCGGGCTTCGGAAAATGAATAACCCTCTGACCGTTCATCCTGTATAGACCTCATCCCATTTGCCGTCTTTATTCAGCGCAATTTCCTGCGCCAATGCATTTATGGAAATTCCGAACAGGCATCTGGTAAGGATGCCCACCGGAGCTTCTGCCGGATTAGTATCAATATGTACTGCTGCATCGAGTGTTTTTGTTTTTCCCACGTCTCACTCCTCCTTATCTTTATTTCTGCGGCGGCTCACTGCCTCTGATGCCAGTGAAAAGGCATACAGCGCAATCAGAACCGCTATCAGCCCCGCTACGCCTGCGAAGGACAGCAGGGCGAGAGCGGCAAGTAAATCTGCCATTGCATCCCCTCCTTTTTCGCTTTCCTTGACATTTTTCTCCATCTTCCTTATGCTGAAAAGGAAAAGGAGTTGATTTTATGTGTTTTCTTTTGGCTGATACTTTAAAAATATTTCGAGAAGAAGTTTTTACACAAAACCTCTACAACATAGTTGCCTGCCTGTCTTTTCTAGGTACCGGATATTTGTTTATCTGCCGCTGGCTTTCCAGTAGGAAAAATATTAAAACATCCATTATCGACCATGCAAAAGTATTCGGAAGAATTGTTCAGTTTTTTGTATCATTCCAAAATCAATCTACTGCCCCGTTGACAGTTCATTCCGTTGCAATCGTCTATGCCGCAAAAGAGTATCCTTGCGAACTCATTCCTAAAAAAATCAGAGGAAAAAACGAATGTGCAATCAATACCCCTATGTTTCCTCTTAATCTTGCTCCTCAGCATGGCTATCTGTGCTATCTTGAGTTTCTAAACTGCGAAGATATTCTAATAGCTGAGGGTAAAACGGTTGTGTTGAAAATTCACACCAACCGCGGACCGATAAAGAAATCAATAATCCTACAGAGCAAATCTCATTATCTGCATATTGCTTAACTATCTCAAACCTGCTTTCCGTTCCATCTGAAGGAGCGGTTTTTTTATTTTCCATGCGATACCTCCTTAGCTTGCGTCCTTTGTTTCTTCTTTGATGCCGAACAGCTCGTTAGGAGTAACACCCAGCACTTCTGCTATAGCCAAAATATCAACAACTTTGATTATTCTTCGACCATTCACCATGTCACTAAACTGCTGCTTGGAATATCCCGCTCTGCTTGCAATCACACATTGCTTAACACCCTTTTTCTGAATAATTTCCAGAATATTTTGGGGTACTGTTCCATTGCGATTCACATTACTCATATTTATCACCTCCAAAAATACTCTTATCTCGTATTTTTAATGCGATTATATATTCATTTCTCGTACTTGTCAATATATTTTAATAAAAAAGTTTTCGTTTCTCGTACTTTTTGTATTGACAAACTAATACTGTTGAATTATGATTGACTTACAGAGGTGAAAACAATGTCATTGAATCAAAGGATTAAAGAGGCTCGTATAAAAATGGGCTATACGCAAGAACAACTCGGAAATTTAATCGGTGTTGCAAAAACAACCATTTCTGGATATGAGAAAAATCGAGAACCAGATGCAGCTACAATCGGTCTTATCATAGACGCTCTCAAGGTCGATGCGAATTTTCTTTTCCAAGATGAAATGAAAGATTTTTCTGCAAAAGATTTTACCGTATCCGAAATTAAAATGGTTAAAAAATACCGCCGTCTTGATGAACATGGCAAAGATATGGTGGATACTGTTTTAGAAAAGGAACTGGAAAGAACCGAAACAGTCTCTGAAGATGAAGATTCTGAATACATGGAACTGGTTGCCCGGGGCGGCAAGTACAGGGTGAAGAAAGCAGACGTAATCAAATGGGCGAAGCAGCTTGACCTAGATGATTATGAAGAAGATCATGACCTCTGCTGATTTCCAGTAATCCCCTAATGAAGTAATCTCTGCAACAATTTACAATAATCTCTATCGAGTATAGGAGGTTATTGTAAATGTATGAACACTACAAAAATGCAAGAAATAAATCATGGGAAGTCCTGATTGCGTGCGGTATTAACAGCTTGCCTGTTGATTTGTGGAAAATCGCAAAGCATTTCGATTTACACATTCACCCATATTCTAAAACCAACCTCATCGGACTGCTGAAAGAAGATGTTTCACAGGGCGATGGGTTCATTGTCTATCTTGATGGTAAAAAGGAGATTTTCATAAACGATAAAATCCATTGCCGGAACCGCCGCCGCTTCACTGTGGCGCATGAACTCGGTCACGGTATCCTAAACCACGAAATCAGCCAAGTACATTATCGCAACAGTGAAATCGACAGCCAGACGGATATGCAGGAGCTGGAGGCAAATGTATTCGCAAGAAATGTCCTCATGCCCGCAACTGTACTTGCTGCTTTGGATATACATACCGCCGCAGAAATTATGAGCCTCTGCCATGTCAGCCGCCAATCTGCTGCAATCAGAGCGCAGCGGCTGCATGAGCTCTACCGGAGGAATAAATTTAATCTGCATCCGGCAGAAAGAAAAGTAAGAGAACAATTCGATGATTTCATCAGAAATTACCAGAAATAAAAAATTCCCCTGCGGCGCTGCCATACCGCAAGAGGAAAATAAAGGTATTACCTATTAACCTTCACTGTCAAAATATCACAATGCATGAATATTGTCAAATTAAGGAGGGCAAATCGTGAAGAAGTATTTTGTTATGCTACTGTCCGCTGCAATCGCTTTTGGTTCCTGCGCCTGTGGCGGGGAAACAACAGAAAAAACAGAAGAAAAAGCACCTGTCAAAACCGATGAGAGCGTTCCCCATCGTACAGGTGATGAAATTGTCGGCGTGAGTGATAAAGATGTCAATGATCTGGATGTAACTTTCAGAGATTCCATCCGAGAAGATTCAACCGGAAATTGGCGTTTGGCAATGGCAAGCACCTCAGAAGATTTCTTGTCTTATGCCGCTTCTTACTATAAAAATTATTTCAAATCAGACGATGAGACTCATTTCTTCATCAATACAACGCTTGGCACAACTGCATCTGTTACAAAACTCGCAGATATGCTATGTGTATATATGTATGACCATGTCGAAGGGGAGGAACATTCCGCTAAAAAAATCCCAGAAGGTACATATCTGGGGCAATATTGGATTTATCTCGACAATGGTGATATTGAAAAGATTGAGTAATCAAAAAATTTTAATAAAAAATCCCCTCTCCTGCGCCAACAGGAAAGAGGATTCATATAGCGGTCATACATGGTATAATCCGCCCTGAACAAGCTAATTATACCACATGACCGCCTTGTTTGCTATACCCAAAACAAAGGAGGTCTTTTTTTATGATAAATGCAGTAGGTTACACCCGTTTCTCCACCGACAGACAGACGGAGAACTCCACCAAATTCCAAATGGAGGCTATCAGCAGATATGCAAAAGCGAATGACATCAATCTGCTTCGCTACTATTCTGATGAAGGCTTCAGCGGCACCAATACGGAACGCCCTGCCTTTCAGGATATGTGCGCCGCTGCGGATATGAAGCTGTTTGATGCCGTTCTGATCTACGATATTACCCGCGCATCTCGTGATGTAGTTGACTGGATGGAATTTCGTAAGATTATGCGCAGTCTCGATATACAGGTTATTTCTGTCACACAGCATCTGGGGGATGCACTTGATCCAGAAAGCTATCTTGTAGAGCTTATCAACGCAGGCATCGGTCAGCATCATGTCCTCCAGACACGCCAGAAATCCATTGCCGGCACAACTGCCAAAGCAAAGGAAGGCGTATTCCTTGGCGGTTTCGCGCCACTCGGTTATCGTATCGAGAGTGGCAAATACATCATCGAAGAAACAGAGGCAAAATATATCCGCATGATTTTCGATATGTACGCTGCCGGAAAAAGCTATAATGAAATCATTGACGCTCTTGGCGGATTAAAAGGGCGGCGCGGCGCGGTAATCGGTAAAACGCAGTTGAAATCCATCCTGCAAAATGAAAGATACATCGGGACATACACATGGAACAAAAAACAATACAAGGTTATGAACAAATGGGCAGGCGGTAAGCCTAACCCTAATATCGTTAAAATTGAAGGGATTATTCCCCCTCTCGTTGATATGGATACATGGGAAAGGGTGCGTGTTAGAATGGCTGACAAAAAAAGAAATGCAACAAACAAAGCGAAACGAGAATATCTGCTGTCCGGTTTAATTACTTGTGACTGCTGCGGCGGTCAGTTTGTCGGGCATACCAGCACAAACACACGCGGATATCAGACCGTTTACTACACCTGCGGGACAAAATATCGCAATCATACCTGTAATTCCAAAAACATCAATGCGTTTCGGCTGGAGGAATTTGTGATAAACCAGCTGAAAAATTATATTCGCCAAATGGATTTTGAGCAGGAAGCGGATGCAATCATGGAACAGCTGAGCAAAGCCTCTCCCAGTGTGTCCGCAGAAAAGAAAGAACTCAAGGAAATTATCAAAAAAATAAATAATGGCGTGACAGCTATTCTGAATGGTCTGGTTATGCCAGAGTTGCAGGACGAAATTGACCGCCTGCGTGTCCGTAAATCCGAATTGGAAGATATTATTTCCAACGCCGAAGCACACACAGGAAAGATTGACAAAAACAGCTTAATCGCGTATATGAAAAAAGCCGCTGAAGAATTAGAAAACAATCCCGCAGCTGCTATTAAAGAACTGGTAAAAATATACGCCCATGCTGACGGTTCCTGTACCGTAAACATAGGCGTACATTTAAGTCATTGCGGAGACAGGATTTGAACCTGCGACCTCCG
>ERZ791909.474-NODE-474-length-35056-cov-4.690180_pt1 | contig 35056 bp, 28 predicted proteins | sample MGYA00510143_ERZ791909 | MGnify/ENA primary metagenome ERZ791909 (study PRJEB30046, sample SAMN00792093) | human gut metagenome | study: EMG produced TPA metagenomics assembly of the A metagenome-wide association study of gut microbiota in type 2... | reverse complement strand
ATATTCAAACCATATCATAAAAGTCGAAAACAAGTACCATAGTTCTATTAAGACTGTAGTACTTTTCTTTCCAACAAGGAATTTCTCCAATTGAATTTATATAAAGGTATGAAAAGGCTTCCCTGTACATACATAGGTATGTACGGGCAGGAATATAAGGACCTTTTACATAAAAAGTGCCGACCTTCATGCAAGAAAGTCGGCACTTTTATAAGACATAGTCCCCTATTCTGAGAAAAACCATCGTCGGAGACATTCTATTTTGTCTGGAAGCATCTACCGGACGGACTGTTCCGGATAATCATTTTGCCTGCTACCCTCGACTATTTCTATCACGACCGGCAGACATAAGCCTATTGGCATTCCTTCAGCAAACAAAAAGATTCATATAGCTCCATTCCGGTAGCAAAACGGAAATCCTTATCTCCGCGAGAAGACGATAAACGCAGTCTCCCGATCCTTATCACAGCTACAGTCAATAGAAACCGAAGCCAATTTGACGTTTTGTCATTTTGACAAAGATCATTCCATCGGAACTTCCATCAAAAGCACGGTCGCGTGTTTCAGGACCTCTATGGCAATGCTGTCGGTGTCCCAGAAACCGGCGCCGTCACGTTTGGAAAGAACCGTGTTGGCAACCTCAACCTCGCCTTCGATCACAAACAGATAAACTCCGTTCTTCGGGCTATGCAATTTGTATTCCTTCACCAGTCCCGCATCCAACGTACCCATCGAAAACCACGCATCCTGGTTGATGGAAGCCGGGGCGGAACCGTCCGGTGCAATCATCAGTCCTAATTCATTTTTCTTCAGAACGGGACGGATATCATAGCTCTTATAATGGGGTTCTGTATTCTCCTCACGCGGGAACACCCAGATCTGAAGGAAATCCAACTGCTCTTCACCGCTGTCGTTGAACTCGCTATGGGAAATCCCCGTACCTGCACTCATCACCTGGATATCGCCCGGAGTAATCACTTCGCTGTTTCGGATACTGTCGCCGTGACGCAGATATCCTTTCAACGGGATAGAGATTACTTCCATATTCTTGTGTGGATGTGTATCGAAGCCCTCTCCCGGAGCGACAGAGTCGTCATTCAGGACACGAAGCATGCCAAAATGTACTCGCTTCGGGTTGTAGTAATTAGCAAAACTAAAAGTATGATGGGTCTTCAGCCATCCATGATTTGCATACCCGCGAGTATTGGCTTTATCCAGTACTGTTTTCATAAATAATTCTCCTTTATTAATTACGTCTATAGAACATTATGAAAGGAAGAAAAGTTTTTAGTACTTTTGTACCCTAATAAAATCATCCAGTAAATATAAACACTATGGCAGTTTACTTAAACGATGTATCAAGAACATTCGGTGAATACTTGCTTATTCCCGGTTTAACCACCAAACAATGTGTGCCAACCAACGTTTCGCTGAAAACTCCGCTTGTGAAACACAAAGTGGGCGAAAAGCCAGCGATCGAGTTAAACATTCCTTTCGTTTCAGCGATCATGCAATCTGTGTCCGGTCCCAAGTTGGCCATCGAACTGGCCCGCAACGGAGGACTGTCTTTCATCTTCGGTTCACAACCTATCGACAGCCAGGCTGAAATGGTTCGGAGAGTAAAAAAGTTCAAAGCCGGATTCGTAATCAGCGACTCCAATCTGACTCCCGAAAATACGCTGGCAGATGTAATCGCTCTGGTACAGCGCACCGAACACTCTACGATCGGTGTGACGGACGACGGTACTCCTAACGGTAAATTGCTGGGAATGGTGACCAGCCGCGACTATCGTGCGGAAAAGGATTCTCCCGACAAGAAGGTGAAAGAATTCATGACTCCGTTCTCCAAACTGATCGTCGGCGAACTGGGCATGACGTTGAGTGAAGCCAACCAGATCATCTGGGATCACAAACTGAATACGTTGCCGATCATCGACAAGGAGCAGAACTTGCAATATTTCGTCTTCCGCAAAGACTACGACAGCCACCGCGACAATCCGAAAGAGTTGTCCGGCAGCGATAAGAAACTGCTTGTAGGAGCCGGAATCAACACACGCGACTATATGGAACGTGTTCCTGCGCTGGTTGAAGCGGGCGTCGATGTCTTGTGCATCGACTCGTCCGACGGCTATTCCGAATGGCAGCAGGAAACACTGCAATGGATCAAGAAAAACTATGGTGACAAGGTGCTGGTCGGTGCCGGCAATGTTGTCGACAAGGAAGGTTTCGACTACTTGGTCGAAGCCGGAGCCGATTTCATCAAGGTGGGTATCGGTGGCGGTTCCATCTGTATCACCCGCGAACAGAAAGGTATTGGCCGCGGACAGGCAACAGCGTTGATCGACGTGGCACAGGCACGCGACGAATATATGAAAAAGACAGGTATTTATGTGCCTATTTGCAGCGACGGCGGCTTGGTACATGACTATCACATGGTTCTTGCTTTGGCGATGGGTGCGGACTTCCTGATGATGGGACGTTATTTCGCCCGTTTCGACGAATCTCCTACAAAGAAGATGAAGATCGGTAACAACTTCGTGAAAGAATACTGGGGTGAAGGCTCGAACCGCGCCAAGAACTGGCAGCGTTACGATATGGGCGGCAGCGAAGCGCTTAAGTTCGAAGAGGGCGTCGACAGCTATGTTCCCTATGCCGGTAAGATGAAAGACAACCTCAACCTCACATTAGGCAAAATAATCGCCACGATGTGCAGTTGCGGAGCTATCACCATCCCCGATCTGCAAAAGAACGCCAAAATCACACTGGTCTCTTCAACCAGTATCGTGGAAGGCGGTGCGCATGATGTGATTTTGAAGGAGCAGAACTAACAGAAAATCACACTTAACACAAAACCCTATGCATTACGGAAGCGAATGCATAGGGTTTTCTATCCTAACCCATAGGGTTACCACCCGTAAAGCATAACTTTATTTTTCCATCCTATTTGCCGGCAGGAAGTCTATCCACCACCATTGGACGCACAAGGTTGCCACCTATCGAAACAAGGCCGTCTTTGACCGACATATCCACAACAAACGAATTGCGGGGATGTATCTCCGACTCGCTCTTATGCGCATGGAAGACATAACGCATCTTGCCATCCCGATCCACAAAAGGAGCACCGTGGCCGACACCGACCAAGCCATCATACCTATGCAATACCGGATTGCCTTCGTACTTTTTCCACGGGCCGAAAGGTGAATCGGAGGTGGCAAAACCGACAGCATAATCCTGGCTTGTATAGCCGTTTGCCGAATAAACCAAGTAGTAAACACCATCCTGTTTCAAGACAGAGGGGCCTTCCACGACTTTGGGGAGAACCAATTCCCACGGTTCTTCGGCTTTGAAGCATTGCGTCAGGGTCTCTTCCTTTATCTCTTTCAAGTTTTCTTTCAGCTCTGCACACCAAATGACATTGCCGTCATTGAAGCGAACGAAATAGAGATAGGCCTTCCCGTCTTCATCAAAAAAGACAGAGGTATCAATGCTCTTTTCCTCGCGGATCGGCTTATGTTCGTCCTGCTTGAACGGTCCTAAAGGAGAGTCTGCCGTAGCGACACAGATATGCTCTTCCGTCGAATAGAACATATAGAACTTCTTCTCTTTTTCGACATAATAGACTTCCGGCGCCCAGAACATCGACTCGCCGTACGAATTCGTATGGCTAAGCGACAAAGCCGAAGCCCGCTCCCAATGTTCGAGGTCTTTGGAATAATAGACATCAAATCCGGTCCCGACATTCGTCCCGTAAATATAATACAGGCTGTCGTGCACCAAGACATAAGGATCTGCCAGTGGAACCGTTTGCGACAAAACGGTTATCGGCTTTTCCTCCTCCGTTCCTCCCTCTTCCTTTTTGTCAGACCCGGAATCCGAACAACTCATGCAAAAGCAAAGGGAGAGTGAAAACAACAATACAAACCATTTCTTATTCATGACTATACATTTAATTATTATTTAATGACCGGACGGAACGCACCGTAAGAAGGTTCCAACTTATCCACATAAGGCCATCCTTCTGCATCCCACAAGATACGGTCTAACAACACCTGCCGTTGTGCGTCCAGGCGTTCCAGTTCAAAGGCGTGATAAAGCATCCATGTGTTCTTTTCATCATCTTCGAGAAGAGTGGAGTTGTGGCCGGTACCGACAAAACGGTCGTTCTTATGAAGGATAACTTCATGCTTGTTGTCCAACATCTGCCCACCCTGTTTATCGACATACGGGCCGAAGAGCTCTTTCGAACGTCCCACAACGGTCGTATAGGTGCTCTTCTGTCCTTCGCAACAGGAACCGATGGAGCCGATCAGGTAGTAGTAACCGTTGCGTTTCCAAAGATTGATCCCTTCGTAAGCGTTGCCGGCGATCTGACGCTTGGTGTCGAGCTTAGGCGTGATCGTCACATCATCCGTCACATCCAGTTCCATGATGTAGATGCCGAAAAAGCTGCCCCAAAGCATATAATACTTGCCGTCCTCCTCGTAGAAATACTGGTCGATGGAGTTCTCCACATTCACTTCGCGACTGTCGAACACTTTATCTTTCGGCGTGAACGGTCCTTCGGGAGAATCAGAAACGGCATAACCGATGGTGCTGACCCAGTGATTGCCCCATTGTGCCAACGAATAGAAGAGCACATATTTGCCTTTCACATAGCGGATTTCCGGCGCCCAAAGATGGGCACGTTCCTTGACATCCTTGTTATCCGGCAAGAAGTCCGGGCGTGTTTCTTCGGTGAAAGCCGTCCCGATCTCTTCCCATTCCACCATATCTTTCGATTTGAAAATCGGAAGGTTACGGATATCTTCGGTCGCATACAAATAATAATAACCGTCTTTTGCCCGCATGGCTGTCGGGTCGGGTGCGGCAATCCGTATCACCGGGTTGTGATAAGCGAGTTGCGAATCATCGACTTCCGGAACATCCTGTTTACCCGAATTTCCGTCATTACCACTCCCACCGCACGCCGTACAGCAGACAGCACAAGAGAGCATCAAAAAATCTTTTACATTCATTGTTTTCTATCTATTTTAATCAAAAAAGCTGTTACAAAAGTACGAATCAAAAACATAAACTTTTGTAACAGCTTCTTTTTTTAGCGAATCATTACTTCCAACCCGGATTCTGTTCCATATTCGGGTTCATCTGCGTTTCGTTATACGGGATCGGATACAACCAGTAATGGTCTCCGCCCCAAGCATAATGATAAGTGGCCTGTCCCCAAACCTGGCGCAACCCGTTCACCACCTGCTTGCCGTTATCGTCGTATGTGGCAAACTTCTTATCCTTCCAAGTCTTCCAGCGAAGTTCATCGAAGTAAATCAGGTCTTCACCAAGCAATTCCCAATACCGTTCGTTCCGGATGCGTTCGCGCATATCTGCCTGTCCCGCCACGGTCGTCGGAGCATTGGAGTTGAGCAGTTGGGCACCGGCACGGGCACGCACCTGATTGACAACAGCGACCGCTTCGTCCGTCTTGCCCTGTTCGTTCAATGCCTCGGCGAGGTTCAGCAGGACATCGGCATACCGGATTTTCGGCATATCGATACCGGTTCCTTTTTGGTTCCCTTCGCCAACACCTTCCGTCACGAATTTGCGGTTCAGATAATAGAACATCGCCTGCGTATCAGTTTGCAAATCTTGCCCCACACGGGTAATCGATCCATCCGCATTGGTCGTCTCAGCCCACTTGTTACGGTAAGGATAGCGATTTGTAAAGTAGTTATCAGAACCTCCATCACCTCCTAAATAAGTAGCATACGGCGTAATGACACTCATTTCCAAACGAGGATCACGCTGATCGTAAGCCTTGCGTATGCGAGCTTCGTTGCCGTTCGGCAGATAATAATCCATATTGGCACCCTGTTCTTTCGCGTTGGCAATTTCTGATTCAGTCAGGTTATCGCGCAGGAAGAAGACACGGCGTTCGTTGACCGTCAGCTTATAATACTCGGGAATGACCTTCGACCAGTCGAACTTGCTACCGTCCGCACATTCGTAGGTATCGACGAAATCCGGATTGACCAAATAGTTATTCCACATGGAGCCATAGGTACAACGGTTACCAAACCCCCGATTCTTAGAGTTCCAATAACCATCCTCTTCGATACACTGGACGGAGAAAATCATCTCATCACATTGCTCGTTGGCTTCCTTGAACAACTTTTTATAAGCATCCGCGCCGGAAGTGAACAGGCGATAACCACAATCACCGACCTTTTTGAAATCGGCTTCGGCAGATGCCCAGTTTTCCAACCACAGGTAGATCTTGCCTCTAAGTGCATAAGCTGCCCCTTTCGTAATGTGGCCGTAATCATTGTCGCCGCTGTTGTATTTGTCCGGCAAGTTAGGCTCGTTGATGCAATCGGTCAAATCCTTAACCAGTTCATTCCAGAGATCCGTCATGGGAAGACGGCTACCCTTCGCTTCATCAATGTCCTTAATCGGCTCCGTGTAATAGGGTACACCGCCGAACAGCAAGTTCAATTCATAATACCAATAGCTACGAAGGAATTTGGCTTCTGCGATCAGACGTGCTTTCTTCGCTTCCGGAAGGCCAACCACGTCCGGCATATTGGCAATCACGTCATTGCAACGGATGATAAACTTATAATTGTCATGCCAAATCCAACTCGGTCCGTCTCCGGAAGTCGTCTGATTGCCAAACAACATACCGAAGTTACGCCAGTTCGCATCGCGGTCCATCGTTGCCGAGAAGCAATCGAACCACATATTGTAATTATCATTATACAAATGGTTCAATCCATTATAGAGACCGGTCACGGTCTGTTCGGCCATCGTGGCATCCGCCCAAACCTCTCCTTCGCTCGGCTGATTTTTCGGAGTCAAATCCATATCCACACAACCGGTCAGGAACAAACCAGACAAAACTGTTGCTGAAAAAAGTTTTGTCGTGTTTTTTATAATTCCAAAATTATTCTTGTTCATACTTTTTTCACAATTTAAATTAGAATGTCACATTAACACCGACCGTATATTGGCGGATCGGCAGATAACCGTCGCCGGCCATACGTTCCGGATCGCTTCCTTCGAATTTCGTGATCGTCAGCAAGTTTTCGCCGGACAGATAAACACGCGCATTCTGAATGAAGGCCACTTTCATCCACTCTTTCGGGAAAGTGTATCCGATCGTCAGGTTTTTCAGCTTCATGTAGTTACCATTCTTCAGATGCCAAGAGCTGGTAGCACTTGCCTGGCCGCTGTTCTGATAACCGACAAGACGCGGTGTTTCGGAGTAAATGTTCGTACGCGGATCACTCGGATTTTCAGGATCGAAGAAATAGTGGTCATAAGCGATGTCGTAGCCGAGACCATATCCGTGCGTGACACTGACGCTGTTTTGTGTCTGTTTGTAATAATCAATCTTGAATCCGGCTGCACCTGCCCAGTTCATCGACAGGTCGAAACCTTTCCATGTCATGCTTGCCTGCAAGCCGAAGTAGTATTTCGGTCTCCAAGAAACCCCTTGAAAATCTCTGTCATCGTCATTACCATAAATACCGTCTCCGTTATAGTCGGCATAAATCATATCACCATACCAAATCTTATCCTTGCCGATCGCTTGGTTCGGGTAAAACTTGTACCCGGCATCAAACATCGCCTGCAACCATTTCATATCAGCCTCGGTACGGATCATACCGTCTTTCGGTCCACCATTGACATTCACCGTCCCATCGCCATTGAAATAAGAACCGTTACCTTTATAGGGATTCATCATGTAGTATTCGTTCATCTCATGGCCTTCCACGATCAGGTTAGACGAACCGTTTGCCACCGTACCGACATTCTGATACCACACCTTGTTACCGTTGGCATCCGTACGCCATTCGCGAACCAACTCGCCTTTGTATTTCGTCACTTCATTTTTGTTATAAGTGAAGTTTCCAGAAACCGAGTAAGAGACGTTTCCGACACGGTCGTTCCAACCCAAAGTAATTTCAAGTCCCTTGTTGTTGACACCTGCCAGATTCTGAAGCGGAGAAGTAAACTGGTTCAAGGATTCCGGGAGCGTCGGACGATACAAGATACCATCCGTCTTCTTGTCATAAACTTCAATCGTTCCGTTCAAACGATTGTTCAAGACACCAAAATCAAGACCGATGTTGGTAATAGCCGTCTCCTCCCATTCCAAAGCATAGTTGGAGAAAGTCGTCATGGCCAAACCATTGGTTTTATTGCCGTTGAAGGCATAGTTGTAACCGGAACCGTAAAGCGCCTGCCACTCGTAGTTGCCGATAGAGTTATTACCCAGTTTACCCCAAGATGCACGCAACTTCAAATTGCTCAACCAATCCACGTCTTTCATGAATTCCTCTTCAGAAATACGCCAACCGGCAGAGAAAGAGGGGAACAATCCCCAACGGGAATCGGGGGAGAAACGGGAAGAACCGTCATAACGCATATTCATTTCGAACAAGTAACGGTTGTCAAACGCATAATTGATACGGCCGAACCAAGAACGGGAAGAATATTCGTATGAAGCCCCCTTGATGTAATAAGGATCCGTCATTGCATTGAAGTCCGTCAAATTAATGCTTGACATACCTTCCTTGCAGATATCCACTTCGTCTCCCCAGTTACGCGATTCTTCATAACCGACCAATGCGCCCACATCATGCTTTCCGTAAGTATGCGCCCAACTTACCAACATATTGGTTTTCCAGTACTTTTCACGTCTTTCCCAGTCATACACCTTATAAGTAGCCATATCCGTAGAGGTCGGAGGCGTGTTCAAGGTCATCGCGCGATTGAAGCTGTACTGTTCTTTATAATCAGACGGTTGCCATCTGTGGTGGTTCGTAAACTGGTCATAATAGAAGTTGGCCGTAAACTTGAAGTCTTTCAAGAACTTCACTTCCAGATAGGGATTCACAAAATATTTGTTCTGCTTGTAGTAACCATACGAGTTACTCATGTTCAGCAACGGGTTTCCAGCCTGTCCATCTTCTTCGTTGGTTTCGATTCCACCATATTTACCGTCATAATAAGGATAAACACCGGGAGTCACCTTCTGCATATTCAGCCCCCACATATCCCCCAGGTTATTACGATCCTGGTCGGCATTATATCCCCAAGCACGCATTCCAACGGTCAGGAAATCGGTCACTCTCGACTCTATATCGCTCCGCAGGTAATATTTCTTTACGCCCGATTCGATGACCAAACCCGGATTGTTCAGGTAAGTACCCGAAATCGCATAACTGGTACGCTTTTCCGCACCGGTCAGGCTGATGGTATGTTCCTGCATCCATTTCGGATCATAAACAACGTCATACCAGTCCGTATTAGGATGCGTCACATAATTCGGTATGCCGGCGGCATTCGTCGCGTTCGGGTTATTGGCTGCTTCACGCCATTCGTTGATGGTCGACTGGGAGAACTTGGCAGCCTGGTTTGTATTGAGATACCCTTCGTTGACAAACTCCATATAATCCGCATAGTCCGTTACCTGACGAATCAGCTTGGCCGGAGTCTGATAGGAGAACTTACCCGAGTAGGTCACGTTGATCTTTCCATCCGAACCACGTTTCGTCGTCACCAGGATTACCCCATTGGCACCTCTGTTACCGTAGATGGCACAAGAGGCGGCATCTTTCAGGATGGAGATCGAAGCCACATCGTTCGGGTTCACTTCATTGAGACTCATTTCCATTCCGTCTACAAGGATCAGCGGACCGGCATCATTCATCGTACCCACACCACGGATCAGGATAGAAGACCCTTCGGCATTCGGCTGGCTACTGGTGTTCATCACATTGACACCGGCTGCCATACCTGACAACGATGCTGCAATCGTGGTAACAGGACGGTTCAATTTCTCATCCGTAAAATTGAGGCTGGCTACAGATCCGGTCAAATTCACCTTCTTCTGGGCAGCATAACCGACAACGACAATTTCTTCGAGAGCTTGCGTATCATCTTTCAACACGATTTCAAAAACTCCTTTATTACCTACAGCAACCTCTTGGGCCACATAGCCGATATAGGAGATCGAAAGTTTTGAATTGTCAGCTACGTTTTCCAGAGTAAATTTCCCGTCCATATCGGTTATTGTCCCATTGGTAGTGCCTTTTACCGAAACATTCGCACCGATAACCGGTTCACCATTGACATCCCGGACAACTCCAGTGATAATCTTCCCTTGTTGGAGAACATCGGTTTCTTTGACTGTAATAATAATGTTTTTATTAGAAATCTTATAACTACAATTCGGGAGAATTGTAGTCAGTATATCTGATATACTGAGATCCTCAGCATTCAAAGTGACACGTTTGTCCACGTCTATTATTTCGTCATTATAAAAGAACGTAAACTCACTGGAATTTTCAATTTTCTTTAAAACCTCCTTGACTGTTGAGTTTTTCATATTGAGACTAATCCGGACAGTCTGAGAATAAGACTCGGTAGCAGAAAGCCCAGTTAGCATGACAGTTAACATAAACAGGGCTAATTTTATCACCCTGATTTCTTTTTGGATAAAAGAATACAAAAGTTCCTTTCGGTTAAAATAAATCATATTCTACATAGATTTTCAGTTAAACTTTACCGCCGGAAACAAATACCGGACGATAGGTTAATTAATATTTTCGACAGACGAATACCAGATATCTGCACACATCTGCCTTTTTGCTCTCACGATAACATCATTTGTTTTTTCCCATAAGCAATTTGTTTTAAACGTTAAACATCTATTCCAAAGGGGTTATATACAGCTTATTTCCCTTTATCTCATACTTGACCGGAACAATCTGGCTCATTGCCTCCATCACCTCTTCGATGCTCTCCTGCCGGATCGTGAAAGAAAGGCGAGTGGAAGCGGCAAACTGCTTCGGGCATTCGATATCCATATTATAGCGTCCCTCCATACTGATCAGGATATCAGACAGGCAGTCGTTGTCAAACACCAGGCGGTCCTTGATCCAGTCGGCATACAAACCGACTTTCGCTTCTTCGACAGAGGCGATCTGATCCGACTTGCGGTATCTGAACAGTTCATTCGGTTTCAAGTAAACCGGATCTTTCAAAGCTTTTCCCGATATCTTCACACTGCCGTTCAGCAAAGCGGTCTCTACAAATTCACCGGAAGAATAGCTATCGAGGTCGAAGCAAGTACCCAAGACCTCCACATCTATCTCTCCCGCCTGTACGACAAAAGGTTTTTTCGCATCTTTCGCCACTTCGAAATAGGCTTCTCCTTCCAAAGAGACTAACCGCCTGTCATCGGCAAACTGATTCGGATAAGTCAGTTTGGTTGCTGAATTCAGCCAGACAACCGATCCGTCCGGCAGTGTAAACCGGCCTTTGCTTCCTTTCGCCGTTATCAGCTGATTCTGCACTATGACATCGGGAGCGGAATGCTCCCTCCTACTTCCGATACCGTAGCCTATTCCCAACAAAAGCAGCAACACGGCCGCTATCCGTGTCCAACGCAAAACGACCGATAATGTTTTTTTCTTCGTACGCGATTCTCTTCCCATCCGGTCTTGCTCCAGCAAAATACGGTCTTTCAGTCTTCCCAAAGCGACATCGACCTCCAACTCATTTCCGGCAGCGACATTACAAGACAGCCACAGGTCGCGGGTTGCAGTAAAATCATCCCGGTTGCCATCCGATTGTTTCAGCCACCGGAGCAATAACATCTTCTCTTCCAGTTCAGCCGTACCATCCAGATAGCGGATTATGATTTCGTTGATATCGTTTGTTCTTTCTTCCATTACAGATACGTTTATTAATAATACAAGAAAAGATGTTTTTACCCTACCTTCTCCCGTAAAAAATTTCTTTTCCCCAAAAGAATAATTGCCCGGCATATGTAACTCGCTAACCCACCGGATGCTTTTTTCTCACGATTCCCAAAGCCATGAGAAAAAATACTCATCTACATGAGAATAAATACTCATCTGGATGAGAAAAATTTCTCACTGGTATGAGAAAAAGACACCATTAATGGGAAAGACAAGTTACGGCCAGCACCAATAGAGGGAATAAGTCTTTTTTGACAAGATGTTCCTTCAGGCCGTAAAGAGCTTTGCTTATCTGCTTTTCAACCGCTTTGATGCTAATACCGAGTTGATCCGCTATCTCGCGGTTTTTCAACCCGTAGCTCCGGCTTAGCATAAATATTTTATGACATTGAGGGGGAAGGGTGTTTATATAGGACATGATTTCATCTTCCAGTTCTTTCAATAACAAGCTCTGTTCGGAGTTTTGCATATAAGAAGTGACATAGTGATCCAAAATATCCGGTTCTCTTGCCGGCTCCAACGTGTACACATTATCCGGCTTTTTATTCAGCGCATTCAAGGAATGCGTATAAACCGCCCTGAAAAGATAGGACTTCACAGCGGCATCCTCAAAGCGGATGCTTTCACGTCGTTGCCAAAGTTCAAAAAAGACATCCTGCACGATATCTTCAGACAAATCCTTGTCGTTAACAAAACGGAAAGCATACGCCCGCAAGGGTTTATAAAAACGCTTGAACAGAGCTTCCAACGCCGCAAAATCTTGAACGTATCTTTCTGATGACATGAGTATATAACTTTAGGAAGACAAAAATACGGATATTTTTCATTTAACTCCGGTAGAAAGGAAATATTGACAACTCTATGAGCGATATTGCCATTTACAATACAACCATATTATATGTATCTTTGCAGTATCAATAATAAAAGGAAACATTATGACACCCATTGAATTAACAAAAGCGGAATTTATACAGCGAGTAGGAAACTTTGAAGAAAATCCCAAAGATTGGAAATATGTAGGAGACAAGCCTTGTATCGTAGACTTTCATGCGCCCTGGTGCGGTTACTGCAAACGCCTGGCTCCGATATTGGACGAGTTTGCAAAAGAATATGACGGTAAACTTTATATCTATAAAGTAAACGTGGACAATGAAGAAGAGCTGGAGGCGGCTTTCAAGATCCGGACAATCCCGACTTTACTCCTCTGCCGCATGGACGGAAACAGGGAAATGATGCTCGGAACGATGGGGAAACCGGAACTTCGCAAAGTGATCGAAGGCATCTTATAATATATAGTTAAAGATAAAGCCAAGGGGATGAATCAGGAAGCGGACCGCTAATCCTGATCCATCCCTTCAACTTTTATACGGATCGAACGGGGCGTCCGCTGCAAGCAGGAACAAAATATATTCAGATCATTTGTCTTCTGCATTAACTCCTGCAATATCCGGCATTCTTCATCCGACCAGGGTTCATAATGACGGGGAGATTGTTTACGGACTTTCATAATCGACTCGGAGACATCCGTTTTCTGGATTCCCAACTGCCGGATGCGCTGCTTGAAACCGGCTATATCTTCATCTGTACAAGTGTTTACCGGATCGGCATCAAAGAAACCCGGACATATCTTATTTTCGACCGGAAGTCGTTTCGGGACAGATACGGGAACAGGCTTGAAGAAAACAGATTCGGGTTCTATGGCTTCCAATTCCTTCATCAAGTTTGAAATATGTTTCGCTGCTTCGGGAGAAAGCAGTTTCACGGAACATTCATGACGGGAATAGGCCTCGTCCCTGCTTGCGGAAAGCCAGTTAAAGGAACCTTCCACCAAGACAGAATCATCAATAGCAAGCGATTTATTATGAATGCCTTTCAACAGAATCAGCTTGATGCCGTTTTCGACCAAAGCCTTCCGTCCGGCATCGGCCTCCTCCCGCAACGAACCGGTTTGTCCATTATAATCCAAACGGGAATCGGAATACACCACGACTTCCACGCCACGTTCTACGGCTTCCCGCATTTGGGGTAAAAGGTTATCATGCTCGATCGCCCGGATCGATATAAAAGGAGAAACGATCAGCAACCTTTTTGCCGATTCTTTAAATGCCTGCTGCAACAAACCGGTATGCGCTTCCAAAGTCGATAAACGTTCGGCAGGCTGAAAGCGGCAAAGCGGCTCCTTCTGTCGATAGATGAAATTGCCGGACACTTCGTTCGCAGGATCGTCAAACAACCATTTTGCCAGGTTACCGACGGGCGTATTCCGTTCGGGATGAAATATATTCATGTTCCCGAACACCAGAAAATGATACTGTGCGCGTGAAACAGCCACATTGAGCATATTGTATTTTCCTCCCTGCTCCATAAAATAAGAAGCATCACCGGGAGAATTGACCGACGAAAAAATCACGACCGGGCACTGCGCCCCCTGCAAAGAATGAACGGTACCGATCGTCATGCCGGCAAACGCTTCCGCCTCCGGCGATTGTTTCGCGAGGTGGCGGATGATTTCTTCCTGCGCTTTAAAGGGAGTGACTATCGCCACTATTTTACAAACCGGATCCTTATAAACGCTTTCCAGCTTGTCTTTTTCCTTTTCGAGCCAGGAGACGATTGCGGCCGCTTCCGCCTTGTTTAAGACACTACCCGTCTCTCCTTTTTCGCTGACTCCGTTTACATGGACATACCCTTTGGGCGGCAAGTCTTTATACTTCACCTTGTTTCCCTTCTTCGGCAACAACCGGCCATGATACACGTAGTCGTTGCAGTAAGCAATAATCGGATCGACGCAACGCCGGTGTTCGGCCAGGAAAGCACCTCTTTCTCCTGCGACTTCAAAGCTACAACTCTTCCGAGCCATCTTCATGATACTTCCGGATGAAGACAGGAAACCGTTTTCATGCAGGAACGCATACCGCTTATCGGATTCGGAGGAGATCAGGCCGAAACGTTGCAAATTGATACAAGAATATTCGTCCGAGATAGACCATATCGGTTCGATCTGTTCCACGTCTCCCACCAAAATAGCCTGACGGGCAAGGCTGAAAGAAGGGATAGCCAGTTCGGGAGACACCTGTCCCGATTCATCCACAATCAACAAATCGATCGAATCATAGAGCGGCGCATCCCACTCCCCGCTATCCACACAAACCATATATTTCGGCAAAGAATGGAAAGTCGAAATAAAGACGGGCATCACACAGGCCAGCCTCTTCAACCGTTCGGTATAATCTTCGCGGCCACGGGTTTCCTCTTCTTTGTCGCATTCGGCCAACCGGCGGATGAACTCGGCTTCGCGGTCATGGATGGCATACCAAAACAAGAGATAACGGTAACTGATATCTAACCGCACCGCCATATCTTCCGTATAAGGGAGGGCACTATATTCCGGGTTGGCAGTCAGCGTGTCATAGCGTTTTTTAAAATCCTTCGTCTGCTCCCAGCCACTTATCACTTCTTCATAGCTTGGAAGCTTTTGAAATTTACGTAGCAGTCTACTTAAAAACCCTTTATCCCCCATTTCTTTTCCATACTGTTTGAAACAGGCAACATCCAGGCAGGTTTCGATCTTATCCCGTATCTTCTTCATTTGCCTACGAAGGAAGCGCTGGCATGCGACTTCATCCCGGCAAGCCGTCCGAAAGAAACGATTGAAATGTTCCAAATAGAACCTGCGATATTCTTCCAACCGGGCAGGATCGTCATATTCATTCGGAAAGCCGTCACCTTTCGTGTTAAACATCATTTTATACTGATCCTTCTGCTCGTCTTTGCCGGACAAATACAATCCCAACGTATCCAAACCGGGTAACCAGCGAAGTGACAGCGGGTTTACCGGCTTACCTTCAGCAGGCTGTTCGATCTTGAAATCTTTCAGAATATTGGTAATCGCCTGGTTATTGGCGGAACTGGCTACGATGATATCCGGATCATCCGGATGATCCAGTACGGTATGGACGATCCGGTTGGCAATCACTGTCTGCAGAAAGGTTGTTTTACCTGTTCCCGGAGGTCCGTTAACTGCAAAAATATCGGAACAGCCCGGTTCCGTATACATAGCAAGCGTCTCACGTTGGGAAACGGACAAAGGGAACTCGCCACTCATCTGTGCCCAATGGGATCTATTGCAATAGACTTGCTGTTTATCCGGCACAGGTAGCAATCTTTCCTGCTTTTTACGGATCAGAAGTTCCAGTAAAGGGTGGGAAGATTTACTTTCCAATAACTTATCATACAGATTAATGATCTTTTGAGCCATTCCCCGTCCGGGGGCTTTCACAACGATGATTTCAGGCTTGTCGGCGTAGTTCATTTCCCGGAAAGTCAGGCCGGTCGCATCCCGGAACAGGGTTTCACAGGCATTCCAATATTTCTTCCAATCCGTCTCTTCGGTATCGAACTCACTTAAAAGCCGGTCCACATTCGAAAGGGAAGCAATAGTTCTGTCATTGCGCGCATTCGGAGCCAGAAACTTACGGACAAAAACCGGAATACGTTCAGATTTGTTGTCACAGACCTGAAAAGTTCCGTCCGGCAATAATGTCGCGGTAATCAGAAAGGGGTATTCCGGAACATTCTGCTTGGAAGTCCATCCGTTTTCATACTCAGGAAGAAAGACACAAGGGGCAATCTGTATTTTACGTTTCTCGTCATTCTCCTTTTGTTTCTCTTTCGGGAAAAGCAGGGGAATGTCTTTACGAAGGATAAATTCCGGAACCTTATCGCCTATCCGCAAGGTAACCCGCGCCTCTTTCTTTAACGACCTGCTCTTCCGTTCTGCATCCAGCAGGCAGTTTTTCCAGTATGTCAGTAGTTTTTTGTCCATTCGATTAGTTAGCCGTTGTGTCGTATCTTTTTATTTCTTTTCCCGAACGGTTATATGGAAGCAACCCTGCTTGCGTTCATGCTTGACATAGCAACGCTCTTCCCGCTTCAAGTCGCGCAAAACCATTGCCAGCACCATCTTTAACCGGTCTTTGTCTATATTCAAGGTGTCGCTCTCGTCTACTTTGGCATAGCGAGCCCACGAGACATCGAAGGTCGTCCCGTAGCGATGGGCCGAGTTCTGGGAAGAGTTTGTATTTCTTTTTTTCAGGTTCTTGACATCATCGACCGTACGGGTGACACTGGTCACTTTGACTTTATAGATCGAAGCATTCAGATTCCGTAGGGAATCCTGGAAGTTATGTCCGATATCTTCCAGCAACTGTGCTGCCGAAGGAATCAGATAGGGAATGGAATGCGTCAGCTTTTCCACTTCATAATATTCGTTGGTTTCGATCTCTTCCATCTCCTTTTTCACCCTCTCCGCTTCTTCACGGTTCGATGCTGGTTTGATACCGATACGCTCGGCCTCGGCCAGATGCACATCGTTCAAATCTTTAAAGTCGCGGTTGTAACTTCCGTTATACCAGATACGTTTCAACTCACCGCGTTCTTCCTTTTTTCCACAAGACGAACATATCACTGCCACCGAGCAAGCAACAACCATCAACCAAACATTAAATACAATCTTCTTCATCATTTTTCTTTTAGCGGAAACAAAAGTAACTAAGATTCACAGATTTCAAAATATAAATGTTCAAATAATCTTCATGAAGACGCAACAAAATACCTCACAATTTCTTTTTACATAAAGAATATTACTAATTTTGTCTGCCTGAACGAAAGCGGCAAAAGTCCGTGACAAAGGCAGAACTAAAACGAATTGAATGATTGAACGAATTTATATTCTTGAGAGCGTAGATCCGGTGATTTTCTACGGAGTAAACAATGTCAATATGCAATTGATCAAGACATTGTTCCCCAAGTTGCGCATAGTGGCAAGGGGAAATGTGATGAAAGTGATCGGAGACGAAGACGAGTCGGAACTCTTTCTCAAGAAAATTCGCGAGGTAGAGAAATATTGTGAAGAATTCAACTCGCTTAGCGAAGATGTCATACTGGATATCATCAAAGGCAAAGCCCCGGTAATCACCAAGCAGGAAAACCTGATCATCCACGGGATGAACGGCAAACCGATCGTCGCCCGCACGGAAAACCAGCAACGCCTTGTCAAAGCATTCGAAGAAAACGACCTCGTCTTTGCCACAGGCCCCGCCGGGACAGGTAAAACATTTGTCGCCATAGCCCTCGCCGTAAAAGCTCTTAAGAACAAGGAAATCCGCAAGATCATCCTGAGCCGCCCCGCAGTGGAAGCCGGCGAGAAATTAGGATTCCTCCCCGGCGAGATGAAGGATAAGCTCGATCCGTATCTCCAACCTTTGTACGACGCCTTGCAGGATATGATACCGGGAGCCAAACTGAAGGAGTATATGGAGAACAACGTGATCCAGATCGCCCCCTTAGCCTTTATGCGCGGACGGACGCTGAACGACGCGGTTATCATCCTCGACGAAGCCCAGAACACGACGACGCACCAGATCAAGATGTTCCTCACCCGCCTCGGCATGAATGCCAAAATGATCATTACCGGAGACGTGACGCAGATCGACCTCCCGCCGTCAGCGACTTCCGGACTCATACAGGCCATGCAAATCCTGAAAGGCGTGAAAGGAATCGGCAAAATCGAATTCGAGAAAAAGGACATCGTCCGCCATAAACTCGTCCAGCGTATCGTCGAAGCCTACGACAAGTTCGACAGCAAACGTATAAAAAACAACATTAATAACAGTCAGGACGCCTGATAAGCGCCCCCATAAAAACAAAGGTATGAAGAAGGCATTAACAAAAACAGACTTCAATTTCCCAGGACAGAAGAGTGTCTATCATGGTAAAGTACGCGACGTTTACAACATCAACGACGACGTATTGGTGATGGTTGCAACAGACCGTATCTCGGCATTCGACGTAGTCCTGCCGGAAGGTATCCCTTACAAAGGACAGATGCTGAACCAGATCGCCGCCAAATTCTTAGATGCGACTACCGACATTTGCCCGAACTGGAAACTGGCCACTCCCGATCCGATGGTGACCGTAGGCGTTATGTGCCAGGGATTCCCCGTTGAAATGATTGTACGCGGTTACCTCTGCGGAAGTGCATGGCGTGCTTATAAGAGCGGCGTACGCGAAATCTGCGGTGTAAAACTGCCGGAAGGTATGCGTGAAAACGAACGTTTCCCCGAACCGATCGTTACCCCGACGACAAAAGCCGAGATCGGCGAACACGATGCCGACATCTCCAAAGAAGAAATCCTCGCCCAGGGCCTGGCTACTCCCGAAGAATACGAACTGCTGGAGAAATACACGCTCGCCCTCTTCAAACGCGGCACGGAAATCGCAGCCGAACGTGGCTTGATCCTCGTCGACACGAAGTACGAATTCGGCAAACACGACGGCAAGATCTACCTGATGGACGAAATCCATACACCGGACTCCTCCCGCTATTTCTACAGCGAAGGATACGAAGAACGTTTTGCCAAAGGCGAACCGCAGAAACAGCTCTCCAAAGAATTCGTCCGCGAATGGTTGATGGAAAACGGTTTCCAGGGTAAAGCCGGCCAGAAAGTTCCTGAAATGACTCCGGCTATCGTGGAAGGCATCAGCGAACGCTACATCGAGTTGTTCGAACACATCACAGGCGAGAAGTTCGAAAAAGGCGATACGGACAACCTGTTGTCACGCATCGAAAAGAACGTAACCGAATATCTCAACAAATAAGATAAACGGATATGACGAAGTACGGTTCAGAACAGATTCTACCCTACAACAACGAGGAGCACAAAGCTACACAAGTCAGGCGTATGTTTGACTCCATCGCTGGTACATACGATCAGCTGAACCATATGCTCTCGCTGGGTATCGACAAAATATGGCGCAGGAAAGGGATTGCTTTCCTGCGTCCTTTTTCTCCCGCCTCGATCCTCGATATCGCCACAGGCACGGGAGACCTGGCTATCTCCATGTACCGCCGTCTGAAAGCCGACCGCATCGTCGGGGCCGACATCTCGGAGGGCATGATGGAAGTCGGACGGCAGAAAGTAGCCGAAGCCGGATTGTCGGGCCACATCACGTTCGAATACCAGGACTGCACGGCGCTGACCTATCCGGACAACTCGTTCGACGCCGTCACCGCCGCATTCGGAGTACGGAACTTCGAGAACATAGAACAAGGGATCGCCGAGATGTACCGGGTGCTGAAGCCTGGCGGCCATCTAATGATCCTGGAACTGTCCTCGCCGGTGCATTTCCCGATGAAACAGCTCTACAATATTTACTCGAAGGTCGTGATCCCCACCGTCGGACGCCTGCTTTCAAAAGAGCATACGGCCTACAGTTATCTGCCGGCCTCCATCAAAGTCGTCCCGCAAGGGAAAGTAATGACCGACCTGCTCAGCCGGGTAGGTTTCAGCGAAGCCCGTTCGCGCACTTTCACTTTCGGTATTTGCTCGCTTTATACGGGCAGTAAGGAATAAGGACGGTTCACAAGCCGCCCCTACGAAACAACGGTAACAATATTAATCATCTTAATTTACAGGTCATGCAAAAATATGGTTTAATTGGATATCCCCTCGGACACTCTTTTTCGAAGAACTACTTCAACCAGAAGTTCGAATCCGAAAAGATCGATGCAACTTATCTTAACTTCGAGATCCCGAACATCAAAGATCTGAAGACTGTATTAAAAGACAACCCGGAATTGAACGGCCTGAATGTCACGATCCCCTACAAGGAACAAGTCATTCCCTACTTAGATGATCTGGACGAAGACGCCCGCCTGATCGGCGCCGTCAACGTCATCAAATTCACAAAAGGCCTCTTCGGCAAAAAGCTGAAAGGCTACAACTCCGACATCATCGGTTTCAAGCGTTCCATCGAGCCGCTCCTAAACGAGACGCACCGCAAGGCCCTGATCTTAGGAACGGGAGGCGCTTCGAAAGCGGTCTTCCAAGGATTGAAGCAATTAGGCGTCGGCGCCACGCTGGTTTCACGCAAACCGAAAGAATTTTGCATCACCTACGATGAGATCACGCCCAAGACGATGGAGCAATACACCGTCATCGTCAACACGACTCCGCTGGGAATGTTCCCGAACATCGATGCCTGCCCGGACATCCCCTACGACCTCGTGACTCCGAACCACCTGCTGTACGACCTCTTGTACAACCCGGACGAAACCCTCTTCATGAAGAAAGGGAAAGAGAAAGGAGCCGTCGTCAAGAACGGACTCGAAATGCTCCTGCTACAGGCGTTCGCGGCTTGGGAGATCTGGCAGAAATAAAGAAAAAAGGGGGCTTCAGGAAGCCCCCTCTCGATTATTTCAAACCCATACATACTCAATCTACCGGTGTTGGCATCGGATATTTGAAATGTGCTTTCGCATAAGTCAACACGATCGGATTATACTCCAAACTATCCGGCTTTACTTTCACCGCACCATTGAATTTTATCTGACATCCAATATAGGAACGCATTTCATCTTCCTTCTCATCGTCCCCGCAGGATGCAAAACCACTGCAAAAGACGAGTAGCAAGCAAATGAGCATTGTCTTATATTTCCACGTTTTCATAATCATCAGTTATCAAGATTACAAAGCGGACTGATTTTCGCATACGTCAATACAACCGGATCATATTCCATTCCTTCCAACAGGGGTTTGATTTCTCCGGAAAAAGTAATAAAGCCAATATCACAAGGGACTTCGCCTATTACATGATAAGACTCCAACATGAAAAATTCCAATAAGAAGGAATCCGGCAAGTTGACGGGGCAATAATACGTTTCCGAACCATTTTGATGCCTATATCTTATCAGAAATTGTATCTTTCCTTCCTTATTTACCGCCAATAACTCTCCTCTCATATTAGGTTAGAAATATTACTCTGATGCAATTACCCTAAACCGTCAAGAAACCAATTCAAAATTATTTCCGCATAATCCAACACGATCGGAGTACACTCCATTCCTTCTAAACGAGGCTTCACTTCGCCAGAGAACCGAATAACGCCTATCGTGACAAACGTTCCAAATGAATCACCAAAAGAGTAATCCGAAAACAAAGACTCCGGCAAATTGACAGGATTAAAATACAATTCAGAACCATCCTGATGCCGATAATAAATCCGATATTGTATCTTACCGTCTATCACTCGTATCTGCAGTTCTCCCTCCTTATTGGTTATACCATAAAGCGTATTGGATTCCAGATAAACCACATCCGCTTTTTCCAACGCAACCTCGATCCAAGGGGTATACTCCTTCTCATCATCCCCGCAGGACGCAAAACCGCTGCAAAACGAGAGCAACAAGCAGAGAAGGATCGTTAAATTAATATTGTCTTTTTTCATTGCAAAATAATTTTATAAGTTGAACCATTGATTTTAACGAGATAAAATCCCGCCTTGGAACTACTAAGATCGACAGTTGTAGTCCCTTTTGAGAGATTGCATAACGAGCGCCGGATGTAGTAACCGTAAGCGTCGTAGCTCCGCCGGGCTGGTAACCGCAACTCGTTTTGCTTCTGCATTGAATGGTATAAGTACCTGGACTAGTAAACCGGATATTACAACTCCGCGGATCGGAAGAGAAAGGTTCTACTTCCGCAGAAGGAGTAACAGACCATTCGAAATCAAGAGAATAATAAATGTCTGTAACAGGTTTTCAAAACGAGTTCCCGCCAAAGCGTCACCCTCAGGGTAGGAACGAGTTTCAAACTGGGCTGACACACTCGCTACCTCAATCCATAGGAGAATCAATCCAAAGATAATTTTTGACACTTTCATAAGCCATTAAGATTAAAAAGTTTGAAACATTTGCAAGTTACCAAAAAACTGACAAATAAAGTCTTTTTTTCCTTATTATATTCGAAAAAAACTTACCTCAAAGCACGTACTTTCGTGTCTAAGATCATCGGCCGCTAAAAAATATTCCATTTCTGCCATAAAATGAATCTGTCCGATTAACTGTTAATATCAAGGAAATAACAATAACCCCCTTTTTCGCCCTTTTTCTATTTCATCTGAAATTCCGGTTCATTTTGATCTTACACTTTGTCATGCTGAAAGGTTTTTGTTTGACATCCGATGGTATGTGGCAGGCAACTTGCCTGGTTATCGACACCGTTTTGTCAGCCCAGCCGGGAAAAACAGGAAAATGTGATAATCCTCAACTCCCGGAGAATCGAATATTTACGATCAAAGTCGAGGCGCGTCCGTATATGCCCAAAAGTTTTTTGCCTCCTCATCTCCGTGAGCTGCGCAGAACTTTCCCTTGACGACCGTCTTCGTTGCCACGAACATTGACTTCATAGGCAATGACGACCGTCTTCATGGCGATGAAGTCAATGTTCATACTAAAAAACCAGGCACTTCATAGCAAAAAACAGGCAAAAGTATGAAAAAGAGTCCGTTTCTCTCCCAAGAACAAGGTATCGGAACCTTTTCATCATTGAGTCCATCAATTGTTAAATAATCTGTTTTTTACAATAAGGATGGGTGAGAGAGGTGATATTCGTACTTGTAAATACTGCAAATGTAAATTCATTTTTCCCATTCCGTACTGTTACGCACATAGACCGGAAGCTAAAGAACTTTTTTTACCGGATAGTGCCATTATTCAACCGGATAATACCGTTTTCGGCATTTTATGCACGCTATTGTACAGACGAGACAAAAATCAGATCTATTTTTTCTATATTTGTTATCCATATAAATACATTAAAAAATCCACAGATTATGAAAGCGAACCTCTGCTTATTCTTATTCTTTTTCCTCCTCTGTACCGGATGCGGCAAAGACGAACCGGAAATAGAACCGGGACCGGATGGTCCGGACACTCCCGTGGAAAACACTTCGACATACGTTCCCATCGACTGGGACAAAGCCGATATCAGTAAAATGGACCTCACTACCGGCAACGTCACCCTAACCTTTTCCGGAGAAGTACCGAGCTTTAATAATGGCAACTCGCTTATCGTACTCGAAACTGACACTTCAGCATATATCCGCCGCGTCATAGATAGCAATATCAATGGCAAAACAGCTAACTTGCAAACAATCGAAGCCGACATGACAGAATTATTTGCAAATACAGAATTTACACTGTCACTCGATCCATCTGCCGAACGTACACCGACAAAGGCAGGAATGGCGTCCATTAGTGCCGATGGCACTCTCCATCCTGTTCGGATTGTAGAGTTAGAAGAGAATAAGTCATACCGGACTCTATACGATATCCGCAAAAAAACGGCACAAACCAAAGCAGAAGGCGAAACAGAACTTATAATCAAATTTCCGGAAGTCGATAAAAGCGGCAAAGTCATAGCTGCGAGCGAAGATGGGAACCTCTCGCTCTATTGGGATACCTACAAACAAAATTTTTCCATGAATGCTACTGCCCACTTCAAATTCGGCGAAGCCACAAAAGAAAAAGAAATTACAGAAAACCTAAAGATCAACGTCAGTGAACTGGAAGAATTCAGCTTTACCATAGGAGCAAAGGCTCAATGGGATATGATACTCGGGGCCTCGGCCAAAGGTAAATTCGAATACGAGGAAAACAATGTCATAATAGCTGAAGAAATGTTCAAACCACGTGTGTTCACTTTCTTTACCCCTACAGGAATACCTGTTATAATAACATTAGGCAGTGATTTGCTGGGTGATTTTTCTGCAGACGGAGATGCGCAGGTTAATATCAGAGGAGGCGTTTTCTTCAAAGGTAATTTGACAATCGGTATTGAATACAAAGAAAAGAAATGGCAACCCATAGGTAAACCTGAATTCGAATACCAAATACATCCGCTCGAAATTGAAGCGTTTGCCAATCTGAACATGAAAGTATCGGCATATCCAAAAATAAAAATCAAATTATACAACTTTCTCGGTCCGGCCTTTTCCCCTAAACCGTTTTTGAAAGATTCAGTGCAAATGGGAATGTTCAATGAATTCGGCACCGTCAGTAAGGATTATTACGGTTGGACAGAGAAAACGTATGCAGGTGTCGACTTGCAAACAAGCATTATGCTTGATTTTATCGGAACAAATAAAGAGCTGCCATTTTCCCCTATAACCATAGAAGGAAGATTCTATAATGCCCCGGACGAAATCAAACTCAAATCACCTGCCAACGGGACGGAAATACAGCTTGGCACCCCTACCGAAGTCACATTCAATGTAACACGCAAACTATTAGGATCAGATCTCCCTATTCATGGTGTCGCCGTTAAATTCGAATCACAAAACGGCAAAGTTAGCCAGGATTTCACTCTTACAGATTTGCAGGGAAATGTAAAGGTTCAATGGACACCGACCACGACTAATGACTCTCTGACAGCCAAAATATTTGATGCCAATGGAGATGTTATTAGCCAAGCGACATTCAAGCAAAAAGAGGAAGAGTTTACGATTGTGGGAAAATGGTGGTGGAAAGGTGGATATATGGCTCCTGAACCTTATCCGCAAAAAATGGTTGACGGAGAAAATTATGTAGAATTCTTTTCCGATGGAACTTTTAAAGAAGTCAATAATCCATTAAAAAATTTATATGGTTCTACATGGAACAAAGATGAACAAGTAATAGGATACGGGATAGGTGTTTTTTATACGGTTTCAAGAGGTACTTACACGTATTCAAACTTAGAACTAAAAACAAATACTACTTATTTCTATCATACAGATAATCTGGATTTATATGATCTTTCCGGGAATTTCATAAGAAATGACAATCTTGTATTTACAGATATTCCAAAGGAAGATCGATTCGGTGGAAAAATAGAAGTATTCGATCATAACAATATTTGGATTCATTACAATGGAAATGCCATTCACAACTGTGAACGAATTAAAGAAATTCCTGATTCGAAAACAAAATCAATTTTGCCCTCATATAAAAAGGCTCCAAATTACATAAAGAATCCAAATACTGAAATTGTCACAAGATACGATTTACAACCATAAAAACAGAAACAAATGGTTCATGTTTGTCAATAATCAAATGGAACTTCCTTCTGCCGCATGCCGGAACGATCGGATGTGCAGATGTTTCTTAAACGGGGAAACATATTTATTCAACTGTATTAGATATTTCTAATCAGCAAATGCTATCTTTGTAAAGCCCGTACACAAAGGTACGGGAACCGGCTTATGAACACAACGATCAGAAAGATGCCGATCGGCATACAGAGTTTCGAAGATATACGGAGGGATAATTATGTATATGTAGATAAAACGGAAATCGTCTACCGCCTCGTAACGATGGGAAAGCCTTATTTCCTGAGCCGCCCGCGACGTTTCGGAAAGAGCTTGCTCATCTCCACTCTCGAAGCCTACTTCCTCGGGAAAAAGGAACTTTTCAATGGGTTGGCCATCGAGAAACTTGAACAGGATTGGCTGACTTATCCGGTGCTGCATCTCGATTTGAATGCGGAAAAATACGATTCGCCCGAAGCACTGAACAAGATGCTGGAACTTCACCTCAACCGCTGGGAAGACACCTATGGAAAAAGAGGAAGTGAGACTACGCTTTCCGGACGTTTCGCCAACATCATCCGTCATGCCAACCAGCAGACAGGCCGCCAGGTCGTCGTCCTGATCGACGAATATGACAAGCCGCTACTGCAGGCACTCGGTAATGAAGAATTGCTCGACGCATACCGGTCGACGCTGAAAGCGTTCTACGGAGTACTGAAAAGTGCGGACCCGTTCCTGAAGTTCGTGTTCCTTACCGGCGTGACCAAATTTGCACAGGTAAGCGTGTTCAGTGACCTCAACCAGTTGAAAGATATCAGTATGCACTCCGATTATATCAATGTATGCGGAATCACGCAAGACGAGCTGGCTACAAACTTCGCTCCCGAACTGAAACGGATTGCCGAAAAGAACAATATCACAGAAAAAGAGGCCATTGCCTCGATGAAACGTAAGTACGACGGTTATCATTTCAACGGAGATACAACAGGTATTTTCAATCCTTTTAGCGTACTGAATGCATTAGACAGCCTGGAGTTCGACTACTTCTGGTTCCAGACAGGCACGCCCACCTTCCTCGTCGAACTGCTCAAAAAGAGCGAATACGACCTGCGCAAGCTAATCGACGGGCTGGAAACACAAGCGTATGCCTTCACTGAATACCGTGCGGATGCCAACAACCCCATACCGCTTATTTACCAAAGCGGCTACCTCACGATAAAGGACTACGACCGCGAATTTCAACTCTACAAACTCGAGTTTCCAAACGAGGAGGTCCGCTACGGTTTCCTCAGTTTCATCGCGCCTTTCTACACTTCCATTACGGACGACGACAAGGGGTTCTATATCGGCAAGTTCATACAGGAGCTACGAGCCGGCAAGGTGGATGCTTTCCTTACCAGACTGCGTGCCTTCTTCGCCGACTTCCCCTACGAGCTGAACGCCCGTACGGAACGGCATTATCAAGTCGTATTCTATCTCGTGTTCAAGCTGATGGGACAGTTCTGCGAAGCCGAAGTACGCAGCGCACGCGGACGGGCCGACGCGGTCGTAAAAACAAAGGACTACATCTATGTATTCGAGTTCAAGCTCGACGGTTCCGCTTTTGATGCGCTGGAACAGATCGAGCATACAGGTTACCTGATCCCTTACACCGCCGACAGGCGGCAATTAGTGAAAGTCGGCGTCTCCTTCGATGCCGGGGAACGGAACATAGGAGAATGGGAGATTGATTCAACTCCGGGTTAAGACGAAATCAGGGGTGACGAGGTAGTTCAACTGATAAACCGCGCCTTGCCCCGTGCGCGTTTCATAGACGGTGAAACTTCCTTCTTCCGCATACGGGAACGGACGGACGTGCAGGTGGCGGAGGAAATCGACCTCTTCCCGGCCGATCATCTTAAACAATGTCTCTTTCGCGCACCAATGGAGCAACAGGTGTTCCGTTTCGTGTTCCTTGTCTATACCCGCCTCCTCTTCCGGGTTCATAAAACGGCTGCGTATCTTCGACACCCGCCCGGAGCGGTATTCGATGTCGATACCGGCGGCAGGACGCTCCTGCAACAGGACAGCGGCATAACCTTTCGTATGGGAAATACTGATATGCAAAGGCAAGTCCGGCAGAAAAGGCGCACCGTCCGGACGATAAGCAATACGGGCCGGGCCACCCGTAAGTTCCTGCAAAAGCACACGGCTGGCAAGCCATTCCCGGCGGCGCTGTTCCGCATGGATCAGCGCCAATTGCGAAAGACAGGCTTCTCCATTCTGCAAAAGGGAAAGGAGCGTATCGGAAGATTCCTCGATCTTCCAGATTCCCCACAACGGACCGGTATGTTTCTGCAAGAGAGGCATTATTTCTTCCAGTTAAAAGATTGGATCAATTCTACGACATCCTGTTTCAGGTAACGGGTGACAGGAGCCAAAGAGTCGGCATTCGGTACACAGTCGTAATACAAAGCCCCCCGGAAAAAGCGGGAGACACTGTCGGTCAACATAAATTGCAGCGGCGAGGCGGATTCGCCATCCAGCATAAAAAGCGAACCGTACACCGAAGCCTCCGGATTGCTGTACGCCTGCTCCCTGATCCGGTCCGGATATTTCGCCTGCCGGACAACCAAAGCGCGACATTCCTGCTCCGCCCTGCCCAACGTGGCAGGAGTGACAGGCAGGTAACTACAATAGAACTTCACATTCAACTGCGGATAAGAAAGATTGATCCATCCCGCCGGATTTCCTTCCGGGGGAAGCTCCACCTCCGCCCATCTGGAAAGCCGGAAAGTATAAGGCAAATCCTCGACCGGAAGCGTCTGGTATGAAGGCGCAGGCGGCTCAATGCGGAAATAGCCGCGTGGCTTCGGTGTATATTCCGTGCAGGAAACACACAAAGCCAACAGCAAAAAACAGACTATACCGGCTGGTGTACGCATTACTTATCTTCCGGGTCCTTGTCCAGGTCTGAAATACGGTTGAACTTGACTTTCAGGATACGGCGGTTATCGATCTCCAGTATCTGGAAACGGTAGCCGTCATACTCGATGATCTCGCGGCGGCGCGGGAAGTCCCCCTTGATCTCCAGCAGGAGTCCGGCAAGGGTTTCGACCTCTTCGGTCAGTTTGCCGAACTCGGTAGGATCGGCGCCGATCACGCGGAAGAAGTCGGTCAGCAATATCTTGGCTTCAAAAATAAGGCTGCCATCCGCCAGGCGGATGAACTGCTTTTCATCTTCGTCGTATTCATCGGAAATCTCGCCCACGATCTCTTCCAGGATATCCTCCATCGTCACGATGCCGGAAGTGCCCCCGAACTCGTCCACCACGATCGCCATGTGGATCTTGCTGGTGCGGAACTCTTCCAAGAGGTCGTCGATCTTCTTCGTCTCGGGCACGAAATAGGCCGGACGGATCAGGCTCTGCCAACGGAACGTGTCGGGTTTCTCCACATACGGCAAAAGGTCTTTGATATACAGGATACCTTTGATATTATCCTCCGAATCGGCATAGACCGGAATACGCGAATAACCGGATTTGATAATGAAATCGACCACGGTGCGGAAACTCGTCTTTATATCGATATCCTCCATATCCAGACGGGGCGTCATGATCTCGTCGGCGGTCTTGTTGTAGAACTTGATGATCTCCGAAAGCATCTCTTTCTCCTCCGGCATTTCAGTGGAAGTGAGTTCCAACGCTTTGGAGAGCTCGTCGACCGAAAGGTCGTATTTTTTCTTTACCAACGCCTTGTTGATGACGCTGGTCGAGGTGACTAATATCTTCGACAGCGGACGGCAGATGCGCTCCACGACATTCAGCACGGGAGCCGAACTGCGTACGAACCGCAACGAGTTTTTCTGTGCGTAAATCTTCGGCATGATCTCTCCGAACAACAAAAGCAGGAAGGTCAGGACAATCGTCTCCAGGATAAAGCCCAGCATAGGGGCGGAGGAGAAATTGACGATCGCATTGATACCGTAGGTACAAAGCATCACGACAGCCACATTCACGAAGTTGTTGGCTATCAGAATAGCGGCGAGCAGATACTCGGAACGATCCAGCAAACGCTGGATTAATGGGTCGGAAGGCGCATTCTCCTCCCGGATGTCATTGATATCACCCGGGGTTAACGAGAAAAATGCCACTTCGGAAGCCGACACGAAGCCGGAAACTAACAGCAGGAGAATTGCAAGGCTTAACGCTATCACAGGGCCTGCCGTGAGCGCCTGTATAGTAACTTGGTCGAATAAGCCCGATAAATAATAGTCTGAGTCCAAGGGGAACAGTATTAGTTAAACAATATCAGAACGGAAGATCATCCGCACTGTTGGAATCTAAAGAGTTATCCGGCTGTCCGGATGCGGGTTGCTGGTAACCGGTAGATTGCTGGTATCCGGTAGACGGCTGTGTTGTCTGCGTCTGGCCACCTGGCTGGCTGGCCATACCTGTTCCGGTGTTGCCGCCTTCGCGGTTGCCCGTACCTGTTCCGCCACCCATGCTGTAAAACTCGACACGGTCTGCATGGATTTCGGTTATGTAGCGTTTGGCTCCCGACTGGTCGTCATAACTGCGGGTACGAATCTTTCCTTCCACATAGAGGCCGGAACCTTTCTTCACCCATTTTTCAACAAAGGAAACGAGATCACGACGGACAACAACATTGTGCCACTCCGTGCGTTCCGGCACGACAGTACCATTGGCCAACGTATAACCCCTATCCGATGTTGCAAGCGGAAAATTGGCGACTGCAGCACCACTATCGAAGTAACGTACTTCCGGATCGCGTCCGACGTTACCGATCAATATAACTTTATTCAATGACATAGCTCTATTCTTTTATTTGTTTACAAAGAAACATAAATTCAATCATTCTGACAAGTTTCCTCCTAATTTCTCCAAATAAATATGTATCAGGCGCGGAACTGCATATTTCTCCACATCCCCGCGCGCCACAGGGAGGAAAGCATTCAGAGCATCGTTCTCACGCTCTATCTCTATCCGGTAGAAAGCGGCATACAGGATCTGATGGGACAGGACGTGTTTCACGCCTTGCAAATCCACCGAAACATTCAGCCTCCCCGCCCCTTCGAACAACCGGCGAAAAGCATCGGTCGCTTGCAACGCCGCAAAGTCCATAGCCTTGTCTGTTTCAATAAGCGGGAATTCGTAAAGCCCCTCCCAAATATCTTTCCCTTTCCGGCGGGACAACCAGGTTTTCCCTTTATATATAATGTATAAATAATGGAAATACCGGTCACGCGTCTTGGTCTTATGCTGTTTCACCGGATAATCCTGCACATCGCCCGCCGCATACGCTGCACAACGCTCTTTCAGCGGACAGGCTTCGCAATCCGGATTTTGCGGCACGCATTGCAGGGCGCCCAATTCCATTATCGCCTGGTTATGCTGTCCGGCATGCTGCGGGTCCATCACCAGGCCGGCCAACTCCGTAAAGGTTTTCTTTCCCTTAGCCGTATCGATAGGAGCGCCCACCGCAAACAGGCGCGAAAGCACCCGGAAGACATTCCCGTCCACTACCGGATACGGCTGGTTCCAGACAAACGAAACGATGGCGGCAGCCGTATACTCCCCTATCCCTTTCAAGGAGATCACATCCTTATATTGGTTGGGAAACACCCCGCCGAAACGCTCCATCACATCTTTTGCCGCGGTATGCAGGTTACGGGCGCGGCTGTAATAGCCAAGCCCTTGCCAGTATTTCAACACCTCGTCTTCCTCTGCCGAGGCCAGCGAGGCCACATCCGGGAACCGTCCGGTGAAACGGATAAAGTAATCCATCCCCTGGACCACCCGTGTTTGTTGAAGGATAATTTCGGATATCCAGATGATGTAGGGATCGGAAGATTCGCGCCAAGGCAACTCCCTTTTATGTTTTCGATACCAGTCACGCAACAAACGGCTGGTTTCTAAATCGTTTTCTATCTGCGACATACAGCTCTTTTTTAGTCTTCTTCAGGCCTGCAACTAATTGATTACTGCAAACATACACAGTTCTAACGGATTGTAAGGAAACTTTTTTCTTAAAATTTGGTTGACAATTCTTTTTCCACTTAAATAAAAAGCTATATATTTGCATTCCAAAAAATTAATAGGTCCAAATCAATTATTTAATTAATTTATAGACATGACTAAAGCAGATATTGTTAGCGAAATTTCAAAAAGCACTGGTATCGACAAACAGACAGTGTTAAGCAGCGTAGAATCTTTTATGGATATCGTAAAAAGTTCGTTGTCTCAGGGTGAAAACGTATACCTGAGAGGTTTCGGAAGTTTCGTGATTAAGAAGAGAGCCCAGAAGACTGCTCGTAATATTTCAAAGAATACTACGATCATCATCCCGGAACACAACATTCCGTCATTCAAGCCGGCTAAGACTTTCCTGAACGAAGTAAAGTAATCGAGTTATTATAGTTTAATTTAAAATTTTAAAACAATGCCTAGCGGAAAGAAAAGAAAAAGACATAAGATGTCTACGCACAAGCGCAAAAAGAGACTAAAAAAGAATAGACATAAGAAAAAATAAGTCTATTTGAGCAACTCTGAAGAACAAACTTAATAAGAGACCTTTTAAGTTTGTTCTTTGCGTATTTAATAAGGTCTCACATTTAAACACCTCTTTTTATAGTGATTAGTGAATTAGTAGTTGACGTACAACCCAAAGAGGTATCTATAGCCGTACTGGAGGATAAGAACCTTGTCGAGCTCCAAAAGGAAGCCCGCAACGTCTCTTTTGCCGTCGGCGATATATATCTGGGCAAAGTTAAGAAACTGATGCCGGGGTTAAACGCTGCTTTCATTGATGTAGGTTATAAAAAGGATGCATTTCTTCACTATCTGGACTTAGGTCCTAATTTTAACACCCAGCAGAAATTCCTTAAGCAGGCACTGGGAGAACAGAAGGGAGAGAAAAAACTTCCCGCCATCTCCAAACTGCAATTGCTTCCCGAAATCGAAAAAGACGGAAGCATCAGCAACGTGCTCAAAGTCGGACAGGAAGTGCTGGTGCAGATCGCCAAAGAGCCGATTTCAACAAAAGGTCCCAGACTGACTTCCGAGCTTTCTTTTGCCGGAAGATACATCGTGCTGATACCGTTTGCCGACAAAGTGTCGGTTTCCACAAAAATCAAATCGAGCGAAGAGCGTGCCCGTCTACGCCAACTCATTCAAAGTATCAAGCCGAAGAATTTCAGCGTAATCGTACGTACCTCTTCGGAAGGAAAGCGCGTTGCCGAACTCGATCATGAATTGAAGACATTACTGAAACGTTGGGAAGACAATATTCCTAAGATCACCAAAGTAAAAGCTCCTGCGCTCATCTATGAAGAGACGGCAAGGGCAGTGGCTTTGTTGCGCGACATTTTCAACCCTTCTTTTCAGAACATTTACGTGAATGATGCGGACATCTATCACAACATCCGTGATTATGTCAGCCTGATTGCCCCCGGACGGGAAGAGATCGTACAACAGTATACCGGCGAACTTCCTATCTTCGACAACTTTGCAATCACAAAACAGATCAAGTCCCTATTCGGACGCACCGTCACGTACAAAAGTGGAGCCTATCTGATCATCGAACATACGGAAGCCATGCACGTTATCGACGTGAACAGCGGGAACCGTTCCAAAGGCAGTGATGCCCAGGAGAAAACAGCTATCGACGTCAACATGGCAGCGGCAGACGAAATTGCCCGTCAATTACGCCTGCGCGACATGGGTGGTATCATCGTAGTCGACTATATCGATATGGCAGAAGCTGCCAACCGGCAGAAACTGTTCGAGCACATGACGAAAGCGATGGCTAACGACCGGGCAAAACATAACATTTTGCCGCTGAGTAAATTCGGCCTGATGCAGATCACCCGCCAACGTGTCCGCCCGGCAATGGATGTCGATACATCCGAAGCCTGTCCGACCTGTTTCGGTACGGGCACTATCAAACCCTCTATCCTGTTTACCGACAGCCTGGAAGGAAAGATCGACTGTTTGGTTAAAAAACACAACGTGAAGAAATTCGCCCTGCACGTACATCCTTATGTTGCAGCATTTATTAAGAGCGGAAGATTCCCGCTCAGTTGGAAATGGAAACTGAAATACTCGATGGGTATTAAAGTGATCCCGAATCAAAGTCTGGGCTTTCTGGAGTACAAGTTTATCGACTCCGACAAGAACGAACTGGACATGATGGAAGAGAAAGAAATCAAGTAAAATCAAAAGTCCCCGGGCCTACATAAAAGCTCGGGGATTTTTCATCTATGCTCCTGACTAAAAGAGAAGAAGCAAAAAGCCTTTCATTTGTTTATATTGACGGTTGACATATGCCGCGATACGTTCATACGCCTTAGCGATATGTATGTTCACCGTCTTCTCGCTAATCCCCAATACATCGGCAATTTCCCGATTCTTCAATTTATCGGAAAGCACAAGGCGAAAAACTTCCCTGCATTTAGGCGGCAAAGAATCGATCGCCTGCTGGACTAACATCCGGTATTCTTCATCCATCAAACTTTTTTCAGGTGTGTCCGAATCCGGAACCAGTTCGATCTCATACAAAGAGTAAGCATCCTTTTCCTGCACATATCCCCTTCTCAGATAATGCAAAGCTTGGTTTTTCACGGATATATACAAATAACGTTCCGGTTCTTTCACATGCGACAGTGCCTCCCGCTTCTGCCAAATGACAGTAAAGACATCCAAAACAGCTTCTTCAGACAGTTCACGGGAGTTCAGATAGTAATAGGCCACATGAAACAGGCACCGGGAATAGGTCTCAAATAATATCCGGAACGCTGCCTCATCTCCCTTCACTACTTTTTCAAAAAAAGATATGATACTCCCCTCTTCCATCTCAGATAAAGTCTTTTTATAATATATTAGCCAGTAAATGTAACTAAAATTTCTTCAAGACATCACCCAAAGACAAAAATGTTTTTTTCATGAAAAACTTTTACCCTTCACCATGATACGGAATTCAGCCCCACTCAGTAGCGGCAGATAGATCAGGTACTCCTTTCTTATTTCAATAAGGAAGTGCGAAGGGGTATAACTCACCCCGGTGACATCTTTATATTTACGGATAACATGGTGTATCCGAAATTCTTTTTCATCACAAAAGAATCCCAACTCCGGAAAATGCCCACCAAAACAAACGGAATAGATAATAAAAAGATTTTGAATCTCATCCATGCTACAAACATCCATACACCATCCTGCTTTAATTAATTACTATTCTAAAGTTGCAAATGGTATATGTGGTTTTATCCAAGAAGTGGCCCATCCATAAAAAAGAAGGGCGGCAGACTGAACTTTACTGAAACGAAGGTTCGGCTAAGACCCATCCACCCATAAAGTCAGCCGCACGCCCCCTTTATCTATATA
>ERZ791909.471-NODE-471-length-35184-cov-4.220758_pt1 | contig 35184 bp, 35 predicted proteins | sample MGYA00510143_ERZ791909 | MGnify/ENA primary metagenome ERZ791909 (study PRJEB30046, sample SAMN00792093) | human gut metagenome | study: EMG produced TPA metagenomics assembly of the A metagenome-wide association study of gut microbiota in type 2... | reverse complement strand
GACTCCTTGTCATTGAATAACTAATATACAGGAGGGGATCGCGGAGACGCTTACAGTTATTTTATGTAATTAGAGTTCACATTGTTTTGGTTCTCTATAGGTCAGCATGTTACTGTGAACCCACAGCATTCACAACAAATTACTATCTATTAGCCTTTTATCGCCCGTGAATCCTGTTTTTTATTTTGTCACATAGGGGATCGGATTGGTTCTTGTCTCATAAAATATAGGTTATAGGTTAAAAAAAAAAGCCTTTAGGCTGTCCGGGAAAAGCCTATAGGATATCGGGAAAAAGGTAGGTATCTATTCGGCAACCGATGCCTACCTTTTCAGGAAACGACAGGCATCGGTGAATCATCATTTACAGTTCAAATATTACCCCAATTGGCACTTACTTCAATTCCCGGATCTTGATATTGCGGAACCAGATCGGATAGCCATGATCCTGCAAGCCGATATACCCTTCATGGGAGATACCTTCCTGGAAACCCTGGAAATCTTTGAATTTGCTGTTGGCAACCAGATCATCCCATTCCTTGCTCCACAAGGTATACTTGACAACCTTTTTGCCATTCTGGGTATGTGTTACTTTACCGTCTTTCACTTTAATTACGATCGTATTCCATTCGCCGGCAGGTTTTACTGTTTTCGGATCGGCGGGAAGCATGTCATACAAAGAGCCGGCAAGGTGGTTCGCCAACTTATTGTCGGTAGCATCCACATTATCCAAAACCTGCACTTCGGGAGCCGCATAATAGATCGGTTTGCCCGGAACTTCGCGTACATAATAGAAGATACCGGAATTACCCATTTTACTGGTTTTCCAGTCGACAGACAGTTCAAAGTTCTTATACTTTTTTTCCTTATACAAGATATCTCCACCTGCACCCTGTCCAGGTTTCTTGCCAGGAGCGGTAAAGACCTTCATCGCCTCGTCTTCGATTACCCAGTTCGGAGCCATTCCGGTGTTGTTGCATTGTCTCCAACCGGTAAAATCTTTCCCGTTGAACAACAAGGTCCAGCCTTGTTTCTTTTCTTTTTCAGTCAATGTGTTATTCGCTTTCTGCGCGAAAGAAGGGACAGCAGCCATAACTGCCAGAAGGACCACAAACGATTTAAACAAGTTTTTCATGTTACATTCTTTTTAGATTAGACATTGAGAATATTAAAACGTAGCAAAGATAAATAAAAAAGAGCTGCCCCGTAAAGAACAGCTCTTTCTTTTCTATAGGATTATCCTATTTATTTTACGATTCCTAACTTCGAAGCATCGATGAAATCAATGATATGCTGGATTTCGTCACTCATCGGCACCTGGTTCTTAATCATGAGCAAGGCATCGAATATACTTGTATTGCCTTGGTAGATGATACGGTAGGCATGGCTGATGTGCTTGATTACCTTCTCGCTCATACCTTCGTGCATCAGGATAACGGAGTTCACTCCATAGTAAGTCGTAGGTTCCAATGCAGCTACGATATAAGGAGGGATATCCTTGCGGAAGCGGCAGCCGGTCTGTGTCATCGACCAGGTTCCTACGCGGCATCCCTGGCTTACCAACACGTTTCCGCCGAAAATCACATAATCTTCAATCGTGCAATCACCGGAGATCTTGCTTCCATAGCCAAACACACTATGGTTCCCGATATGCGTATCGTGGGAAATGTGGACGCCTTCATGCAGGAAGTTTCCATTACCGACAACCGTTTTGCCTGCAGCTGTTGTCGCACGATTGATCACCACGTTTTCACGTATCACATTGTCGTCCCCTATTTCAACGATCGTATCGCCTCCCTTATACTGGAAATCCTGGGGTTCGGCAGCGATAACGGCACCATTGAAGATACGGTTTCTTTTTCCCATGCGAGTTCCGCTCATGATACTGGCATGAGGCATGATCTCGCAGTCATCACCTATTTCTACATTCTTATCGATGTATGCAAACGGATGGACGGTTACGTTCGCTCCTAACTTTGCGCTTGCATCTACATAAGCTAACGGACTAATCATAATAATTCAAATTTAAAAGTTATTACTCTCTTCCGCCACCAACGGCACTATATAAATTAATAACAGCCTGCATACGCTGAACGTTGTCGGCAACTTCCGTCAACTGCGCACTGAGCAGACTCTGCTGGGCAGAAAGAATTTCCAGATAAGTGGACTGTCCGGACTGGAACAAAGCATTGGTATAGGTTACCGCCTTTTCCAACTCTTCTATCTGGGCCTGGTCCTGAACAAGCTTTCTATCGGTCGCATCGTAAAGGTGTAAAGCGTCGCTCACTTCCTTTCCCGCTTCCAGGATCGTCTGCTGGTAATTCATCTTGGCAATCTGTTCTTCCGCTTTCGATATCTTAAGATTAGCCACCAGCTTGCCATTGTTGAAGATAGGCTGTGCCAGCGAAGCCAAAGCCTGGAACATGAACTGTCCCGGATTTGAAACCGTAACGCCTGATCCGTTTGTCCAACCGGCTGTCGCCGTAATATTCAGTCCCGGATAAAAGGCTGCACGAGCCTTATTGGTCGTATAATAAGCGCTGGCCAGCGTCATTTCGGCGATCTTCACATCCGGGCGGTTTTCCAACAGTTGCAGCGGAACACCGGCCATCAATTCTTCCGGCATCACCTGGGCGTCGAGCGTACCGCGGTCGATATGCTGCGGTGCTTTTGCAAGCAACACGGATAACGAGTTTTCGACTTCACGCACCTGGCGCTTCAGTTCGATCAATGAGCCGGACACTTGATGGAACACGGCACGCATCTGGACAACAGCGGCTTCGGTAGTCATACCGGCTACTTTCATCGCTTCCATCACCCGTACATTCTCTTTGTAGATATCGACGGTTTTAGATGTAATCTCTACCTGGCGATCCAACATCAACAGGGTAAAATAGGTATTGGCGATGCCACTGATCAACTGCGAACGTATCGCTTGCTGCGTGTACTGGCTCTGCAGGTAAGCGGCTTTCTGTCCGCGGCTTGCGTTCAATAGCTTGCCGAACAAATCCACTTCCCAACTGGCTGCTGCCGGCAAAGTATAGGCTTTCACATAACCCGTATTTTCCATTTTGGTTATGGTTCCTTGCGGAGCCAGGTTCAGGGAAGGGAGAAAGGACAAACGGGCGGAAGTCAGTAACAACTTGGCCTCCTCTACACGCAGAATAGCGGCCTGCATATCCACATTGTTTGCCAATCCTTCTTCGATCAAAGCCTGCAATTTCGGGTCACGGAAAACGTCCTGCCAAGGCAGGTTTCCCATATTGGTCGTATCTGTTGCAGACAGTGTATCCGTCGCAGACACCGGATCCCGGTAGATACCGGAAGTTTCGATCGTATCCGGGCGGTCGTATGCTTTATAGATGTGGCAACTGCTCAAAAGAGCGGTTGCACACACCATATATATAATCTGTTTCTTCATTGTCATCTCTTATTTTGTTTTTGCGTACTGTTCTATTTCCGTATTCATATCGCTGTTATCCAGGTCTTCCCATTCGATAGGCTTGAATTTCTCCTGCAAGTACTGGAATACCACAAACAGAACCGGAACGATAAATATCTGGAAGATCATACCGATGAACATACCTCCGATAGCAGCAGTACCCAAAGTACGGTTACCATGGGCACCGACACCGAACGCGAACATCATAGGCAACAGACCGACAACCATTGCCAGTGATGTCATCAGGATAGGACGCAAACGGGCAGCGGCACCTAAGACGGCAGCCCATGTGATGCTCATCCCCATACGGCGGCGTTCGAGGGCGAACTCTACGATCAGAATAGCGTTCTTTGCCAACAGCCCCACCAACATGATCAAGGCGATCTGCATATAGATATTGTTGGACATCGTTCCCAGGATCATCTTCAGAGCCGGGATATTTCCTAATGCGGCCCACCCCTGCACGAACAGGAAGCTACCCATCAAACCGAACGGAATAGAAAGCAACACGGCCAACGGCAGGATATAACTTTCATACTGGGCGCTCAACAGCAAGTAAACGAATACGAAACAGAGCAGGAAGATCAGACCGGTCGTACTACCGCTGGTTTCAGCCTCTTCACGTGCCATACCTCCCAACTCATATCCGAAACCGGTCGGCAATGTCGTACCGGCAACCTCTTCGATCGCTTTCAACGCCTGGCCGCTGGTAAAACCGTCTGCCGGGGCAACCATCACTTTGATGGAGGTGTACATATTGAAACGGCTGATGATATCCGGTCCGTACACTTTCTTAATGGATACGAACTGCGAAATAGGCGCCATCTCGTTACCGTTGCGGACCTTGATATTCTTCAATGACTCCAGGTTGGTACGCAACGACGGATCGGCCTGGACCATCACGCGGTACATCTTACCGAAACGGTTGAAATTGGAGGCATACAGACCACCGTAATATCCTTGCATCGTAGCCAGGATGTCGCTCGGGCTGATACCTACCTTCTTACAGGCAGCCGCATCGATATCGATCATATACTGCGGGAAGTTCGGGTTAAAGGTACTCTGTGCAGACTTGATCTCCGGACGGGCGGTCAATGCCGCCGTATATTGCTTCGTCACTTCGAAGAATTTTTCCAGGTCGCCACCTGTCTTATCCTGCATATTCAACTCGATATCGCTGGAAGCGGAATAACCGGGGATCATAGGCGGAGTAAAGAACAAGACCTGTGCATCCTTGATAATCTTCTGGGCACGCATGAACAAACTACCATAGACGATGTCCGAACTCTGCATCATCGAACGTTCTTCCCAATCCTTCAACTTGATGATGAACGAACCGTAAGAAGGTCCCTGGCCACCGATAAAGCTGAAACCGATAACGGCCGTACGTGATTTGACCGCCGGGTCGGCAGCGATCAGGCTATCCACCTTGTTCATCACCTCTATCGTGCGTTCCTGAGAAGTTCCCGGCGGCAGCGTCACTGCACCCATGATCGTACCGGTATCTTCATTCGGGACCATACCTGTCGGTGTCACATTCATCAGGAAGACAAGTAAAACAAGACATCCGGCAACGATACCGAACGAAAGCCATTTCTTCTGGATAAAGAACACGACACGTTTCTTATAACTGTTCAGCATAGAATCGTATGCCGCATTGAAGGAAGAGTGGAAACGGGAAACAAATGTAGATTTCTTTTCATGTCCTTCTTCATGCGGTTTCAGGAACATCGCACACAGTGCCGGACTCAATGTCAAGGCGTTCAATGCAGACAAACCGATTGCAATAGCCATCGTGAGGCCGAACTGACGATAGAATGTACCGGCCGTACCGCTCATGAAACTTACCGGAATAAACACGGACATCATGACCAATGTGATAGAGACGATAGCACCACCCAATTCGTTCATGGCATCGATAGAAGCCAGTTTGGCCGATTTGTATCCCTGGTCCAGTTTGGCATGAACCCCCTCGACGACCACAATCGCATCATCGACCACAATCGCAATAGCGAGCACCATAGCACAAAGAGTCAACAAGTTCAAACTAAAACCGATCAGCGACAACATAAAGAATGTACCGATCAACGCAACCGGGATAGCAATAGCCGGAATCAAGGTTGAACGTAAATCCTGCAAGAAAATATATACAACGATAAATACCAGGATAAACGCTTCGATCAATGTCTTGAGTACCTCATGAATAGACGCATACAAGAAGTCGTTGGCATTCATACCCACATCTATCTTCAAGCCCGGAGGCAATATCTTTTCTGTTTCTTCCAGCAGGTTCTGGATATTATTGATGGTTTCCGTCGCATTGGTTCCTGCCATCTGATAAACGATACAGGTTACGGCACTATGGCCGTTTACTTTGTTGACAAAGTTATATGTCAGACGTCCCAATTCGATATCGGCGATGTCTTTCATACGAAGGACTTCACCATCCGGCAAGGCTTTTACAACCATGTCTTCGAATTCGTTCACCTCCTGCAAACGTCCCTTATAACGGATCGTATACTGGAAGCTCTGATTGCCCTGTTCACCAAACGAACCCGGAGCGGCTTCCACGTTCTGCTCGGCCAATACTCCCGCAACGTCATTCGGAACTAAGTTGTACTGCGCCATCACATCCGGCTTCAACCAGATACGCATGGAGTAGTCGGTTCCTAACACGTTCGCATCCCCCACACCGGGCACACGCTGTACTTCCGGGATCAGGTTGATCTTGGCATAGTTCTCGATAAATCGCTGGTCGTAACGATCCTCGGCGTCATAGACGGAGAACACGATCAGCATGGAGTTCTGACGTTTCTGGGTCGTCACCCCGATCTTGGTTACTTCGGCAGGCAGCAAACCTTGTGCCATGGAAACACGGTTCTGCACGTTTACGGCAGCCATATCGGGATCGGTTCCCTGTTTAAAGTAAATGGAAATATCGGCAGATCCGTTGTTGGAGGCATTAGAGGTCATGTACATCATGTTCTCCACACCATTGATCTGGTCTTCCAGCGGCGCAATCACACTATTCAATACAGTCTGCGCGTTCGCACCCGTATAAGTAGCTCTTACCGAAACGGTTGGAGGGGCGATATCCGGATATTGGGTAATAGGCAAGGATAACAAGCCTAATATACCCAGTATGACAATCAGGATGGAGATCACCGTTGAGAGCACCGGGCGATTTATAAATCTATCTAATTTCATATTTTCTGTTTTTAACGAACAAATGGGAGTTATTAATTAAAAGCGGTCTTCAGATTACCTTCGTTCTGATCTTTCAAGGCCTGATCATATTTCGCTTTCTGCTGTTCCGGGGTGATCGGCTCGATAACCTGGCCGTCACGGAGGTTCTGTACGCCTTCAATCACAATCTTGTCACCGGATTTCAAACCATTCGTCACCAAGTAATTCTTACCGTCATCCAAATTGGAGATCTGAATCTCCGTATTCTTCACAGAATTATCCGCCTGCAGGACGAAAACGAACTTCTTGTCCTGGATTTCAACAGTGGCGGACTGAGGTATAATGATAACTCCGTCCATCGTATACGGGAATACGATATTACCTGTACCACCGCTTCTCAGGATATTTTTATCATTCGGGAAAACAGCGCGCATACTAACCGATCCGGTAGACTGGTCGATCACGCCGCTAACGGCATCAATCTTACCTTCCGACTGGTAAGTGGAACCGTCGGAGAGTTGCAAACGGACAGCCGGCATCTTTTCCAACTGTTCCTTCAATGTACCTCCGGCTTTTGTCAGGCGCAACAATTCTTTCTCAGTCATAGAGAAATAAACGTAGACATCATTAATTTCAGATACGGTTGTCAACGGCTGAGAGACGGAAGGACTGACCAGACTTCCGATACGGTACGGGAATGTACCGACAACTCCATTCGACGGGCTCGTCACCGTACAGAAAGACAAATTCTGATTCGCGCTTACCAAAGAAGCTTCAGCCTGGGCCAGACTTGCCTTTGCAGACATAAGCTGGTTAACCGCTGTCTGATATTCAAAATCACTGATAATCTTTTGATCGAACAATGCCTTTTTGTTCTTTTCAGTCAAAGTCAGCGTACTGACATTTGCTTTTGCCATTTCGACAGCAGCTTTCGCTTGTCCCACAGCAGCAGCATACTGGGTCGGATCAATCTGGAATAAAGCTTGCCCTTTACGGACATTCGCTCCTTCATCCACACATAACTTAACAATAAAACCCGAAACCTGGGGACGGACCTCGATATCCTGCGTACCTCTGATAGTAGCCGGATAAGACGTAGACTGGTCGCTCGTTGTCGAATTGACTGCAAGAACAGCAAATTCATTATCCCCTAATTTCATACCGCCCTGGCTGTTTCCACAAGCGGTTAATAAAGACACCCCCACTGCAAATAATGCAATTTGCCTCAATTGGGTAATAGTAGTTCTCAACATTTGTTTATCCATATTCATTATTTATATATATTCAGTCAATCGTTATTTCGTTTTTTAGCTTTTAGCAGGGTCCCCAAAGACCTTCACAACGGGTGAGATCCGCTGCACTATATTAAAAAATCCACAACAGTGCTGTTCTAAATTTATGGGTTTGTAGCCTATTCCTCATAAAAAACGTACAAATGTAGAATCTTTTTATTGTACTTTTCCCGTTTATACAATCTTTTATACTAAAAAATCGCTTATTTTTCATTTCTGTATCAGAGATATATCAGGACTTTGACCAATCGAAAATATATTCGTTTAAATTGCTACACAATTTGAACAGGGAATTTGTTTATTCAATAATTTATCCTAATTTTACGGCATATATAACCTAAATAATCAATTCATATGGAACCAAAGTTTATGATATCGGAAGTGTTTAGCACTTCATGGAAGTACACTAAATCTCAGATCTGGGTACTGGTAGGGCTGTTTATCGGATATTTCATCCTGTCGTCAATCATTAGTATGTTCGGTATGCCGGCTCAAGGTTCGATGGTCGGTAACATCATCGTAAGTCTGATCAGTGCTGTCATATCCTGCGCTTTCATGTTGGGATACATAAAGAATTTGTTCCAGACAATGGATGGAGAAGAGCCACAGTTTTCCGCCTATGGACAGCAATCCCGTAAAATCGTCACCTATTTCATCGCCAGCGTTATTATGGGTATCGTTGTAACTATCGGTATATTCTTACTGATTGTTCCGGGTATTTATCTGGCTATCCGCCTGCAATTCTATTCTGCCTATATTGTAGAGGAAGACTGCGGAATTATAGAATCACTGCAAAAAAGCTGGGACTTGACTAAGGGACAGGCTATGCCGTTGTTCTTATTAGCGTTGGCCATGATAGGCATCGCAATCGTCGGCTGTATCTTGTTCTTCGTCGGACTCTTCGTCGCTATCCCTCTTATTTATATGATGCAGTGCTATGCATTCAGAAAATTAAATACAATTTCTTCCGAAGAAGAAGTACAACAACTATAATAATTAAATCAATAAAACAGGCAACAGCCCGCAAAAATAAAAATTCTGCGGGCTGTATAGCTTTCCGACCTATGGGTAAGACATATAGAATTAAAGACATTGCAGAGATGTCCGGTGTTTCGACCGGAACTGTGGACCGCATATTACACAACCGAGGCAAAGTATCCGAAGAGGCACAGAAAAAAGTAGAAAAGGTTTTAAAAGAAATAGACTATCATCCGAACCTGATAGCCCGTTCCCTTGCACTAAAAAAGAACTATCATTTCATCACGCTGATACCTTCTTTTGCAAAAGGCGAATATTGGGATAAGCTGTGTGAAGGAATAGACAAAGCGGAACAGGAGCTTTTCAGCTACAACGTAGAAGTTGAGCGTATGTGCTTCAACCAATACGACAAGAGCAGCTTCGACGAACTCATTCCCCGGATCGAAGAAGCCGACTGTCAGGGAGTCGTGATCGCAACGCCATTCCGCGACAGCGTTATCAAACTGGCATCCCGGCTGGACCAGTTACAGATACCCTATGTCTTGATCGACGCATTTATTGAAAACACCAATTGCGTGGCCTACTACGGAACCAATTCGTACGACTCCGGATATATTGCCGGCCGCCTGTTATACGAACAAATCAATCCGGCCGAAAACATTGCAATCTTCCGCTTTATCCGCAAAGGAGAAAAGCAGGTAACCCAGGTTATGAAACGCGAAGAAGGTTTCAGAAATTACCTGGCTGAGAAGAACTACGACGGGCGCATCTATTCCGTGCAGTTGCACGCCGACGAGCCGGAAAAGAACATAAGCATCCTGAACAGCTTCCTGGAAGAACACAAGGAAGTGAACGCGGGTATCATATTCAACTCCCGCGCCCACCTGTTGGGAAAATACTTCCGTGACAAGGGTAACAAATTCAGATTGATCGGCTATGATGTGATCGACCCGAATATCACTTGCCTGAATGACGGTTCGATCTCCCATCTGATCGCCCAGCGACCGGAAGTACAGGGATTCAATTGCATACGGGCACTGTTCCGCCATTTAGTCCTCAAGGAAAAAGTCGAACAGATCAATTATATGCCGATCGATATTCTGATGAAAGAGAATATCAAATACTATAACAATTATATTTGAAAACATAAAAAGGTATTTTTTTCCTGTTTTCTTTTTGTTTGATAAATAAATACTATACTTTTGTGCCCGATGTGTGCGCGAGCACAATGGGATAGTAACAATGAAATTATCACAATCATAAACAATAAAAATATGGCTAATTTATTTTGCGTTAAAGACAAAGTTGTCATCATTACCGGCGGAGCCGGAATCCTTGGCAGAGGTATTGCAGGTCACCTGGCTGAAGAAGGTGCTAAAATCGTTATTCTCGACCGTGCAGCCGAAGTGGGTGAACAAATCGTAGCCGGCATCAAAGCTAAAGGAGGAGAAGCAAGCTTTTTCCTGACTGACGTATTAAACAAAGAAGTTCTGGAACAGAATAAAAAAGATATCCTGGCCAAGTATGGCCGTATCGACGCGTTGCTGAATGCAGCCGGTGGTAATATGGCAGGTGCGACTATCGGACCGGACAGCACGATTTTCGACCTGAACATAGACGCTTTCCGTAAGGTGGTAGATCTGAACCTGTTCGGAACAGTACTTCCCACAATGGTATTTGCCGATGTGATGGCTAACCAGAAAGAAGGCGCTATCGTCAACTTCTCTTCCGAATCGGCATTGCGCCCGCTTACCCGCGTTGTCGGTTACGGTGCTGCTAAAGCTGCCATCTCCAACCTGACTAAATATCTGGCTGGCGAACTGGCAATCAAATTCGGTGAAGGTTTGCGTGTGAATGCAATCGCCCCGGGATTCTTCCTGACGGAACAGAACCGTACTTTGATGACAAATCCGGACGGATCTTACACTCCGCGTGCCGAATCCGTTATTGCACATACTCCGTTCAGACGTCTGGGTACACCGGATGAATTGTTCGGTACAATCCAGTATCTGATCAGCGACGCCTCCAAATTCGTAACCGGGACGATCGCTATCGTAGACGGCGGTTTTGATGCATTCTCTATTTAATCCTAAAATTAAAAACAAGACATTATGTATTTATGCGAACAAACATGGCGCTGGTACGGACCGAACGATCCAGTTAGCCTTTCCGATATCCGCCAGGCCGGCGCAACCGGAATTGTAAATGCCTTGCACCATATCCCGAACGGGGAAGTATGGACTGTCGAAGAGATCCAAAAACGCAAGGATATGATCGAAGCTGCCGGCTTGCGCTGGAGCGTAGTGGAAAGTGTTCCCGTACACGAACATATCAAGACACAGAGCGGAGATTTTCAGAAATATATCGAGAACTACAAAGAAAGCATCCGTAACCTGGCAGCATGCGACATCCGTGTGATCACTTATAATTTCATGCCGGTTCTGGACTGGACCCGTACAAACTTGGCTTACACCATGCCTGACGGCTCTAAAGCATTACGTTTTGAACGTGCAGCATTCATGGCTTTCGATCTCTACATTCTGAAACGTCCTGCGGCAGAAAAGGAATATACAGACGAAGAAAAGGCAATTGCAAAAGCCCGTCTCGACGAAATGAGCGAAGATGACAAAGCACTGCTGGTACGCAATATGATCGCCGGCCTACCAGGCTCCGAGGAAAGTTTCACATTGGATCAGTTCCGTGCAGAACTGGATCGTTACAAAGATATCGATGCAGAAAGACTTCGCGCGAACCTAATTTATTTCCTGAAAGAGATTACTCCGGTTGCCGACGAAGTAGGAGCACGTATGGTTATCCATCCGGACGATCCTCCCTACTCCATCTTAGGCTTGCCCCGCATCTTGAGTACTGAAGAAGATTTCCGTAAGCTGATCGAAGCCGTACCGAACCAAAGTAACGGTTTATGCCTCTGCACCGGTTCATTCGGTGTACGTGGCGACAATGACCTGGCTGGCATGATGAAACGCTTCGCCGACCGTATCGACTTCGTTCATATACGCAGCACCAAACGCGATGAAGCCGGAAACTTCTTCGAAGCAAACTTGCTGGAAGGCGACGTGGATGTTTACGAAGTAATGAAAGCACTCCTCGAAATCGAGCAGGAACGCGGTTGCTCAATTGCCATGCGTCCGGATCACGGTCACCAGATGATCGATGATTTGCATAAAAAGACCAATCCCGGTTATTCTTGCATCGGCCGCTTACGCAGCCTGGCAGAATTGCGTGGTCTGGAACTGGGAATTGCCCGTTCCCTACTCAAGAAGTAATTCATATCCCTGCATAAACTTATCAACTCACAGCCGTGAGCCGTATGAATCACAATTGTGAGCCGTACGAACCACGGCTGTGAGCCGATCGAATCACAGCCGTGAGCCGATTAATATATGCCATATTGAAAGATAGTTTACCACAGGCTTAAATCTAAAAGAATGATAAAGTAACAAGAGTTTGTGCATTTTTCCCTATTTTTGTACCTCTAACAATTTTATCAGATGTCTAAAATACGCTACAGCATATTGTCAATTATCCTTTTATCAGTGTTAAGCGCATGCCATTCTTTGTGGACAGCCCAAACACAGCCTGCCCCGCAGCAGGAATCGATCTTGGCTCTGCCGACAACGGATATTCCTCTTCCAAACACCGATTTCGCCTTCCTGTTTCCGGAAGAGCCGAAACTGAACGAGCAAACTTCTCCCCGCAAAAATATAACGGAGAACTTCACTAATAGAGAAAAAAGTGACATTGCCGTAACAGATCCTTTATTGATGGCAGAAGACAATTCGATGCTTATCGATTTAAGCCTGATACAAAAAGAGGACTATGCCTTTCCTTTACCCGGAGCTAAAGTTATCTCCCCATATGCCGGACGCAGAAAACACCATTCGGGCGTCGACCTTAAAACCTGCGCCAACGACACGATCGTATCGGCATTCGACGGAATCGTCCGTTTAGCTAAACCTTATTATGCATATGGGAATGTGATTGTCGTACGCCATTACAACGGGCTGGAAACTGTCTACAGCCATAACTCCAAAAATTTAGTCAAACCGGGAGATTATGTAAAAGCCGGTCAACCGATCGCACTGACAGGACGGACGGGCAGGGCAACAACCGAACATCTTCATTTCGAGGTCCGGGTAAACGGACAACATTTCAATCCGAATATAGTATTCAATCTGCAAGAACGGAAACTCAACGACCAATGTCTGGTATTCACCAAAAAGGGCAGCAAAATAGCCGTGAAGTCCGTCGAATTAATGCCTCACCAGCTTGCAGGCGACTACAGTTATTCACCTGCCGCCCGCAAAGACGAAGGACAGATAGAAAACGAAAAGGGAGCTTTGTAATTCCCTTTTCAATGCCCTTGCAGAGCTTCTATCAGAAGATTGATATTAACGGTAAACAAACGTACTGATATCGCCAGCAAAATAATTCCGAAGAACTTCCGGACAATATAGATTCCGCCTTTTCCGAAAAAACGTTCGATACGGGCTGTCATGCGAACGACAAAATAAACCCATATCATATTCAGTATTAAAGCTATTACAATATTGACACTCGCATACTCCGCCCTCAACGATAACAATGTGGTAAACGAGCCGGCACCGGCCAGTAAAGGAAAGACCAACGGAACCAGTGTAGCCTCTTTTATTGGTCCCTGATTTTTAAATATTTCTATATCGAGTATCATCTCCAGCGACAGCAAGAAAATAACAAATGAACCTGCCACGGCAAATGACTCGATATCCACATGGAAAAGCCGTAGCAAAACATCGCCGGCGTAAAAGAACCCGATCATCAACAAAAAAGAGATAACCGTCGCCTTTGTGGCGTTCACATCTTTACCTTTTTCTTTCAAATTGATAATAATTGGAATGGACCCAATAATATCAATCACTGCAAACAACACAATGAATGCACTGATCATCTGCTGAAAATCAAAACTTTCAAACATAATACACCCTTTTTAATTGCTCTAAAGGTACAAAATCTTTCCTAACAACCGGCTGACAAATAGTAACAAATTCTTTAACGAATAACGTTTTTTTGTATTAAATGAGATCCTCATCACGAAAAAATAACGAACTTTGCATACACTTATTGCTGGAAGCAAGAAAGTAAGATTAAATGTTGTCGGGAGATATGGATATAAAAACGATTTTAAAGAAGTATTTGGTTTTTGTCATTGGATTATATTTTTTAGCTGCGGGAATCGTCCTGATTATACATTCCGCTTTAGGGACCACTCCTATTTCAAGTGTAAATTATGTATTAAGCCTCAACAGCCCTCTTTCTTTAGGGACTTGCACTTTTATTGTTAATGTATTGCTGATACTGGGGCAGTTCTGGCTGATCCGGGGTACGAAAAGCCGTCAGGACCAGATATCCATCCTGCTGCAAATCCCATTTTCGTTCATATTTTCAGCATTCATCGATTTCAATATGGCGATTACAGAAGGGCTGCAACCTTCCAATTATATAATGTCAATCGCGTTGTTGCTGTTCGGTTGCCTTATCCAGTCTATCGGCGTCGTCTTGGAGATCAAACCGCAGGTTGCCATGATGAGTGCAGAAGGATTCGTCAACTACGCCGCCCGCCGTTACAATAAAGAGTTCGGCAAGTTCAAGGTTGTTTTCGATTTCACCTTAGTAACGGTAGCCATTCTTTTGTCACTGATATTCACGCAACGGATCGAAGGAGTCAGAGAAGGCTCCCTGATAGCAGCCTGCATCACAGGCTACATCGTGAGCTTCCTCAACAATAAAATTATGACTCGGAAAATGCTTTCCCGGGTTTCCTCCATACTGAGATAGTATTTTTTGCTATTTTTGTATCTCATAAGAAAAGAAGATCTGTTTTTAAGTGAGTAAAATAAGCGAACACGAAGAAGATCCAATCCTGTTATTTTCATTTCTAAAAGGAGACAACAATGCTTTTTCATCGATATATAATAAATATGTTGATGAACTATTCGCATATGGCATGGGGTTGGGATTCGAACGGGAAACACTCAAAGACGCCATACAAGATACTTTCGTCAAATTTTATACAAACAAGAAACAACTGGAAGGTATCACACATTTGAAATATTACTTATTTCGGATGCTTAAAAACCGTCTGTTCGATATATACAAATCTTCAAACAAAGAAAACATTGTAGACGTAACCGGTTTGCCCTTTTTAATCGAACCGTCCGTCTTAGATGAATTAGTCGCACAAGAAGATAAAGTTGCCATTGAAACAGAAATAAAAAATTTGCTGGAAATACTGACCGACAGGCAAAAAGAAGCTGTTTATTTACGTTTTATACAAGAATTGGAGTACGAAGAAGTCGCGAATCTATTGGATATGACCGCTCCCGCAGTAAGAAAACTTATCTCCAGAGCAATAAAACGCATGCGAGACGAAAATTGTTAGAAAAAATGGGAACAAAAAAAATCCAGGATCGTCTATACTATAAAATTGATTTGAAAGTATGTTGTCGAACCAGTGGTTACAAAATAAATCATTTATACAATGGAGACTATTTCCTTCCGATGAAGATAATCTCTATTGGGAGAGGTTTATCCAAGACAACCCCGCATTCCAAAATGAAATAGAAGAAGCTATAAGGATATTAAAATCAATAAAATTGAATACTCAAAAACTTTCTCAGGAAGAGAAACAGGAAATATTTGCATTCATACAAAAAAATATAGAGAAGAAGAGGAACAAACAACGTCGATTCCGGATATATCTGACTGTATCGGCTGTAGCCTGTATCGCACTACTTCTGTTTTTGCTACAACCCTTATTCATTGGAGAGAACGAGATTCCACACGAGGATATGCTTGTTGTTGCGGACACAGCCTCAGTCAATCAAAAAGACATACGATTGGTATTAGCCAATAACAGGACTATCACTTTTGAAGAAGACGCTGATATCAAGTATGATAAAAAAGGAGGCATTACCGCAAAGACAGGAGCCGAACAAATAAAAGTATCAAAAGAGGCAACAAAAGAAACCACCTTGAATACATTGATCGTCCCTAAAGGGAAGCGATCAAGCCTGACTTTGGCTGATGGTTCGAAAGTTTGGGTTAATTCAGGGTCTACACTCAAATTTCCATCTACATTTAAGGCTGATAAAAGAGAGATCTGGGTAGACGGGGAGATTTACATAGAAGTCGAGAAAAATAAAGCGCGTCCCTTCTATGTAAACACTTCTCATATGTTGATCAATGTTGTGGGAACTCAATTCAATGTTACAGCCTATGACGAAGATACGGATTACTCAGTCGTATTGGTCGAAGGGTGTGTAGATGTCAGCATCGACAAAGAGAAAGCCCGTTTATTACCCAACCAAATGCTATCAGTATCAACGGACCGGATTTCTGTCAAAAAAATAGATGTCAACAACTATATAAGCTGGAAAGAGGGATATCTCCAATTCACAAGCGAACCTCTATCCAATATATTGAAACGTTTGTCCCGCTATTATGATACACCCATTGATTGCGATCAGAACATTGCACAATTAAAATGTAACGGAAAATTAGTCTTGTTCGATAACATAGAAGATGTCATGAAGACCATATATAACACAATACCGATCAAATATTCACACGAAGCAGACCGGATATTGGTGCAGAAAAAATAAAGAGAGTCATAATTGCTAACTTATAAGTCTAATTTAAAATTGAAGTGCCTATGGAACATGTATCATGAAAAAGAAAAATGCCGGACAATATTGGCGTATTACCCGGCATAAGATTTCAAAGTTATTATTGCGTACTAAACTTTTAAAATCACTACAAATATATGAAAATAAATCATTATCTTGATAGATCGTGGTTTAACGGTCTACGTTATACCTTACATATTATGAAAATCATAATCATTTTACTGGTCTTAAGCATTGGGAATTCCTTTTCTATGACCTACTCTCAAAATACGTTACTTTCGCTTGACATCAATAAGCAATCTATAAAAGAGGTTATTGGCGTCATTGAGAAAAAGTCGGAATATGTTTTCTTCTTTTCGGACAATGTCCGCCAGGATTTAGAGAAAAGAGTTGATATTAAAGTCAATTCTAAAACACTTGATGTGATATTGAATAACCTTTTTGCCGATACGGATCTGGCATATACGATTAATGATCGCCAGGTATCAATCGCTAAAACCAAAAAGGCAGGTTCTTCAATTCAGGTACCACAACAACAGACAAGGACAATTACAGGTACGATTGTCGATAATACGAAAGAACCTTTAATCGGGGTTAACATCGTTGTGAAAGGGACGACGAGTGGAACTGTTACCGACATGAATGGTAAATTTTCTCTGTCTGTTACTGAAGCAAACCCGGTTCTCGTCATATCTTATATCGGTTATAAAGCACAAGAGATAAAAGTTGGCAACCAATCCAGTCTGAATGTTACATTAGAGGCGGAGACCTTAGGATTGGAAGAGATTGTTGTAGTCGGATACGGAACTGTTAAGAAAAAAGACCTTACCGGTTCGGTATCATCCGTTAATTCGGAAACGATCTCCAAATCACCTGTAACAAGTGCAACCCAGGCTATCCAAGGGCGTCTCCCCGGCGTATTCATTTCTAATTCGACAACGAAGCCGGGTGAAAGTGCCTCGGTTGTTATCAGAGGAAAACGTTCTATCAGCGGCAGCAGTGACCCGCTTTATATAGTGGATGGAATTCCGGTGGTGGGGGGAATAAATGAAATCAGCCCTTCAGACATCGAAACAATAGATATCCTCAAGGACGCTTCAGCTACGGCTATTTATGGTGCACGCGGTTCAAACGGCGTTATCCTGATAACCACCAAAAAGGGAAAAGCCGGAAAAACCCAGGTCGACTATAACGGGTACGTGGGTTTCCAAACAGTCTTGAACCAGTTGGAATACATGGATGGCGCAGCCTATGCCGAAACAGTACGGGAATCTTACCGTTCAACCGGGAAATATCTCTCTGATAAACCGAGTTGGGAAGAAGACCAGAAAATCGGATCTTTTGCCAATGATCCTTATACATTGGAATCCTTAAAAATGGCGTACGATGAAAATGGAAATTACGATCCTTCGAAGGTCCGTTCAGGCAGTAAATGGTGGGAAGCCGTACAGCGTACCGGTATGGTCACCGACCATCAGCTAAGCGTACGCGGAGGTAATGACAAAACCAATTTCACTTTTAGCGGTTCCTATTATGACTATAAAGGTCTTGTTAAAGATGAAGAGTTCTCCCGGTATTCTATTCGTTTGAATCTCGAACATTCCGTAAACAAATATATCAAATTGGGTGCATTTACCGGATATACCCACTCCGTACAGGAAAGAGGGTCTACCCTGTTTAATTCGTGGCGCGTCATGCCTATGGGCCGTTTCTATGATGACAACGGCGATTTATTGGAAAAAGTTTCAGGCACCGACGACCAGTGGCGCAACCCGTTACTTCGGTTAGCTGAAGGGGCCGTTTCCAATCCCTTAAAAATAAACAGATTTATCGGCAGTTATTATGCAGATATTACGTTACCGCTGAAAGGACTCCGGTTCCGTACGAATTTAGGTATAGACTATGAAACCAGACAAGATTACAATTTCCAATCGGCCGAGGCACGCGGGAATACCATGAATTATGCCCGGAACGGTACGGAAAACAGGTCTATGTTTACTTGGGAAAACCTGTTGTTCTATGACAGAACATTCGAGGATCATACCATTGGTGTGACTTTGCTTCAATCTATAAACGAATACCTCCGTGAATACAACAAAATTCCGGTTCAAGGAACACCAGCCGACGAGCTATTATATTATGATGTAGGTTCAGCCTCCAATCCCGAAAAAACGGAAAGCGGTAAAAGCCAGTGGAAGTTAGCCTCCTTCATGGCTCGTTTGAACTATAGCTTCAAAGGGAAATATCTGGCAACCGTTTCTGCCAGATATGACGGTTCGTCACGTCTTGCTGAAGGACATCAATGGGTGGCTTTCCCGGCAGCAGCCTTGGCCTGGCGTATCAATGAAGAATCATTTATGCAAAATGCCCATTTCCTCAGCAATCTAAAATTGCGCTTGGGATATGGTGTAGTTGCCAGCTCGGAAGTTGATCCTTATGAAACAAAAGGAACATTGTCACAAAAACCATATAATTATGGCAGTGAGTCGATCTTCGGTTATGCTCCTAACAAAATGCCTAATACGACGTTAACCTGGGAAACTACAGGACAATGGAATGCCGGCTTTGACTTCGGATTTCTTGGAAACAGACTGAACGGTACAATCGATGTTTATTTACAAAACACAAAAGATTTGCTATTAGACAGACAATTGCCCATCGTTTCCGGCTTCAACCAAATAAAATCGAATGTAGGAAAAACACGTAACAAGGGACTCGAACTTACCTTGAACTCATTAAATATAAATAATAAGAATTTCACATGGTCTACAGACCTTATGATGTATACAAATAAAGAAGAAATCGTTGAATTATATAACGGTAAGGAAGATGATCCCGGTAGCTCCTGGTTTATAGGTGAAGCGATCAACGTGTTCTATGATTACAAGAAAATCGGCATCTGGCAAGACACGCCGGAAGATCGTGCCGAAATGGAGAAGTTCAACCAGAATGGAAGTAACTTTACTCCCGGAACTATCCGTCTGTGGGATAACGGCGATTACAAGATCACTTCGGAAGACCGCGTTATCCAGGGACAGCAAAGACCCAAAGTAATATTGAGCTTGAATAACACATTCAGATATAAAGACTTTGATTTCAGCTTCTTCTTCGAAGGCAATTTCGGAGCGATGATTAAAAATAACATAAGTTATCTGAACCAGGCACACAGAAACGGCAATGTGAAAGTTGACTACTGGACACCGACAAATCCGACTAATGCTTTCCCACGTCCGATTGAAGGCGTCGATTATCTCCCTTATTACGAAACGTTGCATTATGAGAAAAGCGACTTTATCAAACTTCGTAATGTCACTTTAGGATATACCATTCCAAGCCATATCACAAAGAAATGGGATATATCGCGCTGTCGTGTCTACGTTCAGGCACAAAACTCATGGATGTGGACCAACTTTACCGGAGTGGATCCGGAAAGCGCTCTGAATAAAGATGTTGATGGAACATACGCGGGCTACACACGTCCGACTCCCTCAACTTGGTTAGTCGGTCTTAATATAAGCTTTTAATCTAAAAAATCAGAAACAATGAAAGAATCAAATAACATAAAAACGATTGTTCTTTTTAGCCTGGCAAGCGCATGTATCGGGCTTACAAGCTGTGATGATTATCTGAAGGAGAAAGACCTTCCCCGTTTAACTCCTGACTATTACGGAACTGTCGCCGGTGTGGAATCTGCTGCGACAGCTACATATAGCTTCATGCGTTGGGGAGCAGGGAACGAAAGATATAATGTACTCACGGAATACGGTACGGATCTCTTCACACAGGGAGAAGATCCTGGAAAACAGGCGGATGCTTTTAACAAATATGGGAGCCAACTGAATCCCGATGCGAGTGTTTTATACGAATTCTGGGAAAATCATTATAAAGCGATCAATACAGCAAACCTGGTTATTCAGCAAGTAGAAGGCTCTGCATCGATGTCTGAAACCCAAAAGCAAGTAGCTCTTGCCGAAATGTCCTTTTTACGTGCCTTCTTCTATTTCGAGTTGGTACAGCAGTTCGGAAACATCCCTTTGGTATTGGATGTATCTTTCGATGTGAGAACAGACTTTCCACGTGCTTCAGTTGCCGATATCTACAATCAGATTATCAAAGACCTGGAATATTCGATACAATATTCTCCTGAAAAACCGGCAAAAACAGGAAAAGCAGCCAAGTATGCTGCCGCCCACCTGTTAGCAAAGGTCTATCTGACCAGGGGAAGTGCCGTGAGTGATCAGCGCGGACAGCAACCTTCAGATATGGAGAATGCTTTGAAATATGCCAAAATGGTTATTGATTGCGGACAATATGAATTACTGGCTGATTTCGCTGATTTGTGGAATATAAATAACCAGGGAAACAAGGAAGTAATCTTCTCCGTTCAATTCACGACAGATCCGGTTTACCGGGGAGACGGCAATTCTTTCCATTTATATTGGGGTTCCTGGTATGAAGATCAGCCGGGCATGACGAGAGATCTCGAAAACGGACGTCCTTACAGAAGACATCTTCAGTCACAAAAAACGATGTTACAACTATTTGATCGCAAAAACGACTCTCGTTTCTATAAGAGTTTCAAATGGGCCTATTATGCTAATCGTGCAGGTGCAGGACTGGAATTGGGAGATACAGCCATTTATTATAGTGTAAACCCGACCACAGAAACGTATCGTTATAAGTACTTTGCGTGGGATAAGGAAGATGTAACTAAAAACAATCGCTATTACCCGCCTCTGCTTAAATATTTCGATCCCCAGCGTTTATCTGTTAATGACGGTCAGGGTGGCCGCGAATGGGTAAAAATGCGCTTGGCCGAGACTTATCTGATTGCAGCGGAAGCAGCCGGCCGCAATGGTGATTATCAGACTGCAGCCGATTACATCAATATTGTCCGCAAACGTGCCGCATGGCAGGATGGTGAAACCAAAATGCCTCAGTACTGGCGTGAAGAAGGGGGACAAATGGGAAATACCAATAGTACCTTTGCCGATATCCAGGTCACGGCCGCAGATATCCAAAATAATTTTATCGACTTCATATTAGACGAGCGTGGACGCGAGCTATTGGGTGAAACGTGCCGTTGGAATGATCTGGTACGGTGTGAGAAGCTGGAAGAATATGTAAAGAAATGGAATTCAGAAGGAGCTGTTACCTTCAAATCCCATCACAAACTTCGCCCGATTCCTCAAAAGCATATAGACCGTTTGAATCCAAGAGGGACGGATGCAGAGGAACAAAACCCGGGTTATTTCTAATTAAACGATACTTATCCGAAGCTGCCCCATTATAAACGGGCAGCTTCTCATTTATAAACGATATGAAAACAAAATATTTTATTCCAATAATAGGTCTGTTGCTCTTCACCCGATGTTCGACAAATTCCGACGCAGATCTCAAGAACTTTCCTAAAGGCTATACACCGGAAGAGGTAGGGACACAAATAAGCAAACGCTTTATTTCCGGCAAACATATGTTTCACAAGAAAAACGGAAAAGACGGCATTCACTACGCAGAAGTTTGTACATGGTATGGAGCTTTAAAATATGCAGTTGCCACTGATGACAATGCATTGATCAAGCAACTTAAGGACAAGTTCGAGCCACTCTTTACTACCGAGGCGGATTATCAACCGCGTATGGATCACGTAGATTTGAATATGTTTGGTTGTTTACCGCTCGAGTTTTATCAGATCACGAAAGATAAACGCTATTATGACATGGGCATCCCTTACGCAGACACGCAATGGCAACTACCGGATTCGGCAACTACGGAAGAAAAGGACTGGGCCCGAAAAGGTTTCTCCTGGCAAACCCGCTTGTGGATCGATGATATGTTCATGATCACGATTATCCAGTCGCAAGCATATAAAGCGACAGGGAAACGGGAATATATTGACCGTGCCGCCCGTGAAATGGTGATGTATCTGGATAAACTCCAACACCCCAACGGCCTGTTCTACCATGCACCGGATGTCCCATATTATTGGGGACGCGGAAACGGTTGGATGGCTGCCGGTATGACAGAACTACTTCGCTACCTGCCTAAAGACAATCAAGATCGCCCCCGGATCCTGGAAGGGTATCGTTTGATGATGAAAAATCTGAAAGACTATCAGATGCCGGACGGCATGTGGAGCCAATTGGTAGACGATCCCGCCTGCTGGGCAGAGACTTCAGGAACAGCCATGTTTACATATGCCATGATTACAGGAGTCAAGCAAGGATGGCTGGATAAAAAAGAATATTCACCGGTAGCGCGTAAAGCCTGGATGGCATTAATTCCCTATATCAATGAAGAGGGAGACGTTACAGAAGTTTGTATCGGAACCAATAAAAAGAATGACAAACAATATTATTATGACCGCCGAAGAATAACAGGGGATTATCATGGACAGGCTCCCATACTATGGTGTTGTTTTGCTTTGATAGAATGATCTATGCCTAAACGAGGCTGCCTTAAAATCAGAGACAGGGCAGCCTCAATAAGATAAGAGGCTGTCAGTTACAGGATTCATTTCCAAATTAATCTTGGGATTCGCCTTCTATACGAATATTAACAGCATTCATTCCTCTCAAACCGCGTTCAAGATCAAAGGTAACGATATCATTTTCCGAAATATCGGTCAGCGTATTATTGCTTACATGAAAAAAGTACTTCTCTGCACCGTCAAGGTCTTTGATAAAACCATAACCTTTTGATTCATTAAAATAGTCTATCCGTCCTCTCAATACGGCTGGCGCCTCCAGTTCTTCTTTTTTAGGAGTTGAGATGAGAATTTCTTCTTGCTTAATCTCTTCTTTATTTGGATTTAATTCGGGAGGAGTTGATGTAATTACACCATTTTCATCCACATAAGCGATCATATCATCAAAACTATTCGTTTTGCCAAGTAGTTTTCTGTCTTCTTTCTTTTTTTGTTTTTCTGCTCGTCGGGCTTGTTTCTTTTTTTCGTTTTCTCGTTTATTGTATGTTACGGATTTTGCCATTTAATCTATATTTATTTATATTAATAATCAACCTATTATGTAAGGATTCAGAGTGGAATGCTAAATTATTTCCGAGATATGGAAACACAGGATATAAAAAACTCCTGCTATTGCATTGAAGAGTAGAAGCTAACTAAGCTATATGGGAATTATAAGACAGAAGGGATAAACCTTCTGCCTTATCAAGAGATCAATATCGTCTGGAATTATTATAACCACCTCTTCTTTCGCGGTATCCGCCGTTTGAAGGTTTTTCTGCACGGGGACGAGCTACGCTTACCGAGATTACCTTTTTCTCAAATTCAGCTCCATTAAGCGCATCGATCGCTTTCTGGCCATCTTCATCGTTTACCATTTCAACAAAACCAAATCCACTGGATCTTCCTGTTTCTCTGTCCATGATAACTTTTGCAGACGTAATTTCTCCATACTCTGCAAATAAATCATTTAAATCAGCATCATTAATGCTATAATTTAAGCCTGTAATGTAAATGTTCATTTAAAATTTCATTTTTAATAAATACTAATAGGGTATGAGGAGGAAAATTAATGGAAAGGCCTACTTAATAATAAAGAAGAACTATACGCTAATAATACGTAACTCAAACTCTGACTCAAAGATACTACTAATAATCGAATCGGCAACCATTATCACCCTATAAAAAAACAGAAAGCTTCATACAATACCTGAACATTCATCTGTCCTCCCCTATTATCAAGAGATTAAGCAATTCGACAAGTCGAGCCAACATCTGTAAAATAGTTACATTTTCCCGTAATTTATCTACAACCGGAATCCGACAAATCCCGTAGCTTTGCAAGATGAGAATCAAAAGAATAATTATTGCCGTATCGATTGCACTAATCGGCATTGGCAACCTAAATGCGCAGAAAATGAAAACAGAAGTTCCAAAAATCAGTGAATTCCCGGTTGGGAATGAGAACGTAAGATTCGAAACGTATTTTACAGGCAAATCCTGGTTGGCTCCTTTAACGACTAACAAAGATTTGAATGTACCGATGTTCAACGTTACTTTCGAACCGGGATGCCGTAACAACTGGCATAGCCATACCGGAGGTCAAATCCTGATTGCCGTCGGTGGTGTCGGCTACTACCAGGAGCGCGGAAAAACAGCACGGTGTCTTCTTCCTGGCGATATAGTTGAAATAGCGCCGGATGTGAAACATTGGCACGGAGCCGCTCCCGACAGTTGGTTTTCGCATATTGCCGTGGAATGTAATCCGCAGAGTAACAAAAACACATGGTTCGAAGCGGTGAGCGACGAGGAATATAAGGAAGCGGTGAAGTCCATATCTTTTTAAGTTACAAATTGGCACATACCCTACCCCCTTATTGTAAATAATAGATTATCGAAGACGGTGCACTTCACGGGAAAAAAGGTGGAAATATTTTCGGGCATAAATGGGAGACAATCCTATTTTTGTCCGAAAATAATCGATTGTTATCACCTCAGGAACTGCTATGCCGGGCAATCTGTATGGCTCTTTTCTCTACAAAAACATCCTTCCAAATGATCATTCACAAATCCAGCCGCCTGCATATGAGCATAACAAATTGCTTTTTTATCCCCTTCGCGTTTACGAAGAATCGTAATCCAGGCCAATCCAACCTGGACACTTTCCAGAACAAAAAATTCAAATAAGGTTCTGTCATCTGTAACCAATTTTCCCCACTCTTCATCGTAATATTTCACATACAAGTCGTCAGTCCCAGCCCAACCACAACGTTTATCGATAAAGTCTTCCATCTTTTATTATTTATGATACCCAAAGGTATTTATTAAAATATACAAGGGGGAAAGCAAATAAACAGAGTAAAAGTCCCACGTATAAGCCACGTGAGAACTACTTTAAACCGTTATTTTTTGCCAAATCAAAAAAAAAGAAAAGCTCTGTAATCATTGAATTACAGAGCTTTTCTTTTTTATTTATCTCGAAAGCGGTGCGTACGGAAGATGAACCTTATTTCTATTCCTCACGTACTCAATATCTTAGCAAGCTCTTAATTCTTTCTCCCACTAATAACCCCACGTGTGTAATTCTTTAGATTGCTTGGTGTTGCGGTGGTTGTTTGAGTTGATGCAAAGATAGGTGTTTATTATAGAGTAATAAAATAAAAGAGCCATATTTAACACGAAAATGCAGAGAGTTTTCTTACTTTTGCAATATGTTATATTATAGAAGAAAAATATTATTAGCATTGATTGAAGCATTTGGCGGTCATTTGACTGCCAAACAACTTCAGAAATATTTGTTTCTTTTTACAAGGAAACAAGAGGAAAAAGCATTTGATTTTATTCCTTATTACTATGGTTGTTTTTCATTCCAAGCAAATCAGGATATAATGACATTAGCTAAATTGGGCTACTTAAGTATTATAAAAAGCGAGAATGGTCGTAGAATACAAATTTGTCAACCCAATAATTATTTGATGATGCTTGATATGTTTGAACAGCAAGCTATAAAAGAAATAAAAGAAAAATTTGGTTGTCTATCTCAAAACGAGTTAATTCGTTACACTTATATCAATTATCCTTATTACGCAACAAAAAGTACAATAGCAATTAATTTGCTAAATGAGGAAGAATTAGCTGTAATAGATAAGCAAAAAAGAACCTTTACAGAGCCTCAATTATTCACTATAGGATATGAAGGACGCTCTTTAGAAAAATACATTAATATTCTCCTCGTGAATGATGTACATATTCTCTGTGATGTCCGTAAAAATGCCTATAGTCAAAAATATGGATTTTCAAAAAGTCAATTAGAGAAAGCATGTACAGGAGTAGGTATAAAATATATCCATATACCGCAACTGGGAATAGAATCAGAACAAAGACAAGATTTAAAATCACAAAAAGATTATGAAATTCTTTTTGAGTCATATGAAAAATCTACCCTAAAAGAAAATTGGGATTATCTTTTATATGTTCGAGAATTGATTGATACAGAGAAACGTGTAGCTTTAACTTGCTTTGAAGAAAGTCACAAACAATGCCATAGAGGAAGAGTTGCGAAATATTTAATGCAACTACCTGACATAACTTACACCCTTAAACATCTATAAAACATGCCTACAACTCGAGTTCTAATTGCTGTAAAAACATATCCTACTCTATCGGAAAAATACGATGAATTAGTTTGTACTGCTGGTTTCTTGGAAGATGGCACTTGGATAAGAATATATCCTATTCCTTTTCGTAAATTAAGTTATGATAAGAGATATAGTAAATGGCAGTGGATAGAACTTGATTTAGTTAAAAACACAAGTGATTTTAGGAAAGAAAGTTTTCGTCCTGCAAATATAGATAATGAAATAAAAATAGTAGGAGAAATTGGTACAAAAAATGGCTGGGCAAAAAGAAAGTCTATTGTTTTAAAGCATGTCCGTTATAATATGGCTGAGCTTATTGAAGAGGCTAAAAATCCTCAAATAGGAACATCATTAGCCGTATTTAAACCTCAAAGAATTATTGATTTTGTTTGGGAAGAATCTACAAGAGAATGGAATAAGCAGAAATTAGATGCTGTATATGCCAATCAAGCCCAACATAGTTTATTTGATGTAGAAGAAACTAAAAGAATATTCAAAGTAGCTAAAAAATTGCCTTATGAGTTCTCATATAAGTTTATATCAGAAGATGGTAAAGAACGAAAACTCATGATTGAAGATTGGGAATTAGGAATGCTTTATTGGAATTGCCTTGCTGCTGCTAATGGAAATGAACAAGTCGCATGTGAAAAAGTGAAAGAGAAATATTTCACAGAATGGTGTAAAAAAGATATATATTTTTTCTTAGGAACAACCAAGAAATTTCATAATGTAGGTACTAATCCTTTTATTATTATTGGAACATTTTATCCACCGAAGAATCCGCAATTGGCTTTGACCTTTAAAATGGACTAATACAAACTTAGTTATATTAAATAAAAGCTTTTAGATATAAGAACAAAAGACCATAGTATAAACTTACTTTCGTAAATACGATTCGATATAATACATTTTGCTGAAAAGAAGATTGTTGAAAAATATTTTTTTAAGATGGCAAGGAATTGCTTTTTACTATTTTGCTTTTAATAACCCTATGAAGAACATAGACTAAGCTTTAGTCCTATCACATTTATTACTTTTTTATTAGAATGTCCCTTTTTTACACCTATTATCAATCTAAGAAATCTTACTTTTGCCTGATAATTAAGGCAAAATGGAGAAAATTCAAGTAATACAACCTACTAAATTGCTTGCTCCTTATATAAAGCAATATTGGTTTTTAAGGATAGATGATGTAAAGCAAGGCTTTCAACGTTCTATCCCAGCAGGTTGTGTAGGAATTGTTTTTCATAAAGGAAACAAAATTATTTCTTCTTTTCATAAGGGAACGCAACCACAATCCTATATAAGCGGGCAAATCAGTACTTATTCAGACATAGAATTTTCTTTCTTGGATATGGTCATTATTTTATTCCAGCCTATCGGATGCAGGATGTTTTTTCCATATCCTATGGAAGAGTTTACTAATCAGAATATAGGTATTGATTTGTTAGATAACACCTGTTTAGTAGAATTGGAAGAGAAAATAAATGAAACATCAGATAATTATCAAATAGTCAGATTGATAGAAGAATATTTATTAAATAGATTATGCAAAAATATTCCATGCAACGCCAATAGGATTATAACTACTGTTCAAAATATCAATGAAGGAGAAGGGAATATATCCGTTTTATCTCAAACGGCTTGTTTAGGATATAAGCAATTTAAACGGATATTCGCTGAATATGTAGGACTAAATCCAAAAGATTTTATCCAAATCACACGATTTAGGAAGACATTCCATATTTTGCAATCAACTCCACAAATCAGCATAAGTAAAGTTGCTTATGATTGTGGATATTATGATAAATCACATTTAATAAAAGAGTTTAAAATGTTCACGGGCTATACCCCTAAACAACTACTTGAAATTTGTGATACTTATACCGAAAACCTATCGGTATTCAACTCTGTATTTATCAACGACAAAAAAACTTAATAACATCGCTTTATGAAAATATTGATATACGGTGCTGGCGTAGTGGGTTGTACTTATGGCTGGCAATTATCCAAAGCAGGATGTGACGTTGCTGTATTGGTGCGTAAGGAGCAAAAAGAACTTGTACAAAAAGATGGTATTCGCATTATCTGTTCTGACTTTAGAGGGAAAGCAAGAAAAGATACAGATATAATCTTTAAGCCTACAGTAATAGACGAACTTTCGTCAAACAATGATTTTGAATACATTATTGTCTCCACCAATAAATTGCAATTATCAACTATATTACCAAGTCTTTCAAAGTCAGCAGGAAAAGCAAATGTTGTATTTTTCCAAAATAACTGGGATGTTTTTACTGAAATAGATAAATATCTAAAACCTGAACAATACTTTTTTGCCTTTCCCTTCATGGTCGGGGGTGGAAAAGAAGATAAAAGCATACATTGTGCTATTTCAGGTCTAAAATATTCCAATACTCCGTTAGGTGAAAAAGACGGGCGGATAACTCCACGAGTAGAAAAGCTTTCTATAATACTGGATAAAGCAAACTTAAAGCCTGTCATTTCTAATCAAATATTAGTATGGCTAATCACACATTATGCTGTCGCTGCCGGTCTTTCAGCGGGAATAATGAGTGCCGGAAGTGCCTCTAAATTTATAGAGAATACAGCTATTATCAAAACTACAATGAAAGCTATTCGGGAAGGCTTAGCTATTTGTGAAAGAATGGGCATCAATCCTAAAACAGAAAAAGCAAACAGATTATATCTTTTACCTCTATTTATCAGTGTGCCAATAGCTAAGAAAATTTATAGTAATGATGCTCTGCAACTTATGTTTGATGGACATATAAATCATTCTCCTGCTGAAATAAGGCAAATGATAGATGATATAATAGATAGTGGTGTAAAATATGCTGTTATAACTTCTAATCTGGCACAATTAAAAAGTTATATATCTTCTAATCAAACTAATAAAAGTAAGTGAATAAAGCTATCAATTCGGTAGCCATTAAATATAAGTACATGAAGGATATATTACAAGAGAGATTTTTTCAATTATTATTGGAATGCTCGCAGCGTAAAGTTTCTGTAACAGAGTTTACAGAGGCTATTGAAGAATTGGCTACACATTTAGCTGATTTCAGTTTCAACGAACAGGATTATAGCGTTTTACTTCGTTATTTCTCCTTTGGCTTGCATCGTCTTAAATCGTATCGTGTACGGTTTGAGCAAGAAAAAAATACCCTATTTGCATTTAATTGATGAAGCAATAGAACTAATCAAAACAGAAGTACGCATAGTGAATTTGCGTATCAAATACCCAGAACAATTCCAGCAACACGCAAATAAGATATTCCTTTCTCCTCTTCATTTGGCAGACAAGACAAGCCTTATTAACATCATGGAAATAGTCAGCGGCTTATTCCTTTCAAAACGTGTAATATATCAGAATGGAAAACCTATTCACCTGACAGACTTAGGGAAAGCTTTTGAATGGCTTTTCAACATCAAGTTAGGTGATTATCACCAAAAGTACATGGACGTCATCAAACGAAAGCCTGCCAAACTAACGGAGTTCCTTAATGAACTGGCAAACCTTATTCACAAAGAACACGAAAATAAAGGGTATAGATAATCAATAACTTAGCATTAATTTATACGGGGTAGCGTATGCTACCCCGTAATTTGTTTGCTTTCCTTTTCCGAACTTTGCTTCATCAATCGATTGGTAATCATTTATGTATAACCTGAAAAATGAAGCAAATTATGTATGTAGATAATTACGAGTTCAAAGACTGGATGCAAAAGCTACTTGATAAACTGGATGAAGTAGGCAAAGATGTAAAGAGTTTGCAGACCAACCCCGAAGTAATGCCGGGTGATAAACTTTTGGATAATCAGGATTTATGCCTGTTGTTCAAAGTCAGTACCCGGACATTACAAAGATTGAGAAGCAAGAAACTGCTACCCTTTATGATGATTAGTGGAAAAGCCTATTACAGGGCTTCGGATGTGCGTGAGTTCATAAAGGAACGGTTCGATGTGGGTACGCTCCGTAAGTTTGAGAAAGAACACGCAGCAAATAAGTAACACTGAAAAATATCCCGAAGCTGTACACGTGGCAGCTTCGGGATATTTTTCTTTTGGCAAGTCCGTATTCACTTCTCTACCGATATTATTCCCTCTTCCTTATAAGATGCTTCAAACTGTTTGGTAAGCGCAATAATCTGCTGGTTCGTCTTTACCAGTTCCAGAGTATATTGTTCCAGTTTATAAAGCAGGGCAAGTGCTTTCTTTTCTGCAAAGTTGGAATGAAGTTCTTTCACTACCTGATTATAGTTATTGCCTATGCTCCTGAATTGGGTGAATAACTGCGAGAGCTGAATATAATAATCAACCTTGCTTTTATCAATCCTAAGCACTTTAAACGACTTCCCGAAAATACAGTTCTTAATGAAATGTGCCTTTACCTTGTAACCTGACTGGTCGTAAAAAGCTAAGAACTTGGCGTTCTCCACATCGTCCAAATTCAGGGAATAACGGTGCGTTCGTGGGTCAAGTTTAGGCTTGCGCCCACCTTTGTTAAATAGCTTCTTTTTCTGTTCCATAATTATAATTATTTACTGGTTTTACGACTTCGGAGTAAAACTAACCACCTGCTAAGGTGGCAAGGTTTTGAGGCACAAAAAACGAAGTGCGTGCCTCAAAACACAACTTGCTATGTTCCAATGAACATAAAATCTTCCCTACGGTCAGATTGCCAAAGCAAGCGGTTAGGCTTCCTACTAAGTCTGTTTATCGGTTACAAAATTACAGACAGTAGTTTGCCCCTGAAAGATGGGCTATTACGCCAAATTGCGACACAAACGGACAAAGTACCCCCATTTTTAAAAGCATCTGTTTTTACCCTTTTCTTTGCTGAAAATTGATTGAATGGTGGCAATATATAAGGCAATCAAACAAGGTTTGAATATGGCTTTAAAACATGTTTGAAAACCGTTTAGAAATATAGCAATACTGCTATAAAATTGGCTTGTTCCCTTTCAATCAGTATCAGAAAACAATCAACCTATTCATAAACCATTAAAATTTGAAAGCATGGCAGAAGTAAAACAATCATTACAGGAAACAGCAAGTAAGGAACGGGAAAGCTATAAATCGGTGTTCCTTAAAAAGCGGTCGGTTTGCAACCGTCAAAGCGTGTACATAAGTGGAGAGATACAGAAACGTATCATGCAGATTGTAGGCGTGATTACAAATAAACAGGTAAGCATCGGAAGTTTCATTGATAACGTACTGGAAGAGCATTTGAATACGCACAATGATGTCCTTTCGGTTCTCTACCGGGAAGAAATGCAAAAAGGAATATTCAACCAGCCAAAAGAGAATAAATAATGAATATCGTAACCATTGAGGAACAGACCTTTAAACAGGTATACGGTCGGTTCGCCAACTTTGCTAATCAGGTGGAGCGCATTTGCAGGTTGAATAATCATCAGTCCGATAAATGGTTGTCAGGTCGTGAAGTGTGTGCCCTGCTCGGTGTCAGCATCCGAAGTTTGCAGAACTACCGGGACAGTGGTAAACTGGGTTACTCCCAAATTGGGAATAAGGTGTACTATAAATCTGCCGATATTGAAAGACTGGTTGCCGAATGTACGGCAAACCATCTTTCAGAAAAGAAAAGCAACTATATACCAACCAATAAATAAGTATCGCCTTATGACAAGAAAACAAGATTGCAATTTAGAAGCAAACCAATCTTTTACCCTCCCGGCTATTGTAGGTACATGGGAAAGTTTAAATCTTCATCCTACGGTAATGATATACCCAAGCAAGAAAAAGTATCTCCTTTCGATGCTCCATGTATCGGATAACGGACAGACGCAACCTGCCACTTACGAGATACAAAAGGAAGATAGCCGTTATTTCATCGTTTCAGCCTTTAAACGGCTTTATATCGGCTATGACAAGGTAAAAGATAGCCTTTCCATTTCTTATTATGGCGAGTATTTGCGTAACTGACAGATGATATAAGTCAATCATTCAAACCAATTATAAATCAATAAAACGATATAACAATATGGAACTGATAAACGGCAACAGTGAAATAATTAAGGATTTCTTTCAGTCTATGGAAAAAATATTAGGTGGTATTGGTAAACTGGCAAAGGAAAGCAGACCGCATTTGAACGGTGAAAAGTTTCTAAGCAACCGGGAAGCATCTAAATATTTGAAAGTAAGCATTCGCACGCTGCAAGAATGGAGAGATACGGGCGTTATCCCTTACATTCAGATAAAAGGCAAAATAATCTACCGTCAAAGCGATATAGAACGGCTTTTGCAGACCTACTACAATAAAGAACGGCAGGAATAACCTACCATCCTTTAAAAAACACATTTTTTCCGAAACTGACTAAGAACATTAACTTTATTAGTGTAGTAGTCCGTCTGTGCAAGCCTTTGGAAGAAAATACAACCCGGAGCGCAGCGCAGGTGTGGAGATTTTCTTTCAAACCCGTAGGGCTTGGGCTTGAACGGACGGAATACGGAGCTTACCTTTGTTAATGTTTTATTCAGATTTGGAAAATTCCTCTTAAAAAGAAATCAAACAAAATCACATTGCACCCAATAAAATTCCGTATATTTGTTTTTAAATACTAAAATCATGGAAAATAGAATATTAGAATTTATTGGACATTATAATACTGCACCATTTTTATTTGTTGGTTCTGGATTTTCACGTAGATATTTAGGCTTAGAAGATTGGGAAGGATTGCTAAAACGGTTTGCTACATTAAATAATGTAGATTATCAATATTACTTTTCATCTTCTGGTGGTAAGCTACCTCGAATAGCATCTTTAATTGCGGAAGACTTACATGAACGATGGTGGAAATTGCCTGAATATGAAAAAAGTAGAAATAGATATAAAGAATATAATACAAATAAATATTCTGCATTAAAAATAGAAATATCTCATTATCTGAAAGGGAAAATGGATATCAAAATCCAAGATAAAATACTTTTAGAAGAATTAGATTTATGCAAAAAAATAGTCATAGACGGTATTATAACAACAAACTACGATAACTTATTAGAAAAAATATTTAGTGATTTTAAAACATATATCGGTCAAGAAGAATTGTTCTTTTCATCTCCTCAAGGAGTTGGAGAAATATATAAAATACATGGCTGTCAATCCAAACCTAACTCCTTAATATTAACCGATGAAGATTATATTTCTTTTGAAAAGAAAAATCCATATTTAGCAGCTAAATTACTTACGATATTTACAGAGCATCCAATCATTTTTATTGGTTATTCTTTAACTGATGAAAACATTCTCAAAATTTTAAACTCAATAGCACAATGTTTAACAAGTGACAACCTGCAAAAATTAAAAAATAGACTTATTTTTATTCAATATAATGTATCTCAACAAGAGATAGAATATGCAACTCATACGATAGCACATGAAGAAATACGTATTCCTGTAAAAACTATTACAATGAGTGATTTTAGACCACTATTTCTTGCATTATCATCTATTAAGAGAAAATTTCCAGCAGGTTTACTTCGCTTATTAAAAGAACATGTATATGAACTTGTTATGACAACAGACTCATCATCTAAAGTTTATGTACAAAATATTGATTCAAAAGAAGACATCAAAAATTTAGATGTTGTTTTGGGGATAGGTGCTATTAATAAAGTTGTAAAGGCTGGATATAGACGTTATGAACGGAAAGATTTGATTGAAGATATTCTTATAAAAGATAAATCGTTGAATAATAATGATATTGTAAATGTTACTTTACCAGCTTTATTAAAGGGCACAAAATATCTGCCATTCTTTAAATATTTGGTCAATTCAAATTACTATCAAGAGCAGAAACCTATAGACACTGTTGATGAAAGAATTATAAAACATCACTTATTGGCTATACAACATAAATTTTATGAGCCTACCGGAAAATATGACATTAGGAAGAAAAAAGATGTTGTATCTTATCAGGAAACAATGATTGATTTTATCGATGAATTTGGTTTAGAATATATTAAATATATACCATATCTAAAAAAAGACAAAATCAACTCTGACGATTTATTTGAAATTTTGAATAAGCATATTTCTGTTTTAGAAGGAAATAATGAAAATCTAAAAAGCGTTTTTTACAAAATGATATGCTATTATGATTTTCTCAAATATCATTTAGGAAAATGATTCAAGAAAAAATAGGCAATCAATAGCATGGCATATAGCTATTGATTGCCCTCATTCTCTATTTTATAAGAAAATTTCTCTCTACATTTGCCATATCACGCATAATAGAGCTATCCAAAACCTTTGCATAGTGCTGTGTCATTCTTATATTGGAATGTCCCAAAATCTTAGATACATTTTCCATTGATACATCATTGGCGAGAAAAACTACGGTAGCCGCCGTATGGCGTGCTACATGTGTAGTTAAGCGTTTGGTAATGCCGCATAAATCAGCGATTTCTTTCAGTAGGCTAGGCCCGCAGCGCTTTTCCACCTTTCGGTGGTAAGTTT
>ERZ791909.467-NODE-467-length-35609-cov-7.880548_pt1 | contig 35609 bp, 30 predicted proteins | sample MGYA00510143_ERZ791909 | MGnify/ENA primary metagenome ERZ791909 (study PRJEB30046, sample SAMN00792093) | human gut metagenome | study: EMG produced TPA metagenomics assembly of the A metagenome-wide association study of gut microbiota in type 2... | reverse complement strand
CCTTCGTTGCTGGCGCCATCGCCGAAGAAGCAGACCACCACGTTGTCCTTCTTCTGCATCTTGAAAGCCAGGGCAACGCCTGCGGCGATAGGCAGGTTGCCGCCCACGATGGCGTTGGCGGTCATGGCGCCCACGCTGGCGTCGCCGGTGTGCATGGCGCCGCCCTTGCCGCCGCAGCAGCCGTCGGCCTTGCCGAACATCTCGCACATCATTGCCTTGACGGAGATGCCCTTTGCCAGATCGTGTCCGGCAGGGCGGTGGGTGGAAGCCATCCAGTCGTCCTTGCGCAGGTCATACAGCATGCCCACTGCGCTGGCCTCCTCGCCGGTGCTTTGGTGGATGGTGCCGGGCATGATGCCCTCTAAGAACAGATAGTAGATGCTCTCTTCATATTTGCGGATCTCGTACATTTTCTTGTACATGCCTAATGCTTTTTCCGCAGGCAGAAAATCGCTCATGGATCATTTCCTCCTTTTTTAGATCAGCGGGAGCCCTCTATGATCGCATCTATATGCGGCTGTTGGATGGCCGGACCGACACACCGCAGGCAGATGTGACTTCATTACTAATAAAGTTTATCCCTCTCAGATGTGCTTAGTGTACTGTTCGTAGTGGGATTTGTCAATATCTCCATCTAATCACGGTACGACCACTACTTTTTTGTCAAAATCACGAAAACAGGGAGGAGGAAATTGAAAAACAGTCTGTTGAATCGTTTGAATACGGGTGTAAAACAGAAAAAATAGAGAAAAACAGATCGTTTGCAGGAAAAACCTGTGGCAAATCGAATGGACGGCCCTCTTTCAAAATTACTAATAATATAGGAGAGAGAATAAATGCGAAACCGGAATAAATCCGTGTGTTATCCAGCTGATTTTCAGAAAAAAACGATTGCTAACAGAGAATCGGAGATGAGAAGTTGAGAAGAGCTGATCAGAGTTGGTTTGTTTATTTTACTAATATATATGAGGAGATCTGTGTGGATCCTACAAAAAATAAATGCTATATTTACTTTTTTTGCTCATCCTGTTAAACTGACTGATAAATAGGAGCCGTGCCGGACACTCCACAAACTATCCGGCACTAGGTGGAAAAGAAGGAGGATACAGGTCCGTAGGCCCACGGTGCAGCAGTGTGGAGACCTGCTGTAAAGCGGCGGTGGAGCCACCGCATGCGAGGCCGTCCGCGCGGAGGCGGGGCGGTCAGGGCTGTAACGATATGGCAGAGGTCGTACTGAAAAACATCAAAAAGGTCTATCCCAACTTGGAGCCGAAAAAAGGCAAGAAGGCCGAGGGCGAGCATAAGCACAACCTGAAAGTCACCGAAGAGGGCGTCCTGGCAGTGCAGGACTTCAACCTGGACATCCAGGACCGGGAGTTCATCGTACTGGTCGGCCCCTCCGGCTGCGGCAAATCCACCACCTTGCGGATGATCGCCGGCCTGGAGGAGATCTCCGGCGGCGAATTGTACATCGATGGCCGGCTGGTCAACGATGTGGCCCCTAAGGACCGGGATATCGCCATGGTGTTCCAGAATTATGCCCTGTACCCCCATATGACGGTATATGAGAACATGGCCTTCTCCTTGAAGCTGAAGAAGCTGCCCAAGGGCGAGATCGACAAGAAGGTCCGGGAGGCCGCGGAAATCCTGGACATCACCCAGTATCTGGACCGCAAGCCCAAGGCGCTGTCCGGCGGCCAGCGCCAGCGCGTAGCCATCGGCCGGGCCATCGTCCGCAACCCTAAGGTCTTTTTGATGGATGAGCCGCTGTCCAACCTGGACGCCAAGCTGCGCAACCAGATGCGGGCGGAGATCATCAAGCTGCGCCAGCGCATCGACACCACCTTCATCTACGTCACCCACGACCAGACGGAGGCCATGACCCTGGGCGACCGCATCGTGATCATGAAGGACGGCGTGATCCAGCAGATCGGCACGCCGGAGGAGGTCTTCAACCACCCGGCCAACCTGTTCGTGGCCGGCTTCATCGGGATGCCCCAGATGAACCTCTTCGACGCCCGCCTGGAGCGCCGGGCTGACGGCGTGTATGAGGTGCTGCTGGAGAACGCCCGCATCCAGCTGTCGGAGGAGAAGCAGGCCCGCCTGGAGGCCAACGGCGTCCAGAGCCAGGCCATCAAGCTGGGCGTGCGCCCGGAGCATATCATGCTGGCCGGAGAGGGCAGCCAGATGATCCACGGGACGGTGGACGTCTCTGAGATGATGGGTTCTGCGGTCCATCTGCATTTGCAGGCCTGCGGACGGGACACGATCATCATCATCCAGACCATGGATATGCAAGGTCCCAACCGGGTGGATTTTTCCGTCGGCCAGCGGATCGCCTTCACCTTCGGCGGGAACATCGTGCATGTGTTCGACCCGGAGAGCGGCAAGAACCTGGAGCAGTAAGGACCGGGCGTGATGGATCTGATCTGCCTGGGAGACAGCCTGACCTTCGGACTGGGCGTCCGCCGCGGCCGGTGCTGGACGGCTCTGTTTGCCGAGGAGAGCGGCTGGAACGTATCGAATAGAGGCATCAGCGGCGATACCACCAGCGGGATGCTGGCCCGCCTCCACCGGGATGTTTTGACAGCCCTGGGAGAGGACCGCAGCCAGTGCCGGGTGCTGGTGATGGGAGGGACCAACGACATCCTGTTTTCCGGCACAGACACCGGGGCCAAGGCGAACCTCACCGCCATGGTGTATCAGCTCAAGGCCTGCGGGGTGCAGCCTATGGTGGGCATCCCGCTGCCGGTGGACTGGGCCAGGGTGCCGGAGAAATGGCGGGAGCTGGTGGATTTCCGAGCGGCGGCGGCGCAAGTCCAGGCATATGCAGACTGGCTGCGGGCCTATTGCCGGGGATCGGGATCTCTGACGGTGGATTTCGCCGCGGATTTTTACCGGCCGGACGGCCAGCTGTGTCAGGAGATGCTGTGGGATGGCCTCCATCCCAGCGAGGACGGCCACAGCAAGATGGCGGAGCGGCTGGCGCGGCTCCTGCTGCGAAAGGGATAAAAAGGGAACGCTCCCCCTTGTGCAAGGGGGAGCGTTCTGGTAAAACAGGGCGTCAGCTCCGGCAGGGAGCGGTAGAACGGCGCACCACCAGCTGGGGGGTGCATTCCACCTTGAACCGGGCGGAGGAGAGGAGCGCTGCATCCGCAGAGGGGTTCGTCCTGCGCAGCAGCAGGTCGATGGCGGCCTGGGCCAACAGGTTGATATGATAGTCCACCGTGGTCAAAGAGATGCGGGAAAGGCCGGTGTAGAGAACGTTATCGAAGCTGACGATGGAGTAGTTCCCGGGGAACTGGGCGTTGTGCTGGGAAAGAGCGTCGATGACGCCCATGGCCACCATATCGTTGATGGAGATGAAGGCCGTATAGGTGCCCGAGAGCAGCTCCGGCCGCTGGGCCACGGCCCGCCCGATGCGGTAGCCGATGTCGTTGCCCGGCGCATGCTCAATCTCGTCCGGCCCCGGCACCACCACCCGGAGATGGTCCCGCAGGCCGCAGCGCTCCATCTGCCAGGTGACGCCCTGGATGCGGTTGGAACGGGCGAGGCTCTTGGAGGGGTCGCTGGAGATCAGGGCGATGTTCCGGTGCCCCAGGGAGACGAGATGCTCGGCGGCGATGCTGCCCGCCCGGAAGTTGTCCAGCTCGATCAGGTCGATGTCAGAGACGGCGTTCTTATCGCAGATGGCGATCACCGGCATCTGGCAGCTGACCTGGCTTGCATAGGCGGGGGCATCCGGCGGATAGAGGAAGATGGCGGCCTGGAAGCTGGAATTCAGCGCGATCTCCAGGAAGGCCGCTTCCCGCTGGGCATTGTGGTAGGTGCTGCAGAAGATCAGGTGCAGATCGTGGGGAGCAGCTGCCAGGTCCAGTTCGTGGAGCAGGAAGGAGTAGTAGGGGTTGGTGGGGTCGCTGGCCAGCACCAGTACCGACTGTTCGGACCGGGCCTGGCTCCGTGCCCGGGGGGGTTTGGTGTAGTGCAGGGCCTGGGCGGCGCTGAGCACCTTGGAGACGGTCTCCGGGGGGATCGCGCCTCTGCTTTTTTGATTCAGGACCAGGGAGACGGTGGATTGAGAAACGCCGGACAGCTTGGCGACATCTGTCATGGTGGCTTTTTTCTGTCCCATGGGACTGCTTCACTCCTCTGCGGCTGCGTCTTGCGCAGGTGATCTCCACCATTATAGCGGACTTTTTTGCGGATGTAAATATTATGAAAGAGTTTCTCTGGTGGAAAAGCGCCGCGAGAGGCATATTCGGCGGGATATGGTGAAAATGTGGAGAGCCAGGTCTGCGATCTTGTGAAAAATTAGAGAATATGGCGATCTGCTTGACAGTGGACGGAACTGGCACTATACTAATTTTAGTAAATATAAATCGGTTTATTAGTAATACTTGAGAGCGAAGCGGCCGTTGGAGGGGGGGCGTCATATGCTTTGGCTGGATAGCGGCTCCCACGATCCCTTTTACAATCTGGCGCTGGAAGAGCATCTTTTCCAGACCGTCCGGGAAGATGAGGTGTTCTTCCTGTGGAGAAATACCCCCTGTGTGGTGGTGGGGAGCTTTCAGAGCATCTGCCGGGAGGTCCGGGCGGCGGAGCTGTATCACCTGGGGATCCCAGTTCTGCGCCGCATGAGCGGCGGCGGCACCGTCTACCACGATCTTGGCAATGTGAATTATACCATCATCAAAGATGCCCCTCCCGGCGGCGAGGTGTGCTATGGGGATTTCCTGGATTCGGTGGTGGCGGCGCTGAACCGCTTGCAGATCCCTGCCCGGCGGGGCCGGACCTGTGACATCACCCTGGCGGGGAGGAAGATCTCCGGCAGCGCCCAGCGGTTTTCCAGCGGGCGGGTGCTGCACCACGGGACGCTGCTGTTCCAGGCGGATCTGGAGCGGGTGGACCGTTTGACGGCCGGCGGGAAGCGGGAGGACATCCAGAGCCGGGGGACGCCCTCGGCGATCTGCTCCGTCACCAATATCGCCGACCATCTGACGGCTCCCATGGCCATCGAGACATTTGAACAGCGCCTTTTGGAAGCGGTCCTCCCGCCGGGGAGCCGGATGCTGGCCCTGACAGCGCAGCAGCAGGCGGAGGTATGCCGCCTGCGGGATGAAAAGTATAAGAGCTGGGCGTGGACGTGGGGAAAGGACCCTGCGTTCACCTGCTGCCGGGAAGGCCGCCTGGGAGATGCGCCGATCCGTCTGGCCTACCGGGCAAGGCACGGGATCTTCTCCGGCGTGGAAGTGCATTGCCCACTGCTGGACGAGGCGGAGGCAGTCCGCCTGCTGGAAGGAGCGCGGCTGGATCTGCCGGAGCTTTCCGGCGTCTGCCGCCGCCTGGCCGGAGGGCTGGGAGGGGAGCTGCTGGAACTGCTGCTGTGAGGGAAGCTGTACATCATTTGCATAGTTCATGAGTAAAAAGGAGCGCGCGAGATAATGGAAAAACAGATCAAGATGCCCAAGCTGCGGCCGGAGATGGAGAGCGGCGTGGTATGTGCCTGGCTGAAAGAGGAGGGCCAGCAGGTCCTGGCCGGCGAGCCGCTGTACGAGATCGAAACGGACAAGGTGGTCAGCCAGATCGAGGCCACAGAGAGCGGCGTGCTGAAAAAGCAGCTTTGTGAGGAGGGGGACCGCATCCCCGTGGATGGCCCCGTGGCGGTATTGGAGACGGTATGATGGAGAAAAGACCCCCATGGCTGAAGGTACGCTATAACGAGGCCGCTGTCTGGGAGGTGGCGGAGCTGATGCGGGACCTGAAGCTGAACACGGTGTGCCGGGAGGCCAACTGTCCCAATCTGGGGGAGTGCTATCAAAAGCACACCTCCACGTTCCTGCTGCTGGGGAACATCTGCACCCGGAACTGCCGGTTCTGCAATGTGACCACGGGCCACCCGCTGCCGCCGGATCCGGAGGAGCCGATGCATGTGGCACAGGCGGCCAAAAAGCTGGGGCTGCGCCACGTGGTGCTGACCTGCTCCACCCGGGACGATCTCCCGGACGGCGGCGCGGAACAGTTCGCCAAGACGGTGCGGACCATCCGGGAGCTGTGCCCGGGCACGACGGTAGAGACGCTGATCTCGGATATGAAGATGGACACCGATGCCCTGGATACGGTGCTGGCGGCCCACCCGGAGGTGCTGAACCACAATGTGGAGACGGTCCGGGAGCTACAGGCCGCCGTGCGGCCCCAGGCCCGGTATGAGCGGTCCCTGGAGGTGCTGCGCTACTGCAAGCGGAAAGATCCCACGGTGCTGACCAAGACCGGCTTCATGGTGGGACTGGGCGAGACGGAGGAGCAGATCGATGCGCTGATGGACGATATCCTGGAGACGGGATGCGACATCCTGACCATCGGGCAGTATCTCCAGCCCTCTCCCCAGCACTATCCCCTGGCCCGGTACGCCACGCCGGAGGATTTTGCCCGCTACAAGGAGATGGCGCTGAGGAAGGGCTTTCGGCATGTGGCCTCTGCGCCTCTGGCCCGCAGCTCTTATAAGGCGTGGGAAGTCCTGGAGGATGCCCATGATCTATATTGAGACAGGCTCTACGGATGTCTGTTATGATTTTGCCCTGGAATACTACTTCACTCTGGAAAAACGGCTCTCGGACACGGTGTTCCTCTTTTGGAGGACGACGCCCACACTGATGGTGGGCAAGTACCAGAACGTGCTGGAGGAAGTGGATAAGCCCTACGCGGATGCTCACGGCATCCGCATCGTGCGCCGCATGAGCGGCGGCGGTACCATCTACACAGATCTGGGCGGCTGGCAGTTCAGCTTCATCCAGCACCGGGAGACGGGGGAGATCGAGTTTTCCCAGTACATCATGCCGGTGCTGGAGGCTCTGGAGGAGATGGGGGTCCATGCGGCCTTCAACGGCCGCAACGACTTGACCATCCAGGGACGCAAGTTCTCCGGCAACGCCCAGTACCGGCTGGGCGGTTGCATCGTCCATCACGGCTCGCTGCTGTTCGATACGGACCTGCAGCAGATGGAGGCCGCAACGACCGTGGACCGCTACAAGATCGTCTCCAAGGGGATCCAGTCCGTTCGGGACCGGGTCACCAACATTGCAGAGCATCTGCCGGCTCCCATGGATCCGGAGACGTTCAAAAAATGCATCGTGGAGCATATATTGGGAGACGGCGCCGTTTATACGGTGACGGAGGAGGATGACGCCAGGATCCGGGAGATCGCGGCAGAGCGCTTTGCCAGCTGGGAGAGCGTCTACGGCGCAGATCCGGCCTTCAACATCCAGCGGACCGGCCGCTTTGCGGGAGGAAAGATGGACTTCCGCCTGGAGGTGCGCAAGGGCCTGATCTGCCATGCCGCTGTGTTCGGGGACTTTTTTTCCTCTCTGGACGCAGAGACGATCTGCGGCGTCCTGGAGGGCTGCCGGTATGAGCGGGAGGCGGTGCTGCGGGCGCTGCTGGACCACGGTATCGATGGGGCGATCTATCAGATATCTGCAAAGGAGATGGCGGCGGCTATCGCGGATTGATGTGTCCGGCTGAGAGCTGGCCTGGAAGGAGGGATCGGAGTGCTTGAGATGTTTGACGCGCTGCGGCAGATGACGCCGGAGTCTGTGCTGTTTCGTCTGGCGCTGGCGATGCTGTTCGGCGGGATGATCGGGATGGAACGGGGACGCAAGGGCCGAGCCGCAGGCTTTCGCACGTATATGCTGGTGTGCCTGGGGTCGGCGCTGACGATGCTGCTAGGCCAATATGAATATGAGATGCTCAGAAGCAGCTGGGCCGCCGTCGCCGAAAAGGTGGGGCCGCGGATCGATGTGGGCCGGTTTGGCGCGCAGGTCATCAACGGCATCAGCTTCCTGGGCGCGGGGACCATCATCGTCACCGGGCGGCAGGAGGTCAAGGGCATGACCACGGCGGCGTGCCTGTGGGCCTCTGCCTGTACGGGACTGGCCATCGGCGCGGGCTTTTACGAATGTGTGCTGTTGGCCTTCCTGCTGATTCCTCTGGTGACCCGGGCGCCGCCCTATGTGGAGAGCTATATCGTGGAGAACGCCCGGAATATGAACATCTATGTGGAATTCCGCTCGCTGGACGATGTGGGTGATGGCGGTCTTGTCCGCCGGAGGCTTGACCAGCCCCATCTCCCGTTCCGTTTTCATTCGGAAAGCATCGCTTTGCCAGAAGCGGACTTCCAGATTACCTCCTGGAACAGCCTGCTTTCTCATGCGCACTACATCGCCCCAGGCATTCCCGTATTGGCCCTCACAAAAGGACTTTAATTCGTATATTTCAGCATTGGAAAGAAACTCAGAGGCCTCACAGACTGCCACGCCCCCATAGCTTGCCGTCCAGTTCCTCCACCGTAGGATGGAGAGCGCGCACCTTTTTTCCAACAGACGGCATTCCTGTAAAATATGCCATGAGGCCCTGTTCCTTCGGCACAGGAACGCTGTCCAGCGCCGCCTGAATGGTATCCCGGTACGGAAGCAGGTCCGCTCCGGTTAAAGTTTGCAGTCCCTTTTCACTGGTCATCACTGCTGCAATGGGACTGTATAACTTGAATTTTATTGTATTATCTGCTATCTTTTTCACATCCTTTATAATAGGAGAAAAACGAGGTGACCTATGAAACAGGAATGACTTACTATGGCAGATATTGCAAGATTGTCAAATGTATTCCTGGCCTCCGCACGATCCAAGGCGGAGTGTACGCCTCAGTTAGCGGTCAGACTTTCAACGCCCCCCTTGGGCGAATCCCCATCTTCCTGTCCGTAAAAAATGGCATTTCTCCATCCCGAGCAACAAAGCAAATATGCATAAGGAAAACGGTGAAAAGTTATTTTAAGGACTTTTCACCGTTTTCTTCTCTTTGGTGCGCCCGGCATGGGCAACAACTAGGTGGTGAAAGACCACTACGCGCTCGGCAGTAGGAAGCGTTAGCCGAAGGCAAGGGTGTCCATCGTGAGGTGGAATCTGAAGGAAGCCGGATGCCAAGGTGAGGAGCCATGGCGGGCAAACTCCTGAACCGACGAACAGAAATCACATAGTAGGCCGCACAGGGACGGACGAGTGTGCCAAACAACACAAAGTCCAATGCTGCCCGAATCCCGTGCGGTAAATGTGGCGGTTACATAGGAGGAAAGTTGTTGTTCTTACCCGGGGAGGTCTTGCAGACGGGAAGTAGGAAATCCGAAAGCCGCAGTAACAACGAACTGCAAGAAGTCAGCCGAGGCCATAGTACCTTGATTTTTTTTTAAGGGAAGGGCCGAACAATCGTAAGTCTCAAGTACAGACCGGAAGGAGGTCAGTGTGTTGAACGCAGAATACCAAGGAAACGAGGGCTTCCTGCAAAGAGATAGTGTGGAACACGAAGGGTATGCAGAAGTGCAGAGCACTGACCGCAGAGAAGGGAGAGAACGAGACGGTGCAAGCGACCTGCTGGAAGCAATACTGGACAGGAATAACCTAAACAGAGCTTACAAGCGGGTCAAGAGGAACCACGGAGCAGCGGGAATTGACAGAATGACCGTAGAGGACGCCCTGCCGTGGTTAAAGGAACACAGGGAAGAACTTTTGCGGAGTATCCGAGATGAAAGCTATATGCCCAGCCCGGTACGGCGAAAGGAAATCCCGAAACCAGATGGCGGAGTGCGAAAGCTGGGAATCCCCACGGTGGTAGACCGTGTGATTCAGCAGGCAATCGCACAGAAGCTGCAAAGCATTTGGGAACCGCTGTTCTCAGACAGCAGTTACGGCTACCGTCCGAGACGGAGTGCCCAACAGGCGATTCAGAAGGTAAAGGAATATGGGGAAGAAGGGTACAGATACGCCGTATCGGTAGACCTGTCCAAATATTTCGACACGCTGAACCACGAACAGCTCATGAATCTATTGCACAAACAGATACAGGATATGCGTGTACTGCGCTTAATAAAGAAGTATCTGAAAAGCGGAGTGATGGAGAATGGTGTGATTTGCAAAACCGAGGAGGGTTCGCCGCAGGGCGGGCCGCTATCTCCTCTGCTGGCAAACATCTACCTCAATGAATTTGATTGGGAGATGAACCGCAGAGGGGTAAAGCTGGTACGGTATGCAGATGACATCGTGATGCTTGCCAAAAGCGAGCGTGCAGCAGAGCGTTTGTTGGAATCCTGCAGGAAGTATCTAATGTGCACTGAATAATAGAAAAAGCCTTATATTTCAATCCATAGAAGCCGATCTGTGGTATAATTGGAGCAAGAGAACTGGCAAAAATCCAGCAAAAACCTTGCACCTGGAGGGCAACTATGTATCGTTACAGCAACGGCCAGATCAGCCTGGCGGATTTCAAACAGCCGGTGGGCATGAATCTGAAGGAAAGCAACCGTTGGGTAAAGAAAGCCCAGACGATCCCCTGGCCGGAGATCGAGAAGCACTACGCCGCCCTATTCACCAACCGGAAAGGCAATGTGCCTAAACCGCTGCGTCTGGCCTTGGGAGCCTGCATCATTCAGGCGGAGTATGGCTATTCTGACGAGGAAACCGCGCTTCAGATTCAGGAGAACCCATATCTTCAGTATTTCTGCGGGTATCCTGGCTATGATGACGAAAAGCTGCCCTTTGACCCGTCTTTGATGGTGTATTTCCGCAAGCGCCTGACCCCGGAAGTGCTGGGTGAGATCAATGAGATGATTGTGCAGGACGCGAAGGAGCGACAGGCCAGAGAAGCCGAATCAAAGGATGATGACGATGATGATTCTGACGGCCAGCCGGGAACCGGCGGAAACAGCGGCACTATGATCGTGGACGCCACCTGCGCGCCGTCCAATATCCGATATCCTCAGGATGTTTCCCTGCTCAACGAGGCCAGGGAGAACGCCGAAACGCTTTTGGATGTTCTTCACGATCCCGCGGACGGAAAGAAGCCTCGAACCTACCGCAAACGCGCCCGGAAAGATTACCTGAAATACACAAGATGCCGTAAACACACCGCGAAAATGACCCGCAAAGCCATTGGAAAGCAGTTGGCTTACCTCCGGCGCGACCTGGATGCCATCGATGGAAAACTGTCCCTCGGAAAAAATCTGCCCCCTCGCCAGACGGAACGTTTGGGCACGATCCGCGCCGTCTATGAGCAGCAGAAGTACATGTACGATAACCGTACACACAGCGTACCTGACCGGATCGTCAGCGTGAGCCAGCCCTTCGTTCGGCCCATTGTGCGGGGAAAAGCGGGAAAGCCGGTGGAGTTTGGCGCGAAGCTGGACATCAGTGTCATTGACGGATGGACGCGGCTGGAGTGCTGTTCTTTTGACGCCTACAATGAGGCGGGAAATCTGCGGGAAATGGCAGAGCGGTTCCGAGCGCGAGAGGGGCATTACCCCAGCCGGATCCTGGCGGACAAAATCTACCGAAACCGGGAGAATCTCAGCTATTGCAAGGCGCATGGGATCCGTCTTTCCGGCCCGGCTCTGGGGCGGCCCAAGAAGGGTGAAACCAGAGACAAGGCTCAGGACTATCGGGATGAGTGCGAGCGTGTGGAAGTGGAACGCAGATTCAGTCTGGCGAAGCGTAAATGTGGCATGGGGCGGGTCACTGCAAAGCTGCGGGAGACTGCGGCCCATGTGATCGCCATGTCCGTTCTGGTGCTGAATCTCCGCAAGATTCAGCGCGCCCTTTTGAAAATGCTCGCATATCTTCTGGAGATTCTGGCTCAGAACAAAAATTGGGCACTTGTTCAGTAGATATTATCTAGAAGGTAGGCTGAAGCTGAAAATGAACACGGAAAAGAGCAAGGTGACCAGTATCTTCGCACAGAAGAAATTCAAGTTTCTTGGATTCTGTTTGGGCAGGAATGGAAGCGGCATCTACATCCGTGTGCACCGAAAGTCTCTTGCCAAGGCGAAGGAAAAGCTGAAGCTTCTTACAAAGCGCAACCGTGGACGCAATGTCCGCAGGGTAATGCAGGAAGTGAAGGAGTTCATCCGCGGCTGGATTGGCTACTTTCAAGCAGCCGATATGAAACGAACGCTGATGTCCTGGGATAAATGGATGCGGCGCAGGTTCCGAATGTACATCTGGAAGCAGTGGAAGAAGCCCAAAACAAAGGTGGCCAACTTGAGAAAGCTGGGCGTCCCGGCCGACAAGGCTTACCAGTGGGGAAATTCCAGACTGGGTTATTGGCGTATCGCCGGTAGTCATGTATTAGAATGTTCCATTACAAACGAAAGACTCGCAGCAGCGGGATACTTTAGTATCCTCAACTACTACGAGTCCTTGCACTTAAGCGGTTGAACCGCCGTGTACCGGTCGGTACGCACGGTGGTGTGAGAGGTCGGCTCTCTATTCACGAGAGCCTCCTACTCGATTTAAAACTCAAACGCGTCCATAGTTGTTCTGCACAGCAAACCACAGGCTATTTTTGTGCCTTATGTGCAATTACAACATTTTTTCGTTTTCGTTTTCCCGCAAGCTGTGCATTCATTCCCTTGTGAAAACGAAAAACAGTGCGATATTATAGAATCATAAAAAGGAGATGCCTATGGAATTAAACCACACTTGTCTGGAATTGCTGAAAATCTTATACGATCAGCAGGATTATGTCACCATAGGAGATTTGGCAGAACAACTGGGAAAAACAGAGCGCTCTGTCCGATACAATCTGGACACGATCGATGCGTTCATGAAAAAAAAGAAGTTGCCTTTTCTTCATCGGAAATTCGGCAGCGGAATTTACATGGAACACACAGCAGAAATCGAATCCATTTTACAAAATCTTCTTTCCAGCGTGACGCCTTACCAATATAAATTCAGTACGGCGGAGCGAGAGATTTATTTAGAGTTATGCCTGATGATTGGGCGAAAGCGTTATATTTCTGTTTCTGAATTGGCAGATCAGCTCACTGTGTCCTACGGCACCGTTGCCGCCGACCTTGAAATGGTGGAAAAATGGATGGCCAGTCAGGGATTGAATTTGGTAAAAAAGTCCAGAATGGGGCTTCAGGTTCAAGGAGAAGAATCTCTGATTTTGAAAATCTGTCTGCGGCGTTTGACAGAGAATGTCTCCATGGCCGAGTTTGATCGGTACCTCTGCAAAAAGCCCTTGGAGAGCAAGATAGTTCTCTCTGTTCTCAACGAACTGTTTGATGGTCTGGATATTGACTTTTTCCGAGACATGCCAAAGCGGATTGAAAGTGTGCTTAACTCTGTTTTCAGCGATGAATCGTTCAGTAGCCTTATGTTTCTTTTGGCTTTGCAGACGCAGCGACATATCAGCGGAATTGCAAAACCGATCCGCATACCTCAACATGATGAAACGTTTGCTCTGACCAGCGAATACGATGCAGCTTACATGGCGTTGGAGTTAATTGGTCAAAAATATTCAATAAACTTCACCAACGGCGACTATGATTTTTTGACCACACAGATTCTCTGTTCCAAGCGGATTTCAAATGGCCAAAGCACATTGGGGCGAGATGTAACCCGATCCCGGCGCTTAGATCAAGCAACGGATCAGATCGTAGCAAACATCGAGCATATTTATCACATGGACTTCGGCGATCAACGTGCCAATCTTGTGGAACACCTGAAAGCCCATCTCATTCCCACAATTTACCGGATCCGCTACCATAAAAATATCGTTAATCCGATATACGATGAGCTGGTCACCAAACACGGTCAGCTGCTCCGTAATACGGCGGAAGCCATCAAGCCTCTTGAGGAGTGTTGCGATGGGCCTATCAGCCAACAGGAGGTTTCCTACATTGCCATGTACTTCATGGCGGCAATCAACCAGCAGCACCCTAAGATCATTCAGCGGCCCCGTATCGTTGTTGCCTGTGGCTCCGGTTATGGTACCGCTCAGGTGGTCGCCTCCCAGATGAGCCGCTTATTCGATGTAGACATTGTGGCGGTTCTCTCAGGCCGGGATATTTCCGAGTTGATAGAGAAGAAGAATATACAATGCGACTACATTATCAGTACGGTAGATTTACCCCGTCTCCCGGATAATTTCTACATCAAGGTCAATCCCATTTTCACCCAGCAGGATTATCGAAAAATCCTCCAGGTAATTGATGCCCGGCATCAAAATGACGAATCCGCCAGCCGCTATCTGGAAACGGCGGACAATCTGGTAGACATTGCCCGGCGGTATGGCATCTCCAGTAATGTAGAACAGCTGAAATATGAGTTTCTCTCTGCGTTGATCCATTCATCCGGTCGGCGGGATGTGCTTGACGTACAAAACAGCACCCTCAGTTTGAGAGAATTACTTCAGCCAAATCTTATTCGTATGGATGTTTCCTGTAAGAATTGGCAATCGGTGGTGGAGGCAAGTACGGCAGCTATGGAGGAATACGGCTACGTGACCCCTCACTACAAGGAGGCCATCCTCCGAAACCTGATAGAATTTGGTCCTGGTATGGTAATGTTTCCTGGGACACTGATTTCCCACGCCGCACCGGTTGATGGATGCAGAAAACTAGGCTTCGGATTTATGACACTTCGGCATCCGGTATCCTTTGGCAGCAAGTATTTCGATCCGGTTCAGATCGTCTTTACTCTCTCGGTACTGGACAGCACGACCCATATGTTGGCTTTGACCCAGCTGTTCCGCATGTTATCCAACCAAAGCTGCAGAGAAGAATTGTTTCGGGCCAAAAACAAAGATACCGTGTTACGGATTATTCAGAAATACACCATTCAATACAAAGAAGAACAAAGCGCATTTTAATAAAGATCATACACAGTTCCGTTGTATGGTCGTGTTCACTTTACAGTTAAAAAGCACTTTACATTTAAAAAGGATGGGGGATTGATCCATGAATCAGGAAAAGAACTTCTCTCTGGAGGCATCATGTGTCCAATTGGATGTAGCTGCTTCCGACTGGCAGGAGGCTATCCAGAAAACCTGCGGTCCGTTGCTTGAGGGCGGATATGTAAAAAATGGTTATTCAAATGATGTGATCGCCCGGGAAAAACAGTGGGCAACCGGTTTACCCACTATGCCGGTGGGTGTGGCTATTCCTCACGCTCTGACCCCTGACAATGTAGTAGAGGCACAGATCGCAGCTTGTCGTTTGACAACCCCGGTTCAGTTTGCCCAGAGTGGCGGTTTAGCTGACGATGCCCCGGTGGATGTCCGGCTTGTGTTTGTGTTGGCCTTGAAAGATCCTAAGTCACAGCTGAATTTGCTGCAAAAGTTAATGGTTGCAATTTCTGACGAGACAATGCTTACAGCTTTACTGGAAGCGAAAACCCCGTTAGATTTCAGCAATATATTCAACGCCAAGGAACAATAAGGAAAGGAGAACAGAACATGGTAAATCGCAAAATCAAAATTGTAGTCGCCTGCGGAGCGGCCATCGCCCAGTCCAGTATGCTGCAGATGATGATCTCCAGCTACCTGGACAAGAAGAAGGTAAACTATGAGATCCAGAAGTGTACCTTCTACGAGCTGCAGAACAAGGTGAACTCCTGGAACCCCGATTTCGTATACACGGTTGGGCAGCCGCCTTTCCAGATGCGGGAGGGTCTGCATCACGACGGCATGAGCATTTTTACCGGCGTGGGCCGCGACAAGACCCTGGACGACCTGTACGACATGATCCAGAAGCTGGAGGACTGACCTCCCCCTTTCCCCTGCCGCGAAAACCGTCCCAGCACATTCGCGTTCAAAACTGTGATTAAGAGAGGAGAAACAGTATGCAAGCTATCCAAAGTGTTATCAGCTTTATGCAAAACCTCGGTGCCGCCTGTATGATGCCCATTTTCGTGTTCATCATCGGTTTGGTGGTCCGCGTTCCTCTGAAACAGCTCCTGAAAGCCTCCGTTACCGTTGGCTGCGGCTTTATCGGCACCTTCATGGTCATGGACCTGCTGGCCAAGTACATTGGCCCCATCTCCACCGGCCTGGTAGAAAAGTTCAATCTGAGTCTGGACGTCATCGACGTCGGCTGGCCCGTCACCGGTTCCTTTGCGTGGGCCGTACCCATTGCGCCGCTGATCTTCGTCGGCGTGTTTGCCCTGAATATCCTGCTGATCGTAGTCGGCTTCACCCGCACCCTGGACGTTGATATCTGGAACTACTGGGGCTTCATGCTGGCCGGCGCCATGGTCTATTACTCCACCAGCAATGTGATCTTTGGCGTTCTGGCCGCCCTGATCACCGCTGCCGTCACCTTCCGTCTGGCCGATTATGCGGCACCTGTCACCCAGCACATTTATCCTGGCATTAGCTTTCCTCACACCTGCTCCATCTTCTGGATGCCCTTTGCCAAGTTCATGGACAAGATCTATGACAAGATCCCCGGCTTCAACAAGCTGGACGCCGACCCCGAGCACCTGAAGGAGAAAATTGGCTTCTTCGGTGACCCCATGTTCATCGGTCTGATCGTCGGTGCCGTGCTGTCTATTTTGTCCGGTCAGGGACCTTCCGAGGTCATCGCCAGTGCCCTGAATATCGCTGCCGTGTTGCTGCTCCTGCCCAAGATGGTCTCCCTGCTGATGGAGGGCCTGTCCACCATCGCTCAGTACACCCAAACCTGGGCACAGAACATGAAGTTCCTCAAGGGCAAAGAGCTGTACATCGGCATTGACGGTGGCATCTTGATGGGACGCCCCAGCGTTATTGTGGTAGGCGTTATCATGATCCCTATCATGTTGGCTCTGGCTGCCATCGTTCCCGGTAACCGCGTCCTTCCCATCGCGGACCTAGCCGTGCTGACCTCGTGGTTCTGCTGGTGCCCCGTGGCTGCAAAGGATAATATTTTCCGCGGCATCGTCAGTGCTATCATTCAAGGCGTTGTGATCTTGCTGATCGCTACCGCCATGACGAATATCCACGATATTATGGCAGTTCAGTCTGGCTATATTTATGCAGAGGGCATCTCCCACACCTCCGCTCTGGTTATGGGACAGGAGCTGTTGCCCGACCTATTATATAAGATTTTCAGTATCTTCGGTTAAGATATCCTTCGTTTTCTCTTCTGTAAACTCTCTCGCCCGGATTGCCCCCCCACATAGACGCCCGGCCAAGGGCATCTGTGCGGGGGCGTGCCCAATCAGATGGTGGAAAGAAAGGAGCGTGTTTATAGTATGTCTGGCATTCTGTTTGCGACAGATCTTGACAAAACACTGCTGGACGATGAGGCGCGAGTTCCTCCTATATGTGTGGATGCTATCCGTAGCTACGTACAAAAAGGAGGGTTGTTCACCATCGCTACCGGGCGCCCCACTCGTGGAGCATTGCTGTATCCGGAAATAATAGATCTTGTGAACGCCCCCATCATTACCTATAATGGAGCCTGTATCTACGATACAAGAAAAAAAAGGACCATTTGGCGGCGATTGCTGCCAGACACATTTCCGTCCTTGCTCCGAGCCGCACTGGAGCAATTTCCAAAAGTAGGGGCTTTAGTGTTTCGGGGCGAAGATGACCTGACCTGTGCCGTCCGCAGCAACATTCATATACAGGAGATTTCTTGGAAGCGTGAGCATTATAATGCAGCTCAACGAACATTGGATGAAATTGATCTACCTTGGAACAAGGTAGTTATAGCTGGAGAACCAGAAGATATGGCCTTGTGTAAGGCGTTTATCGAAAAAAACACTCCGACCCCTATTACGATTATTCTCAGTGAAAAACGATATCTGGAACTGACCGGCCCCAATGTAGGAAAGGAAAAAGCGCTCCGTCGTGTAGCGGAATCTCTCCGAATAGATCGGGCTCATGTGGTCGCCATCGGCGACAGTATGAACGATATCGAAATGATTCGATGGGCTGGCACCGGTGTGGCTGTGGCCAATGCGGAGGACGAGATGAAGCGTCAAGCCGCTTTCATTGTCCCATCCAACGTCCATTACGGAATTTGCACATGCATTCAGAATATCGTATTACCGATGCTTTCAAACAGCTGATAGCCGAGGAGGAACACCATGAAGTTTGTTGGAACGCCTGTATCCGCCGGTGTTGTGGTGGGAAAGACCTACCTATACGAACGGTTTGTGCCAGAGATTTCCGCTCTTGCAGTTGGGAACCCTGTAGAAGATGCTACCCATTATGCCATTGCGCGAGATACTGCGCAAAAGGAACTTGAGGGACTCCGCCGCTATTTTGCGGAAGCCAATGACCCGGAAAAAGCAGCTATCTTTGCCGCTCATTTGGAAATTCTGGCAGACGAGACCATGGACGAGGAAATTCGGAATGGTATCTCGGAAGGGGAAAACAGTGGCTCCTGGATTATCCATTCGGTATATGAGCAGTACGCAAGAATATTTGAGCAATTAGACGATCCTCTCATTCGAGAACGGGCCGTAGATCTGCGGGATGTATGCGCACGCTTGCTGCGCTGCTGGGAGGGGCTTCCAGAAAGGAACCTCTCCGATCTTCCGGAGCCAGTTATCATTGCAACACACGACCTGGTCCCCTCGGACACAGCAACATTAGATCGCAAGAATGTGTTGGGGATAATTACGGAGGTTGGCGGCAGCACCTCTCACAGTGCCATTATAGCAAGAAGCTATGAGATCCCAGCAGTCTTAGGCGTTAATGCTATTGTCTCCCATCTGGAGGACCGCCAAGAGATTATTCTCGATGCTGTTGACGGCGTAATCTTGACGGAATTCACCGCGGAGGATCTGGCCTGCTATGAAGCAAAGCGAGCAGAGGCTCTGCGTCGTCAAGCTCACACGAAATTATATATTGATCGCGAGCCCGTTACCCCGGACGGCGTTCGAATTGCGGTAGAACTGAATATTGCTGCGGCAGACCACCAGAGCCTTTCCAATGCCAGATATACAGATGGTGTTGGTCTCTTCCGCTCCGAATTCCTGTACATGGGGCGAAATACATTGCCTACGGAAAACGAGCAGTTTCAGGCATACCAGAAGGTCCTGATGACTTACGGGAATCGCCCTGTAATTCTGCGGACACTGGATGTCGGTGGCGACAAACCTATGAACTGCATAGAAATGCCCCATGAAGATAACCCGTTTTTAGGTAACCGAGCACTGCGGCTGTGCTTCCAGAACCCGGAGATGTTCAACACTCAACTTCGGGCAGCCCTACGAGCTTCCGTCTACGGAAATCTGTGGCTTATGTTTCCAATGGTGGCCAGTATGGATGATATCCGGCGGGCTAAGGATTGCGTGCAACGAGCCAAAGCAGAACTGGCTGCAGAAAATGTGCCGTTCAAGGAAGATGTCAAGATTGGCATTATGGTAGAGATCCCGTCTATTGCCTTGATAGCGGATCAAGCGGCCAAAGAAGTGGATTTTGCCAGTATCGGCACAAATGACCTGACCCAATATTCCATGGCGGTGGATCGAGGAAATCCGGAGATTCGTTCCTACTACCAGACATACAACCCCGCCTTGTTTCGGCTTATTGGCTATGTAGTGCGCTCCTTTGCTCAGGAAGGAAAGCCGGTGGGCGTGTGTGGCGAAATGGGTGGTGATCCCTTAGCAGCCACCGTCCTGATGGGACTAGGCATGCGACAGCTGTCTATGGGGGCCGCATCTATAGCAGCGGTCAAGCAGATGATTCTGTCCGTCAGTTGTGCAGAAGCGGCAGAGATTGCGGAGGTCGTCTGCAATTTACCCACCGCTACAGAGGTTAAAAAATATCTTCAGGAACGTATCCGGTTATAAGATTTTAGGCTTGAGCAAAACGCGAGTTTTGTAACACTGTTCTACATCATACAGCGAATCTTTTCGTTTTCTACCGCTATATGCTGTGTTTTCAAGAAATCAAATCAGTGTTTTGTTCATCCCTGATAAGATTTATTGTGTGGAGGTTAAACTATGTACAGTAAGGTCGTTGTTGTGCGTAATCCATCTGGGCTACATGCCCGTCCGGCGTCTGAGTTTGTGTCCAAGGCTAAGAATTTTCAGTCTAAGATTAGTATTCGCCGTCCTGGTGACAGCAGTTTCCTTGGAAACGCAAAGTCCATTATCATTATGCTTTCAATGGGGATTGCTCAGGGTGATGCCGTGGAACTCATGGCTGATGGTCCCGACGAGCGGCAGGCGGTGGAGTCCTTATCTGATTTGATTGAAGAAGGATTTGGGGAAATTTAATTATAAGTCTGGTCTTCTGGCAATAGTTTAATGTGTCCGGCGAATCGTTTGGAGTATCTGAGGAGGATATTTCACCATCTCAAACGCCAAAAACGAATTAAAGCGTTTACAAGCAGCAGCCGCTTTACTGCGCATGAGCATTGGTACACTGCTAACACATCAGGGAAGTTTACTTCTGTATTCAGTTACTGTTTTTAGATGTGTTTCGGGATCTCCGTTCAAGGGAAGGGCTACTTATCCCAACCGGGAGAATAAGCTGTGGTGCACCGCAAACGGGATACGCCTTTCGGGGCCCCGACTGGGTCGTAAGTCAGTAACCGAGAAAGCATCGGAGAGCAAGCAAATCTATCAGGACAGTTGTGAACGAGTGGCAATCGAGGGAGAATTTGGCGTCGTCAAGCGGCGGTACGGGTTGGACAGGATCATGTGCCGCTTGCCAGACACATCCATGACCTCCATTGCCATGGGTTTCTTTGCTGCAAATATGGAGCGCAAGCTGCGTCTCCTTTTTGCGCCTCTGAATGAATGGTCGCTGGACTACGATTTTGATCTAGGCGAATTCATCCTTTTTCCGGTTGTTGATGAAATAGCAGTCATTCAGTAGGCCCTAAGTACATCTATCACACCGTAACGGCAAGCGCAAATTCCAACGGTGCGAATGCGTTTGAGAATTGTCGAGAGCGATAAAACCGAGACAGCTTCCAACAAATCTTCCGGCAGACGGGATAAATCGACCTAAAACAAGGCAAACCCGGATAACACAGGATGAAAAAGGAAAACCCCGAACCCCTTGCACAACAAGGGATTCGGGGAAATATCCTAACATGAATGGGTACTTATCAACAATCAGTAGGGGTTTTTGGTAAGGATGAGGTCGGCGGTTCGAATCCGCCCAGCAGCTCCAGAAAACCGCCTTTTTCGTATAAAAAGGGCGGTTTTTCTTTGCATTTTGTTGCGTTTTGACTGAGTAAGGATAAGTGGTCAACACTTTGACCACACAACAAGCCACAGACAGAGAAAAATGGGTCTCCGAAGGTGTTTTTCCTCCGGAGGCCCGTTTTTTTAGTTTGCCCTTTCTTTCTTCCGCAGCCGTTCTTTTTCCACGGCAATCTCCGCCTTCATTTGCTCAATGAGTTCGGCTAACAGCTGCTCACATTCTTCTCTGGTCTTTGCGTAGACGTTACGGGCGTGTTTTTTGCCGTCCGGCCAGATGGGGGAATACCGGCCCTCCCAGAGATGATCGTTGATCTGGCTGATACAGCCGGTACCTGGTTTTCGCCGCTGGCCTTTGTGGGCCTGAAAGGTACTGGGAGCAGGCTTTCGGGGCGCAGCTTCCGTTTCTACCTTTTGAGGCTTTTTTCCAATCCCCCGGTCGATCTTTGCCGCTGCATCTCATCTGTCACATGAGCGTAGATGTTCAGTGTGGTGCTGCTGGACACATGACCGATGATTGTGGAGAGCGTCTTCACATCCATACCGTGCTCCAGGGAGGCGGTGGCAAAGGTATGACGCAAATCATGGAAGCGGATGTGCTTGCACTCAGCGCGCTTTAGAATAGTAGACAGCTTTTTCCGCACCGCTGCTGGGTCTTGTGGAGAATCCTCTTTTACCGGGGAGGGGAACATCCACTGAGAGGTGGTTGAATCCTTGTAGGTTTTGAGAACGGCCAGAACCGGAGCTGGGAGAACGACACTACGGTTGGAGGCCGTTGCTTTAGGTTGAGACACGATCAGTTCGCCTTTGACGCGATGTACCTGCCGCTCGATCCTCAGTATTCCTGTTTTGAAGTTCAGGTCGTCCCATTTCAGCGCGCAGATCTCTCCGCGGCGCAGGCCAGTGGATAGTTCCAGCAGAAGCAGTTCATAGCAGCCATCTTCCCTGGCCTGGATCAGCAGCCGCTGGATTTCCTCCGGCGTCAGCACTTTCATTTCTCTGGATTTGGCAGATGGCAGTTTGCACCCATCTGTGGGATTGCGGAAGATCAGTTTTTCTTCCACTGCTTTGTTCAATGCCGCATGGAGAGTTGTGTGGATGCCCCGGACGGTCTGGCCGGACAGTTCTTCGCCATAGAGCTCTGCCCGCAGCAGTCTACCGCCTTTTTTGAGGTTTGAGTAAAACTTCTGGATATCCCCTGTGGTCAGCTTGTCCAGCTGAATTTGTCCCAGAGCAGGGATAATGTGCTGGTAGATCCTCCGCTCATAGGACATCTGGGTGTTGGGACGGAGGTTCACCTTTTTATACCCTTGGTACCAGAGATTCAGCCAGTCGCCAAGCAAAATCCACGGCTTTGGCTGATCGGTCACAGGTTCTTGTAGACTTTCCCGCAGCTGCTTTAGCTTTGCCTCGCACTCCGCCCTGGTCTTGGCCAGGACATTCTTGGTGATTGGAAAACCCTTTTCATCGCGGCCAACGACATATCGGCCTTCCCAGCGCCCATCTTTTCTTAGGTGGACGCTACCGTCGCCGCGTCTTCTGCGTTTTGCCATGGAGCCATCTCCTCTCCCAGGTAGTCGGTGAGAAAGCCGCCTACGATCTCTGCGGCTTTCCGGTGCATATCACTTGTGGTGTGGGTGTAGGTATCGACGGTGAAGCTGGCTTTTGTATGCCCCAGAATGCCGGACAGCGTTTTGGCATCCACGCCGTTGGCCAGAGCGTGGGTAGCGAAGGTGTGGCGCAGATCATGGAACCGAATGTCAGGCAGACCGGTTTCCGTTAGGATCTTCTTCAGTTGACGGTAGGCAGTGGCGGGATTCATAGGTGCTTCCGGTTGCAGTGGATTGTGAAAGATCCAGGCGGAGAAAGATGCCTTTTTGCGAAGCCGCAGCAGCTCCGCTGTGCTGGATGGCAGGACGATGGTCCGGGTGCCGGCGCAGGTCTTGGGGGCGCCTACCACCACCCGTCCGCCCTTTTCTTTGTGGAGTGTGCGGTTGACACGTAAGGTGCCCTTCCGCGCATCGAAATCAGACCACATGAGTCCGCAGATCTCACCCAGACGCAAACCGGTGGTCAGTTCCGTGTAGAAGAAGTCGTGCCAGATTGAATCGTGCTCTACTGCTGACAGGAAGGTGTCTAACTGCTCATCGTTTAGGATGTGCATCGTTTTGTTTGCCACTTTTGGCGGCTCCACATGGTCAGCGGGATTGTACGGCAGCAGTCGTTGGTCTACGGCAGATTTCAGCGCATGGTGGAGTGTAGTATGGATGCCGTGGACGGTGGTGGTAGAGAGTCTGCGGCTCTGACCGGGCCGGGGGTGAACTCTGCCTCGTTGTTTTAAGGTATCATAGAGTTTCCGCAGATCGTCTGCTGTGATTTGCGTGAGACCCTTTTTCCCCAGATAGGGTTTGACATGGTGTTCCAGATCATTGCGGTAGTGGTCCAGGGTGCTGGGACGGAGAACAGAGGACATCTGCTCTAACCAGTGATCCAGCCACTCCGAGAGAGCCATCTTACTTTCTTCGGTCAGGTCCACGCCCTGATAGGCGTTGATATTCTGTCGGAGTTTAGCAGTCAACTCTTTTTGCATGCTGGTGTAGATGTAGCGGAAGATGGGATCACCATTATCCTTATGACCAACGACGATGCGGCCTTCCCAGCGTCCGTCGTCCCGTTTGCGAACCATACCGTCACCGGATGGCCTGCGCTTACTCATGCGACTTCTTCTTTCTTTGTCTACAGTGTTCTATTTTCGGCAGGCCCGTTCCTCTTCCTCGTCCTCAAAGGAGTAGGGCTCCAGTTCTTCGGCGATTCCCAGGGCCAGCCGGAAGCCCGCGGTGAAGGCCGCCAGGGAGGTCTCCTCCCGCAGTTCGATGCCCAGGTCCACCAGCTTCAGTAGCTTCTCACGGTCCTGCCGGTCCATCTGTTCCCGCAGCTCCCGACGGAGCCTCTCAATTTCGTCTCGCACATCCGTGCATGCGGGCTCACGGAAGAACCGCTGGTGCAGGGCTTTCATGTAGTCGTTCATGTGTCTCGCCTCCTATCAGCGACACACAATACCTGAAGTCGCTGAGAATATCCAGGGATTTTGACCACAGTTCAGAAAGAATTATCATTTGCGCAGTTCGAGTGGCAGGGCCCTATTATTGTTTACCGTGGCGCAGGATTTGCGCTTACCACCCCTTCATGGTCATGCCGCCCCAGGACTGAGTCTGCGTTTGTTCTTCTTCATGGTCGTCGGGCTGGTGGCCCAGAGCGATCCGGAGTTCTTGGAGCTCCCGCATTCTCTTGCGGTCGATGTGCAGTCTCGGCTGTGCAGGCACAGCAGGTGCGTTATCACGGAAGATATTGCTCATGTGGTAGAGCAGACGGCTCACCGTCATCAGGAGCTGCGGCTGATGCCATTGATCTTGGCGTTCCAGAACGTATTGAGCATTTGGGTGTCCATACGCATCCGCCATCCGGAAGCAGTTCCAGGCCGCTTCTTCGTCTCTTGGAACGCCGTTGCCTGTGAGGTACAGCTTCCCCAGCAGGTAGCTAGCCCAGGGGTGATTCTGGTCAGCCGCGTGACGGAGATATTCCGCCGCTTTAACTGCATCCTTTTGCACGGACTTGCCTGTCAGGTATTCCTTGCCCAGACGGTAGGCGGCGTCGGCGTTTCCGTTTTGAACTGCTCGCTCCAACCACTGGATGCCATCGGAAGTGTCATGGACCACCGGATTGTCAGAGAGATATAGCTTGCCAAGGGCGTACTGGGCTGCCGGTAGGTTTCGCTTTGCCGCCAGTTCCAGCCAGTGGACGGCTCTCTCCGCATCCGGCAGCAGCAGACCGCCGTTCCGGTACAGCAGTCCCAGGAAGTACTGCGCGTGGACATCGCCGTACTCCGCCAGCCGCTCCAGATCCTCTGCCGCCTCGTCCCGTTGAGCCAGCGGAAGCTTTTCGTTTTCGATCCTGGCACGCAGCCGCAGGCACTCGTAGGAGACTTCCCAGTTGTTCACCCACTCGCCCCGCTCTTCCATCTTCTCGTCCTCAAAGGTGACCTCTCCCAGACGGATATCCTCCGCCTCCCGGATGACCGCATTTCTAATAGCCCGGAACTCTTTCTGCTTTGACAGCGGAGGCCGCTGCTGTTTCTTCCCCGAGTAGAATGCGTTGACCTGACACTGGAGCTCCCACCATTTCTGATAGCACTCGTTAACAACGGGGATTTGCTCCAGTTGATTGACGATCTCATCTACCTGCCGCTTCATGGGCCTTGGGAGATAACCATAGGACTTCTTGCCTTTAACCTCACCCAGCTGCTGGGACAGCTTCCAGATCATCTGCTCCGCCTGACTGTGCTCGCAGATCGTCTCCTGCATCTGCCGGGACAACTCCAGCATGACTTTCCGAGTTTCACGAACCAGCTCATCTCTGGAGACGGACTTCTGTTCATAGACATGGAGCAGTTCCTGTTGGAAGATGTCGTTGGTGAGCCGGGACTTCATCTGGCGGATGCCATCCCGATCCAAGTGTGCTTGTCCCGGTTTCACCGACCAGGCCATCATGTGGACATGTGGATGGTGACCCTCGTCGTGGAACGCTGCATACCACCGGAAGTCTTGAGGCGGAATGTGCATGGCTGCCGCGATGTCGTTGCGGTGAGCACGGAGCAGGGTCCGCCACGCCTGTGCGTTGTTGTAACCGAGACGCTCCGCGTCTTCTCGATGCAGGGAGAGGATGTGCGTCCAGACATTTCCGGTGTAGTGCTCCAGTTCGGACATGGCGGCATCCAGATCCACATGATCCGTGTCACCCAATAGACCGTGGTCCCCCAGACGTTCCGCACGGGGACGCGTTGCAATGTACTGCATGTAGCCATCTGTCTGCTGCACCTGCTTCCAGTGTTCCACCAGTGCCAGCGTGATGAGTGACGAGGCGTTGGCTTTCGTCGGATGCACTGTGTAGTCCTCATACTCCAGCAGTTCTTTTACATCCGGGAAGTCTTTCGTCAGCTTTGTGATGAGCTGCTCCTGCTTGCGGGTTGGCGGACGGTCATCTGGGATGATCTCCACCCGCTCCCGCGTTGCGATGTATCGAAGGTAACCGTCGGCGTTCTGCTTGCCGCACTGGATATACGGACTCTTGACGATCAGTCTTGCCATGCATCATCACCGTCCCGCTGCTCCTGCGCACGCTTTGCCATCTTTTCCAGTTGCAGATGGCCGTTGAGCTTCTTCACGCGAGCCACACTCTCCGCGTGTTTTTTCCGGAGATACTCCTTGTCCAGATGGACGCAGTCCGCGAGAACGCTCACACCCTGATCCAGTTCTACCGCTTGTTTGAAGAGCAGCGACGCCATGCGATCTTCAAACTGATCCAGCCGGCCATCCAGATAGGACTGCACTGAGGACGGCAGAAACATGCCGGCGTTATTGGCACTGAGATAGTCCAGATAGAAATTGATGGCATTCTCGATAAATCCGGTGAGACTGCGGCTGCCATCTTCCGTATAACGCCGCTCCAGCCGCGCTTTTATCTCCGGCGTCAGGTAGAGGGCGAATTTCTCTTTTTGGCTCATATAGGCCTCCTTTCTTGGGGGTGACCCCGGGTTTTTTCTTGTGGGCGTAAGCGCTGCGGGATAACGACCGCAGAATTTCTTTTCCTCGCTGTTTTTGACCCTGTTTTCGAGGCCACAGAAACTCCCGTAACTGCCCGCACTGCGGGCAGATGTGCCGGGTGAAAGCTAGGGAAGTGACCCCGGCTCTTTATCCTGCTTTTTCTTTCGCCCTCCGCAGAGTCTCAAAAACGGCCCAAATCCGTCTCGCTCCCCGGGAGGAGCTTGGGGACCCTTCCGGGGCCCGAACCGCTCCGCACAGGACCGCACAACGGCGTATACGGGGTATTTTTGGCCCGCTGTTGTACAAGCGCCTGCTTTTCCAATTGGAGCATCTGCTGCTGGTAGTAATAATCCATTGCCGCCTGGATCGGCAGGATGGTGTATTTGTTGTTGCCGTTCCACTTCATGCCATGTTTGTTAATGTAGGTTGTGTTCTCAACGGTAATGAACTGCTTGTCTACCAACTTTGCGATATGCTTTATCACTGTGGACATAGCGAGGTGTACTGCAGCAGAGATGGTGCGGTAGCTGGGATGGCATTGATGGGTACGGCGATCCTCACAGTAGAGCAGATAGGCGTAGACAGTGATTGCCCCGTGACCGATGTTCAGGAAGAACAGTTCATTGGGCAGGGAGAAAAAATTCTTGCTGGTGTTTTTAAATACGGGAGCCATATGTTGATCCAATAGTCCACAACGATTGAGTTTAGAGAGTTGTTCTGCGGCCATGTCTGCACTCATATGCAATTGGATGGCAATCTCATCTGCACTTGGTGCAATAAAATTTTTGCGGTGTGTATGGAGATAGCAGAGATAGGCGAGGATGGAAAAGCCCTGGGGCTTGAGGCCCCACTTCCAGATATCATTTGGAAGCGAGAAACGCCTTCGCTTCGGATTGTGCTGACAGAGAATGGGATTCATTTACAGCCACCTCCTGTGTGTTCCGCGACCCATTGAATGAATTGTTCCTTAGGCACTACCAGGCGGTTGCCTACCCGCAGCACCGGGAAGCCTGGTTCGTGCATGAGTTCGTACCCACTGGACGGTGACACGCCCAGTACTTTTGCCACTGCTTTCGCATTGAGGAACAGCGGCAGTTCATCGTAACTTTTGAAACCTGATTCTTGCATGTGTACCACCTGTTTTCTGACTTACTGACTCTTGATCTGGAAACTGCTGGTGTGATATGGCTCCCAATTGTATAGGGGAGGAAAGAGACGATTTAATAACCCATTTTTGAAAATTTTAAGAATATAGTTAACTGAGGAAAAAGAAAAACCGGGCGCACGAGAATGACACGTTGACCAGCAGGAGACTGCATGGTTTCGTGTTCTTCTCATGCGCCCGGCAATTTGGTGACTCAAAGACAATGTCTTAGGACCCGTGGCTCGGTGCAACATGGTTGCGAGTATAAAATTATATTTTGGTTATAACAGAACATTTGTTCTACGTCAATATCTATTTTAGAAATTGGCAGCGTTTACATTCAATGCTGCTACAATTTCCCATATAGAATATGTCCACTTACAAATTGAGGATCCTTGACATTGACGCTTTCGATTTAGATATGTTATCATAGTATTAGCTGTTAACTAACAGCTAATACTATGAAGGGAGGAATATCAATGGCTGTATCAGCTGCCGATAAGAAGAAACTTGGCAAGTGGATTAAGCAATCAAGAGAAAAGAAGCAACCGCATCTTTCACAGAGGCAATTGGCGCTGGCTGTTGATATCACCAATGCATCTCTCAGCTCGATTGAGAGCGGCGTGATTTTCCCCTCTGAGGAAGTGTTTCTAAAGTTATTAGAGAAGCTTCAGCCACCTCCTGAACTGCGCGAAAAGATGTTGATCCTTTTCGCAGACGCAAAGGGAACACCACCACCGGACATAAACGCAGAACTTAGTAGAAAGCCCAAACTGTGGGGTCTGATAAGACAACTAATTGCAGTAGACCCCTCAGAAGAACAAGTTACACAAATCGAGCAACTTATTTATGCGGGTACCGCATCAGGAGGAAATAAAAATGACATTGAATGAACTTTTTAAAAATACTACATACGACGACACCCTTTTTTCTACGGAGGATAAATCCGCAGTAGAGTCTCGTATTTTTATGAAGTCTGTCCGTGGTGCAGAGGTTCCTTATATCACTTGTGCAATCCGTGATAAGGCAATTAAACTTACTCCCGAAGAAGCTGTTCGCCAACTCTATATTCATAAACTCATGAACGAATACGGATATGCGGCAAGTCGAATTCAGCTGGAAACCCCGATTCACTTTGGACGTGAAGTAAAGCGGGCTGATATTGCAATCATGGATAAAGATCGCCCGATAGTTCCCTATATCATCGTGGAGCTGAAAAAGCCAAAGCTCACTGATGGAAAGGAGCAGCTGAAGTCTTACTGCAATGCTACTGGTGCACCTATCGGTGTCTGGACAAATGGCGAACAGATCTCCTGTTACAACCGAAAGGATCCCAATTTCTTTGAGGAAATCAGCGATATTCCCAAGGCTACCCAGAAGCTTTCAGACATCATTAACGAAAAGTTCACCTATGAAGATCTGAAACGCAAGGATAAAATCAGCACCCAGAAAAAGTCCCTCCGTTCCCTGATTAAGGAAATGGAAGATGAAGTTCTGGCGAGTGCAGGCGTGGATTCCTTTGAAGAAATCTTCAAGCTCATTTTTGCCAAGTTGTATGATGAGTTAATTTGTGCTAATGATCCTACTGCCTATTTGCAGTTTCGTAATATCGGAGGCACCGATTTTGAACTGAAAGAAAAGATACAGGGGCTCTTTGATGATGCCAAGAAGAAATGGGAAGGCATCTTTACAGATGAAAGCAAAATTCTGCTTTCCCCGTCTCATCTTGCGGTTTGTGTTGCCTCTTTGCAGGATATAAAGCTATTTAACAACAATCTTGATGTTGTAGACGACGCTTTTGAGTACCTGATGAGTAAGGCTCAGAAGGGTGAAAAAGGCCAGTATTTTACGCCTCGATATGTCATTGATATGTGTGTAAAGATGATGAATCCGACAACCAAGGATAAGATTATCGACACCGCTTGTGGCAGCTCCGGCTTTACCGTTCATAGCATTTTTAAAGTTTGGAAAGATATTCGCAGAGAAAAAGGCCTTCCTGAAGGTGATGGATTTACTGCTGCGGAACGAATCCCTGAAGAAACCAATTTTGTTAGGGACAATGTTTTTGCGATTGATTTTGACGAAAAGACCGTCCGTGTAGCTCGTACCCTTAATTTGATTGCGGGTGACGGTCAGACCAATGTACTTCATCTGAACACACTGGACTATTCCCGTTGGGGTGAAACTACCAAGCAGGAAGATTGGATTGATACCTATAACGAAGGTTTTAAGAAACTGAAAAAGCTCCAACCCGCCGGTGTGAAGGATTATAGCCAGTTCCAGTTCGATCTCGTGATGGCTAATCCCCCGTTTGCTGGTGACATTAAAGAAAACACCATCATTTCTCATTATGAACTTGGCAAAAACAGTGCCGGCAAGTGGCAGAACAAAGTTGGGCGTGATGTGCTGTTTATTGAACGCAATCTGAACTTTCTGAAACCAGGTGGCCGTATGGCTATCGTTTTACCACAGGGGCGCTTCAACAACGCCAGCGACAAATACATTCGTGAGTTCATTGCTGAACGCTGCCGTATTCTTGCCGTTGTTGGGCTGCATGGCAATGTATTCAAGCCTCATACCGGAACTAAAACTTCAGTTCTGTTTGTGCAGAAGTGGGATGATGTCTTGTGTCCTAAAAAGGAAGATTATCCGATCTTCTTCGCCACCATGCAGAAGCCAAGCAAGGACAATTCTGGCGATAAAATTTATGTTAAGGATCCTGTGACGGGAGAAAATGTTCTTGATCACCACGGGCACTTGATCGTTGACCACGACTTATATAGTCATGAAGGTTTGACTCCTGCGGGCATTGCGGAAGCATTTATTGAGTTTGCAAAAAAGGAAGGTCTGAGTTTTTTTCAATAAGCCCATCCGTTGAACCTTTTGACGAAGCCAAATATAAGGCTTTGATGGATGGGCTGGAATGTAGCGAAATCACTCTCCCATATGTTAAGGATAAGCTGCTTCGTTTAGATGCCGAATACTACCAGAAAGACAACCTCATTTTGGAAAGAGTTCTTGCATGTATGGAAGGAAAAACCGTCTCCGATCACAATGGAAAAACGGATTGCAGTGCTTTCTATCCTTCGATTACAGGATGTTACAGTTTTGATAGAAACAACATTCCATTTCTGCGAGTAAACGAAATCGTCGACGGGCTTGTTGTTATTTCAGATAAAACAGTTTTTCTGCCTGAAGAAGTGCTAAAGACTAATAGTAAAACCATTGCACTGGCCTATCCTGGAGACATTATTATCGCAAAAGGTGGTAACACATTGGCAAAGGTGGGGCTTGTCACGGATGAGTATAGCGTTTATGCTACCTGCCGAGATGTAATAATTCTCAGAACAGGCGAAATGACTGATTTAAACAAGTTTTATCTTTGGGCATTTTTACACAGTTCTTTTGGTCAGAAACTGATGTGGAGATCCGCCAGCCAAACTGGGCAACCGCATCTTACGCTTAAATCAATAGGTGGAATTCATATTCCTGAATATTCCGCAAATTTACAGGAATCTGTAGAACAACTTTATAATCAGTCAGTATATATTAAGCAGCAAGCCCAAAGAAGATACAACGAAGCTATTGATGTTCTGGAAAAATATCTTAGGATATCTGAATATGAGGGTAGCTCTATTTCCAACAAGCTGTATTCTGCTTCCTTTAAAGTAACTGGTCGATTGGATGCTGAATACTATCAACCAAAGTATGAGGCATATGCGAAAGGATTGCATACTACTGATACCGTAAGTTCACTCTGTGATATTCATGACAAGAACTATCTCCCGAAAAGAGATGAACTATACAAATACATAGAACTTGCTAATGTAGGCAACTCGGGTGACATTACCGATGTTGAACTTATCAAAGGTTCTGAACTCCCCTCTCGTGCAAGAAGACAAGTAAATGCGGGACAGGTTTTAGTTTCTTCTGTTGAGGGTTCTTTACAAAGTTGTGCGCTGATTACAGATAAATTTGATGGTGCACTGTGTTCAACCGGATTCTATGTATTGACATCTGATAGTATCAACTCAGAAACGCTATTGGTACTTTTCAAATCAGAAGTTATACAGGCATTGTTAAGGCAACGCTGCTCAGGCACCATTTTAGCAGCCATTACGAAAGATGAATTACTATCAATGCCCCTTCCCCAAATTGATAACAGTATACAGACTGAGATTGCAGAAAAAGTTCAAATGTCTTTTTCTCTGCGCCGTCAATCTACACAGTTACTCGAATATGCAAAGAGGGCTGTTGAAATGGCAATTGAGCAGGGTGAAAATGCTGCATTGGCATGGCTGAGTGGCAAGATTCCCAATGTGGAGGCGTGACTGCAATGCCAGACAAGACATATAAAAACTGGAAAACAGTCACGGAGGCAGATTTTGTTTCTCTTTTTATTAAAACTTGGTTTGCATATATCTCTACCTTGAGAACTATGTTCCCAGAAGCATATAACCGACGTGGCGATAAAAAGTATCTGGATGCATACAAAAAGTTTTACAGAACGACTGGCTATAAAAAGCTAATCATTGACGAAAATATTATGGCATCAATTGAAAAAGTATATCAAGAAGGTCGTAATGCTATTCTTCAGAAATATCCAGAATACTATCTATGGGACTTTTATAATATCAATGAGAACTTCGATTTCACATACAAGCAGATCCCACCAGATAAATCTGAATGTCTTATAGTCGGATTTAAGATGAACAGAAATCGTGGAACGAAATGGAGCTTTATCATCACCGGATTTGTTCGACTCTTCGGAAAGTATTACGGGGAAGAGTATAACGAAAACCTGAATTTTCGGTTAAATATTTCCGAAATTTTGGGGCGTTCTCCTGAATACATAGCAGAGAATCCAGGTATTAGTGAGCAGGACTATTTGTCATGGCTCTTGCAAGAGATCGACTATGGAGTTGTTCATGAGCTTGTCGAAGCATTTAAAGAGATATATGGAAAAGCAGCTTACAGTAAAAGAGTAACAGCCAAAATCCATGATCTTGAAAAACAAGCGATTTCTGCAATGTGGTCTGTTTTTTCACTCAGCACTAAGGATGAATCGTTTAAGACAAAGGAAGAGATGAGGCTTAACAGGAATACTTACGAAATAATCCGACAACGCCCGTTGAATTATTTTTTGTATCATACGGATGTTGATTGGCAGCCTGTTAGGAAAATGACAGCGAGTGAAGAGCAATGGTACAAAGAACTATTTGATGTCTTGAAAACAAACAGCGTTTTGTGGTTCCTGGATTTTGTCTATCGCCTGCGTAACGCTCTGTTTCATGAAATTATTGATCCGCTTGATGAGGAATGGCAAGTTATTTTCAAAAATGCGTATTTAATTCTAAAAGAAATAGTGGACTTGAATATTACAGAAATTGAAGAAAAGATATAGGTTTTCCTACTCCAGTAGATGCAATTTTAGGAGCTGAATTTTTGATTCACTCATTCTTTGATAACAGTGTACTAAAATTGCCCTTGGTTAGGTGCTCCGTAAAAATAAAGCTCATAGTTCATATTGATCTCTGAGTTGATGTAATCTATATTCTGTTTTGACAGCTGGTTTTGAGGAACTGACATGGCTGAACTTTTATTGCTCAAGTTTCTTTGACCACACAAGCAGCCACAGATGGAGCCGGAACAACCGGAAATCCTGCGCTACAAAAGTACTGGAAAGTGATTTGCTCGGAATAGAAATGCCTATAAATAACGAAAAAAGATTAGAAAAACGAAAAAATTTGCGTTGGTAAGGATGAGGTCGGCGGTTCGAATCCGCCCAGCAGCTCCACGAAACACCTGAAATCTTCGGATTTCGGGTGTTTTTTGTTGCAGATTTGCATTTTTTGCGTGAGGAAAAATGTGGGTCAACCGTCTGCCCCGCATGCGGAAATGTCCGAAAAGGTTTGAAGCGCACCGGACAGGAAGTTTTGCTTCCTACCCGGTGCGCTTTCTCTTTTCCTTGCCGTTTCTTTTTACATGACTTGCTCCATAAAGGCGCCCATGGTTTGAGCAGCCTCGTCCTGCTTCTGCTTCGCAGTGTGGGGATAGGTGCGGAGGGCGAAGCCTGTGTCGTAGTGGCCCGGCATGCTGGACACGGTCCTCACATGCACGCCGTTCTGCAGGGCTGTAGTGGCGAAGGTATGCCGCAGACCGTGGAAGTGCAGCCGGTTGTACTCCGCCCGCTCCAGCACTGTCTGGAGCCGCTTCCGGACGGCGGCTGGGTCCAGCGGAGAGTCCTCCTTGACGGGGAGGGGAACATCCACCGGGGATGGTCGGCCTTCTTGCAGGCCTTGAGCACACGCAGCACCAGGGCAGGGAGGAGCACTGTCCGGTTACCTGCCTTGGGCGGGGACACCACCAGTTCTCCTTTGACCCGGTGAATTTGACACACCACCCGCAGGGCGCCGGTGCGGAAATTCAGGTCATCCCATTGGAGTGCCAGGCTCTCCCCCGGCGCAGACCAGTGGCAAGTTCCAGCAGCAGAAGCTCGTAGCAGCCGTCTTCCCCGGCCTGAATCAGCAGGTGCTGGCTTTCCTCGGGAGTCAGCACTTTCATTTCTTTGGGTTTGGCAGATGACAGCTTACACCCATCTGAGGGATTACAGAAAATCCGTTTTCCTCCACCGCTTTATTCAGTGCTGCATGAAGGGCGGTTTGAATGCCCCGGACAGTCTGGGACAGACCTTCGCCGCAGAGTTCTGCCCGCAGTGGTCTGCCGCTTTTTTGAGGTTTGCATAAATCCTGAGACAGCAGAACCATTCCCGCTTGTCAATAGTCAAGATGAACGGGACCCGCCCGCCGCTGACAAGTACGAATGCTTCTGCTCGTGTGGCAGTCAAGAGGGCAAAAGCAGGGAGTGCTTTTACCCTCGATAATTCTGATTTTTCTTTACATTTGCTTGTGTGGTTTTATATCGCCGCAAGGAATTTGGGCACCACAGCACCGAAAATCAGTGTGTTTTCCAGTGTCCTAAAAGGCAAAAAATTCAGTATTCTCAAGGCTTTTCACGGTGCAACGGCTTTTTGCGGGGCGAATGCAAATACTATTTCTTATAATATCACGTTCGTGAACTTAAGAGTGAGAGCTTATCTTCCTTCTCGCCATTCCAAGCCATTCTCAGAAAGGAACCTAATATCGTCCAGAAAGGCGAATTGCAGGACAAAGGAGTTGTTGCAAAAAATGTAACAAGCACGCTCTACGGAGCGATGGATAGAAAGACCAAAACGAGGGAAGCCCGCTTTTACAACCTGGACCATCGCTGCGGGCCGCCCACATCCGCATTTGGGCCACCAGTGAACTGAAAGAGTAATGAACCAAGAACTTTGCCTTGGGTGATGAACGCCTCAGGCAGGGTAGGACTACTTTCAGCATCGGCTCCTTCAAAACCGCTGGAGCGGAGGTAATTCCATTCGGTCCAGTGAGCGCCGTATCTGGCAGCAGATCATTGACATCTGTGCCGGGCGCCACCGTACGGGACTTCTATACCGTGGTATAAAATAAGTTCTGCGGGCTTTTACGCCGTCACAGGGCGCGGTGGGGCAGAGATCATTTGCACCAATGCAGACCGCAGCAAGACCAATGGGCCTGACCGCCTGGAAACGTGCGCTGGATGGACGTACGATGAGCGGATATTGCAACTACATTCTGCATTGAGTATCTGATCGGGCGTCAGAGCACTTTCGCCATGCGGAAATTTGCCGCCTGTGTCAGTGCGCTTCTGGCTTTCCGCCGATAGGATATAGGATATTTTTGGGATAAGGGCACACCTCCAGACAAGCGGCCGTCGTCAAGGCAGACAAGAAGCATGATGCGTTCAACAAGACCCGGAAAATGGTCTCCGACTCTAACAAGGAAGTGCTCAAAATGCTGGAGTCAGGAAAAGTCAGG